>Ga0126384_10000750_pt1 | contig 18473 bp, 19 predicted proteins | sample PanSoiMetPlot_36_FD_92543 | JGI IMG/M metagenome (GOLD analysis project Ga0126384, IMG submission 92543) | Tropical forest soil microbial communities from Panama - MetaG Plot_36 | ecosystem: Environmental > Terrestrial > Soil > Tropical forest > Bulk soil | place: Panama | collected 2016-02-17 | reverse complement strand
CCGAGGTCTGCGCAAGCATGCAGGGTCACCAGAGTAGCATTTGTCTCTCCCCCGCGAGGTCGGGGTAGTACCCGGCGAAGCCGGGGGAGGGGGATCCCGCGAAGTCGGGGGAGTACCCGGCGACGCCGGAGGAGGGTGCTAGAGCGCTCTCATCTGCGGCATGACGCAGGAGTCACTTTCCGAGCAGCACGTCGGTCGCTTTGATGAAGACGGTCACGCGGTCTCCAGTCTTGAGTCCGAGACGCTCACGCGAAGCGTCGGTGATGGCCGCGACGATGCTCCCCGGCTCAATCCTTACTTCGATCTCAGCCATGACCGTGCCAGACTTGACCGACGTCACCTCGCCTGGAAGCTGATTGCGCGCGCTGATCTCCAATGGTGTGCCTCCCTTTCGTTTTCATCTTTGACCCCCCTCCCCCGGCTTTGCCGGGTACTCCCCCGACTTCGCGGCCCCCCTCCCCCGGCTTTGCCGGGTACTCCCCCGACTTCGCGGGGGAGAGTCTCGCGAGATAACCTATCCGACGCGCTACCGGGCCGAATGAGAATGCCTACTCACTTTTTCGACAGGATGCTGCGATGAGAAGCAGGCCCATCGCGGACTACGCGCTGATCTCCGACTGCCGCTCGGCGGCTCTGGTCAGCCGCGACGGCTCCGTCGACTGGCTCTGCCCGGGGCGTTTCGATCGCCCCTCGGTCTTTGCCCGGCTGCTCGACGACGTGGCCGGCCATTGGTCGCTGCACCCGGCGGGCGAGGCCGACATCAGCCGGCGCTATCTCGAGGGCACGATGGTCCTGGAGACGACCTTTCGCACCCCGACGGGGACGCTTGTGCTGCTGGACACCATGGCCGCGGGGCCGGACGAGCTCGGTCATGAGCTGGGGCGTGGCTCGCCTGGCGTGCTGTTGCGACGTGCCCAGTGCGTCGACGGAAGGGTGGATCTGAGCATCGAGTATCAGCCACGCATGGAGTACGGGTTGGTCCATCCACTGCTCGTCCCCGTGGAAGGCGCGGTCGTGGCTCGCGGTGGGGCCGACGTGCTGGTGCTGTCGTGCGCTGCGGCGCTCGAGATCCAGCGCACGTCCGCCGGCGGCACGATCAAGCTCTCCGCCGGCGAGTCGATGTGCTTCGCCCTGGAGCACGTCACCAGCTCGGTGCCGGTCCCACCGCCGTGGACTGAGCGGGCAGTTGAAGAGCGTGTGGAGGCCACCATCCGCGGCTGGCGGACGTGGTCCGACCTCCACCAGGGATACGAAGGTCCCTGGCGTGAGCTCGTTCACCACAGTGGGCGCGTCCTGCAGGCGCTGACCTACCAGCCGACCGGCGCCATCGTCGCCGCACCCACCACCTCCCTGCCCGAGGCGGTCGGCGCGGATCGCAACTGGGACTACCGCTACACGTGGGTGCGCGACGCCAGCCTGACACTGGAAGCGCTGTGGGTGGCGGCCTGTCCGGACGAAGCACACCGCTTCTTCGCGTGGATGGCGGCCGCGGCCGCCGCCCGCGTGCACGAGAGCGATCTCCAGATAATGTTCGGGGTCGGCGGGGAACACGACCTGACCGAACGCGAGCTTCCTCACCTCTCAGGCTGGCGCGACAGCCGTCCCGTGCGGGTGGGCAACGGTGCCTGGAGCCAGCGCCAGCTGGACGTGTATGGAGAGCTGCTCAGCGCGGCGCGCCGGCTGCGCGACCAGCTCGGCTCGCTCGACCAGGCTACGACGGACTTTCTCGTCGAGGTGGCCGACACCGCTGCCGAGCGGTGGGAGGAGACTGACCAGGGCATCTGGGAGGTCCGAGGCGAGCCGCGTCACTTCCTGTACTCGAAGCTGATGTGCTGGGTAGCGCTCCAATCTGCGATCGACCTTGCTGAACAGCTGTGCGCCGCCGACCGGGTCGCTACCTGGGAAAAGACACGGGAGCGAATCCGCGAGGCCATCGAGACACTCGGCTGGAGTCAATCGACCGGAGCGTTCACGCAGTCCTTCGGTTCAGACGAGCTGGACGCGTCCGCGCTGATGCTGCCCATCGTCGGCTTTCTGCCCGGCACCGATGCTCGGGTGCGCTCGACGATCGACGCCATCGACGCCAGACTGACCGACGCGCGCGGCCTTGTCTACCGTTACCGGTCGCACGATGGACTCGAAGGCGAGGAGGGGACGTTCCTCATCTGTACCTTCTGGCTGGCACAGGCGCTCGCCGAAGCAGGCGAGCTGGACCGGTCGCGGAGGAAGTTCGAACAGGCCATCACATACGCCAACGACGTGGGCCTCCTCTCCGAGGAAGTCGACCCGCAAAGCGGAGAGCTCCTGGGCAACTTCCCGCAGGCCTTCAGCCACATCGGGCTGGTCAACGCGGCCTGGGCGATATCCCAGGCCGAGCGGGCGGCGGCGGGGTGAGCTGGGCGGCCGGCTGGTCCGCCGGCCGCCCCGGCCTTATCGGGGCTGAACCACCAGCGAGCCGATGCCGGTACCGGTGTCCTCGATCTCGATGTCGAAATTGCCGGTCTTGTCCGCAGTGAAGGTATGGGTCACGGTGTCCCCGGCCTTCTCCACGTTGAAGATGATGTCGTAGCCGTGAAGATGGATCTCTTCCTTCCTGTCCGCCGTCACGTTGGCGGTGACCCGATCGCCCTGGTGGACGGTGATCGTAGGTGGCTGCATCCTCGTACCGGTGACGGAGACGTTGACCGTGACTGGCTCGCCACCGCCGCCGCTACCCCGGCCGAAGATCAGGTAGCCGCCGGCCGCCAGGAACACCACGACCACCGCGGCGATGATGGCCACTGAAGCTGGACGCATATCGTGAACCTCCTCAGAAGATCGAAACAAGCGTCGTGGCGTAGAGGAGGTCGGGCGGCCCGCGCTTCGCGACGGCGCCAATGGCCACAACCTCGAGCGGGTCGCGGAAGTCCAGGCGGACGGGAAGTGGGATCTCAACGTAGGGGCCCGAGCCCGACAGGCACCTCGCGGCGCGGATCGCCGGCGGCGGGCCGGATAGCCCGCCGCCACAGTCATCTATGTTCGCGCGCTCGGCGCGATCGCCAGTTTCCGGTGAAGGTCCTATCGCCAAAACGGACCCCATGTTCTTCGGCGACGTCCAGTCTGGCCAGCATCATCTCGATGTGGCCTGCGTCCTCCTCGACATGGACCGCAACCTTCCGGACCCTCGGACTGGGGTCCTTCCGGAGGCGTCTGACCTCGTCCATGTATCGCTCGTAAACAGCGAAGGACCCTCCGCATGGGCAGACACGGTGCAGCGCCCGGATGCGAGTGTCAACGTCCGCCGAGCGAAGCGCCTCCAGCAAGCCGTCTGGCGCCTCGAGTCTTGAGTGGTCGGGCACAGCGATCTCCTCTCAGATCGAGGAGCGTCGCGCTCAGGCCGCGGACAGCTCCTCGGCACACGTGGACGTGGCATCGTCTTCGCTCTTCATGACGAACCTCCTTGCCGTAACGTGCCGCCGCAGGAACATGATCGAGTGTACTCGGGCGGGGACCTCTCCCCCCTTTTGGGCCGGTCAGGTCAGCGACCGTGGTGCCAGTGAGGCGGCGCGGGCGCCGGCCAGCGTCAGGCAGGACTGGACACCACCAGAGCACAGGCGCTGGCTGCCGCCAGCATGCGGCCGTCATAGGTGACCACTTTGTCGAGATCATCGCCCAGCGACAGCGCTGCCGCGAGATGAATTGCATCGAACGAACGGACGTCTGGCGGCGTGAGCGCACCCGCCTGGTCCATGAGCTCGCGACTCAGTCAATGAAGGCCACGTCGCGAAGCGCAATGCGCGTGGCCCGCACCAGATCAGGCGAGTGCCGAGGCGGCTGCCCGGAGAGCCTCCGTCCCAAGCAGCGTCGCTGACACCGCGACCGACCAGCGCCGAGGTCGGACATCAGTTGATCCGCTTTTCCCGGCCGCCCCACTCGCGGTCGCGCAGCACGAACTTCTGGACCTTGCCGGTCGACGTCTTTGGCAGCTCCCCGAACTCCACAGCCTTCGGCACCTTAAAGCCAGCCAGCCGCGTCCGGCAGTGGGCCACCAGCTCCTCAGCGGTGAGCGCCCGGCCCGGTTTCAGCGTCACGAACGCTTTGGGTACCTCACCCCACTTCTCGTCCGGGATCGCGATCACCGCCGCCTCAAGCACCGCCGGGTGGCTGACCACCGCCTGCTCCACCTCGATCGTCGAGATGTTCTCGCCGCCCGAGATGATGATGTCCTTCTTGCGGTCGCGCAGCTCGATGTTGCCGTCCGGGTGCATAACGCCCACGTCGCCGCTGTGGAACCAACCGCCCGCAAACGCAGTCGCGGTCGCCTCCTCGTTGCGGAAGTAGCCCTTCATCACCACGTTGCCGCGCATGACGACCTCGCCCAGCGTCTCGCCGTCGGCGGGCACGTCGCGCATCGCCTCATCGACCACCCGAACCTCCCCTGCAAGCAGGTTGGGCACCCCCTGGCGGGCGCGCATCCCCGCCTGCTCGGTTGCGTCGAGCAGCTCAAAGCCAGGAGGAGGCACGTTGATCGTGAATGGCCCGTACGTCTCGGTCAGACCATAGACGTGCTCGAGCTGGAAGTTCAGCTCCCCCATCTGGCTGATGATCGTGGGCGAAGGCGGTGCGGCCGCCGTGAGCAGCCGCACGGGGCTCTCCAGCCGTTCTGCTGCGGGGTCGTTGACAAGCATGATCAAAACAGTCGGGGAACCGCAGAAGTGGGTCGCCTCACCTGCCTTGAACAAGCGCCAGATGAGCGGCGGGTCGACCTTCGGGATGCAGACGCCGGCCGCGCCTACCGCCGCGCACGCCCAGGTGAAGGTCCAGCCGTTGCAATGGAACATGGGCAGCGTCCAGAGGTACTTGGAATCCGCATCCAGCCGCAGGTCCATCGCCATTGCAATCGCATTCAGGTAGGCCCCACGATGGTGATACATCACGCCTTTGGGCCGGCCCGTCGTGCCCGACGTGTAGTCGATCGCGCACACTTCGTACTCGTCCTCGAGCCACGAGTCGACCGGGTCGTCCGAGCCGGTGGACAGGAACTCCTCGAAGGCGGAGGCGATGCTTATCCTGGTGATGCCGGAGGGCGCGTCCGCAAGCAGGGGCTCCAACTCGGGCGAGAAGAAAACCATGCTCGAGCCCGAGTGGTCGAGTATGTAGCCCACCTCTTCGGCGCTCAGCCGGGTGTTGATCGCGACGATGATCCCACCCGCCTGCAACACGCCAAAATGGCCGAGCAGAAGCGGCTCCGAGTTGAAAGCCAGAAAGGCAATCCGGTCGTCTTTCTGGAGGCCGGCATTCCGTAACGCATGCGCCAGGCGGCGCGAGCGTGAACGCCACTCGCGATAGGTGAACCGCCGTTCTCCGTCGATGGCAGCAACGCGGTCGGCGTGAACTGTGCCCGCGCGCTCCAGGAACGACACGGGGCTCAGCTCCTCTCGGTAGACGACGGTCTTCTTCTCAGTGATCACCGTCAGGCCCCCTCCAAACTTCCGTGCCAGCGTGTGTAAACGGGCGGCCAGGATGGCCGCGGCCCGTACTTGGCCCACAGTGCTCGTTCCAGCAGCAGCTCGAAAGCCTGCTCGCCGCCGGTCTCGCGGACTCCCCGCTCAGCGACGTCCCGGTGCACCGCGGACTCGGTGGCTGCGTCGACAGGCTTCGCCAGGCCGGCCACGAAGAATTCGTCATCGACGTCCGGCCGGGGAAAGGTGTGCAGCGCGCACAGACCACGGCGCATGAGATCAGTTCGCTTGGGGGACTCGCCCAGGGAGACATACAGCCCACCACCGATCACGGTCGGACACACGGGATGGATCCGTGGTCCGCCGTCGCGCCGGATCGTGGCCAGATAGCCGAGCCCGGGGCCGAACTGATACAGGAGCTCAAGGCCGGCCACGGCCATCTCTGGCATCTCCTCTTCGAAGGTGGCCCACCTCACCATAGGTTTGTTTCCCTGCGACCTCAGTTGATCCGCCTCGTGCGTCCTGCCCACTCCCGCTCGCGCAGCACGAACTTCTGAATCTTGCCGGTCGACGTCTTCGGGAGCTCGCCGAACTCGACCGCCCTGGGCGCCTTGAAGTGGGCGATGCGCCCGCGCACGTGCTCGATGATCTCGTCAGGTGAAGCCGAGCGCCCTGGTTTGAGGGAGACAAACGCTTTGGGCGCCTCTCCCCACTTATCGTCGGGAATGGCTATCACCGCTGCTTCCAGCACCGCCGGGTGGCTCATCACGGCCTGCTCCACCTCGATGGTCGGGATGTTCTCACCTCCCGAGATGATCACGTCCTTCTTGCGATCGCGCAGCTCGATCGAGCCGTCGGCGTGCATGACGCCGACATCCCCAGTGTGGAACCAGCCGCCCGAGAAGGCCTCCTCGGTCGCGGAAGCCTCTTTGAAGTAGCCCATCATCGTGGTGTTGCCCCGAAGGACGACTTCACCCATTGCCACGCCGTCGGCCGGCCGGTCCCGCATCTGCTCATCGACGACCCGGACAGCCCCGGCCAGCGAGTGAGGCACGCCCTGGCGCGCCTTCATGGAAGCCCGCGTAGCCGTGTCCAGATCGTCGAATCCCGGCGGCGGCACGTTGATCGTGAACGGCCCGTAGCACTCGGTGAGACCGTACAGGTGGATCAGCTCGACGTTGAAGCCGTCCATCTGGGAGATCAAGGTCGGAGAGGGCGGGGCGCCACCTGTGCAGACACGCACGCGACGGGCCAAGCGGTGGGCGGCAGTGTCATTGGCAAGCATGATCAGCACTGTCGGCGCCGCGTTGAAGTGGGTTATGCCCTCCGAGTCCAGCAGCCTCCACACCAGCGGTGGGTCGACCCGCGGTATGCAGACGCTCCTGGCACCGGCTGCGGGCACGCCCCACGAGTGGCTCCAGCCGTTGCAGTGAAACATCGGCAGCGTCCAGAGAAAAGACGACCCGGCCGTCAGGCGGTTCTCCAGCCCCATCGCAACCGCGTTCAGATAGGCACCGCGGTGGTGGTACATGACGCCCTTTGGCTGTCCAGTAGTTCCTGACGTGTAGTCGATCGCGCAGAGCTCGTACTCGTCCCGCAACCAGGACTCGACAGGCGCGTCCGAGCCCGCGGCGAGGAAAGACTCGAACTGGGCGCCGAGCGCGATGCGCTGGACTGTCTCAGGCACGGCCTCGAGCTGCGCGGCCAGCTCCGTCGAGTGGAAGAGCAGCCGGCTTTCGGAGTGGCGCACGATGTAGGCCACCTCGGCCGCGGTCAGCCGCGTGTTGATCGCGACCAGCACGCCTCCAGCCTGCAGGACCCCAAAGTGCGCCAGCAGAAGCGGCTCCGAGTTGAGCGCCAGGAAAGCGACTCGATCGCCCTTGCGCAGGCCGGCCTGGCGTAGAGCGGAAGCCAGGCGTCGTGATCGCGCCCGCCACTCTGCGAACGTGTATGAAACCTCGCCGTCGCCGGCGGCGATGCGTCGCGCATGCGCCGTGCCGGCACGCTCGAGAAGGCTGACGGGCGTCATCTCCTCGCGGTAGACCGGCATCATTGGTCGGCGATCCGGCGCAGACGCTGAGCCTTCAGCTCGGCGCGCGGCAGCGTGCCGGCCGGCACCTCGCGGCAGTTGATCCGAGCGCCGAGTGCCTGGCGCAGGTCACTCCTGAGCCGCTCCAGAGGCGACTGACCATCCGTGGTCTCGACCAGGAGGGTCACCTCGTCCATATGCCGGAGCCGCCTGTGCTCGATCATGAACTCGACCACCTCGGGGTGCCGCCGCACTATGTCCTCGACCTGGGATGGGTAGAGGTTCACCCCACGGACCGTGAACATGTCGTCGAGGCGGCCGCGCAGACCACCGACGACCTTCACGAACGGGCTTCCGCATGAGCAAGGCTCCCTGCGCAGCTCGACGCGGTCGCCGGTGCGGTAGCGGATCAGGGGCGAGCCCCAACGACCGAGGTTGGTCGCGATCAGCTCGCCGTCAACCTCCTCGAAGATGAACTCCGACTCGATCAGATGCACGCCGTCGCGCTGCGAGCAGCTCACGCCCGTTGGTCCCAGTTCGGTCATGCCGGTGTGGTCGAAGCAGCGGACGCCCAACCCGGCTTCGATCGCCGCGCGGGTGGAGGGGATCGACGCGCCTGGCTCACCGGCATGGATCGCGACGCGGAGCGGTGACCCGGGCACGTCGACCCCGATCTCCCGCCCGACCTCGACCATGCGCAGGGCGTATGTCGGCGTACAGCACAGCACCGTCGCGCCGACCTCGGCGATCGTCCGGATGCGCTGCTCGGTGGTCATCGCACCGCCGGATATGGCCAGTGCACCCAGCTCCTCGGCGCCGCCGAAGGCGGACCAGAAGCCGATGAAAGGACCGAAGGAGAAGGCGAGGAAGACCCGATCGGCGGGGGTGACGTCCGCAGAGCGGTAGACGTGATCGGCCCAGACCCGGCGCCACCAGCTCCACGACTCGGCGTCGTCCAGCCAGCGCAGCGGACGGGCGCCGCTGGAACCGGAGGTCTGGTGCACTCGTACGTAGCGGTCGCCTGGGTGAGTGAGGTTGGTGCCGAATGGTGGGTGGGCCTGCTGGTCGGCCATCAGGTCGGCCTTTGTGGTCAGCGGCAGGCGCTCGAAATCATCCCACCCCATGACGTCGTGCAACCGCTGCCGCCAGAAGCGGTTGCTGCGCAGCACAGCGGGCAGCCCGGCCCGAAGCCTGCCCAGCTGGTCAGACCTGATCCTGTCGAGGGAAGAGGTGGACGATCCTGGCATAGTCATCCGGCGTGTCGACGTCGTCGGGCAGCCCGGCGGCAGGAACAGTATCCAGCAACTCGGGCCGGTCTTCGAACAGCTGGCGCGCGCCGGCGTCTCCATTCAGCGTTATCACCTCGGGCCACAGCGAACGATCCAGCAGGACCGGCGGACGCCAGTCGCTACGCCCCCCGTAAGAGGCTGCCACCGCCGGCCGGGTCCCCTCTCTCCGCCACGCCTTTAGCAGCATGCCCACGGTCCGTGAGCCCACAAGAGGCTGGTCGCCGAGCATGATCAGCGCACCGGCGACTTCCTCGGGCATCGACTGCAGGCCGACACGAAGAGACGACGCCTGGCCAGAAGGGGCGTCCGGGTTGTGAATGCACGTTGCGGAGCTGCCGATCGCCATGCGCACGGCCTCGTCCGCGAAGACTGCGTTGATCACGTGGCATCCGCCCTCGGAAGCGGCTGAGATCACATGGCAGACAAGGGCGCGGTCGCCCACTTCAAGGAGCAGCTTGTTGCGGCCCATCCTGGACGCGGAGCCCGCCGCGAGGACAACAGCCCCCACCGGCAGCGCCCAGGTGGCGATACGGTTGAAGTCAGGGCGGTTGCTGTGCAGCCACTCCACGTCTGCTCCCGCCGCCATGCCTGCTTCCGCGAACTCCCTCATCAGCGCCCGGTCGCCGTCGACGACCAGCAGCCGGCGGCCGCTGATCAGCTCCAGGTCGGGCACCTCGGCAGGCAGCCCGATCACCGCCAGCGCACGGCAGTCGGGCCGGGCGTCCAGGTGATCGAGCGCAGCGTCGAGGTCACGTCCTCTGACGATCACCACGTGTGGCCCCTCCGGCTCCCGGTAGATTCGGTCCCTGACCGGGAGGTCCAGGTCGGACATGAGGTAGACCATCGACCCACGGAATGTACCGAGATGGGCGCTGCCGGGGTAAGACAAGCCCCGCTGTCTGTCCAGGTGACAGACTTGTCCGATGCCCGTCCTCGGCGCACACGTCGACTCTTCAGGAGGCCTCCACCTCTCATTCGAGCGGGCGGCTGCGATGGGAGCCGATGCGATCCAGGTCCACCCGACCCCACCGCACTACTGGGGCTCTCCGAAGCTCGATGACGAACGGGTGGAGCGATTTCGAGCCGCTGCGGAGGCGGCCGGAAACCCGCCTTTTTATTTTCACGCGGTCTACCTGATCAATCTGGCAGGTGATGATCCTCTTCTCCGGCAGCGCTCCGAGAGCACGCTGGCGGGTTATCTGACGGCCGCTGACCGGCTGGGCATCGGCGGGGTGATCTTCCACACGGGCAGCCACAAGGGTGTCGGGTTTGAGGAGGCTCTGCCCACAATCACCGACCACCTGAAGCGGGTGATGGACCGAGCCGATCCTGCGAGGGCTCGCCTGCTGATCGAGAACAACGCCGGGATGGGCGGCTGCGTGGGCGCTCGTTTCGAGGAGATCCGGCTCATTATGGACGCCGTCCGCGACCCGCGGATCTCGGCCTGCTTCGACACCTGCCACGCGTTCGCGTCGGGCTACGACGAGCGGACACCCGAGGCCGCCAGCGCGACTCTGGACGAGTGGGAACGGGTGGTGGGGCTGGAGAAGCTGGAGGTCATCCACTGCAACGACTCGCAGACCAGGTTGGGCTCCAACCGAGACCGCCACGCCAACGTCGGCCAGGGCGAGATTGGGGAGGCGGGATTCCGGGCGCTGCTCCATGACCCACGGCTGCAGCGGGTGCCCTTCATCCTGGAGGTGCCCGGCTTCGACGGCAAGGGCCCGGACGCGGCAAACATGGAGATCCTGCGGCGCCTGGCCGCCTGAGGGACCCGGGTTCCGCCGCATTTATACAAATGCGTGGTTCCGCGGGCGTGGGAACGCCGCATTTGTACGAATGTGGAGCTCCCGAGGACCGGGAGCGCCGCGGTTGTACGAATGCGGCGTTCAGCGCGCGGGCCTCGTTCGGACGCTCAATTGCGTGCGCACCTCTTCCAGGATCTCTTGGGCGCGGTTGTATACGTCTGGGCTCGTGTAGCGAAGCAGCTGGTAGCCGGCCCTCTGCAGGCGGTTCTGACGGCGGTTGTCGGCCACTAAGTGGTCTCGGTGCGTGGTCCCGTCATACTCGATCGCCAGCCGGGCGGCCGGATAAAGCAGGTCCGGCCGTGCCAGGAAGCTGCCTCTGCCGTCCCGGAGCTCGACCTGGACCTCGGGTCGAGGAAGACCGCCCAGGACCAGGATCATGCGCAGCCGCGACTCCATCGGCGACTCGACGTCCGGCTCCAGCAGCTCGATGACCCGCCGCGCCTGAGGGAGGCCACGCACGCGGCTGCTTCGACCAACGTATTCGCGGAGTTCGTGGAGGGTGACAAGCTTCCGGTGCAGGGCGCTGTCGAAGGCCACGACAGCGTCGACCAGCGGGAGCGTGCGAGCCAGGTCGAAGCACGTGCGAAGTGGTGTCGTCACCGGCAGCGGCCCCCGCATGGTAAGGGCCGTGGGATCCAACGCAGCCGTCTGGACGCGAAAGCCCCAGCGCGCGCGGACCGACACCCCGGTTGGCACGGTGACCTCCACGGCCAAGCTGCCGTCCGTGTCCATGCCGTGCAGGCGGGCAGCGGTTAGACCTGAGAACACGCATCCTGGCGGCAATCGACAGTGCAGCGCCAGCAGCTCGCTGTGCGGGTCCAGCTCGATGCCCGCCCAGACGTAGGTGCCGCAGCCAATCCCTCTCCAGTTGCGCCCGCGGAGACGCTGGCGGCTGAAGCCCAGGCCCTCCGCGTAAGCAATGGTGACCGGCCCGTGCTTGAGCTGCTCTGGATTTCCTGCAAACGTGGCATGCATCCAGCCTCGCCCGGTAGGACCCCGACCACAACCCCGCCTGTTCAGACCGGGAATGCCGCGTGCGCACCAAGGCGCACGTCCTCGCGGCCGGGAAGGCCGCGGTTGTACGAATGCGTTGTTCCTGGGGACCGGGAATGCCGCATTTGCACGAATGCGTGGTTCCACAGAGCCGAGAACGCTGCGATTGTGCGAAGGCGGCGTTCAAGAGGCAGACTGTGAGCAGTGGCAGACCCTGACGCTCAGGTGCGGAATGAGCAGCTGGTCTCCCAGCTCGAGAGCTCTGGCTGCCTGTGGGACGCGGCCGTTGCCAGCGCTTTTCGCGCGGTGCTCCGCCACAACTTCCTGCCCGGCCGGCCACTGGACGAGGTCTACGAGGACTCCGCGATCATGACCAAGATGGGTGACAAGGGCGTCCCCGTCAGCTCGTCATCCCAACCCGCGATCATGGGCATCATGCTGCAACAGCTCCGGCTGAAGGCTGGTTACCGCGTACTGGAGATAGGCACGGGCACCGGCTTCAACGCAGCCCTGATCGCCCACCTCGTAGGGCGTGACGGGCGGGTCGTCACCGTCGACATCGACGCAGACCTTTGCGAGCAGGCTCGGGCGAACCTGGCCTCGGCCGGGATCGAGGGCGTCGAGGTTATCCAGGCCGACGGTGCTGACGGCTGGCCACCCGCCGCGCCATATGACCGCATGATCCTGACCGTCGGCGCGACCGATATCTCGCCGCACTGGCTGGACCAACTGGTCGAAGAGGGCATTCTCGTGGTGCCGCTTGCGCTGGCGGGGCCGGTTCAGCAGTCGGTGGCCTTCGTGCGACGGGGGGATGCTCTCCTCAGCAGCGAGCTCACGACGTGTGGCTTTTTGCCGCTCAGAGGCCAGATGGCGCCACCCCCGCCTACCGCGGACAGCGGCGGGCTCGAGCCCTGGCTGCAAGGCCCCGGACAGCCCAGCGGTTACGATCTGCCGGCGCAAGACCTGCGGGCCGGTTTCGAGTCCTGGCTGGCACTGACCCAGAACGCGTACTTCCGGCCGCGACTGCGCGCTGAAGACGCACCGGTCTTCGGCCTCCGAGGTGCTGCTGGGGCCGCGCTGGTCGTCCCGGAGGACGACGACTATCCGGTCTTGATATTCGGCGAGGGCGACGGAGCGGCGGCGGCGCTTGCCGGCGCCCATCGCGCATGGGCGCAGACGCGGCCCCAGGTCGACCAGCTGCGAATAGAAGCCCACCCGATTGGCGGAGAGGCTCCCACGCACGCCAGCGTTCGGACCGTGCAGCGCTCAAACTTCCGATTCATAGTCACGACTACGTCATGAAGCACGTCATCGCAGTCGGGAGCGGCAAGGGGGGTGTCGGCAAGTCAACGGTCAGTCTCAACCTGGCCCTGGCCCTGGTCGAGCGAGGGTTCGCGGTGGGACTGCTCGACGCCGACCTGTACGGCCCAAACATCCCCCTCATGGTCGGCCTGACCAAGCACAAGTGGACAGAGACCTGGACCCTGGCCCGGCCCAAGGAAAGCCGCGTGCGACACCGGCCGGTCGAGCGCCACGGCCTGAAGATCGTCTCGGCTGGATTCATCCTGGGCGAGGATCAGCCGCTGGGCGTGGAGGCGATGACCGCGCAGATGATGGTCCGCCAGCTCGTCGACGACGTGGCCTGGGGTGATCTCGATTTTCTCGTCGTGGACCTGCCGCCAGGGACCGCCGACATTCAGCAGGTGCTGCTGAAGGCTGTCCCGCTCACCGGGGCCCTCATCGTGGCCACGCCGCAGTACGTCGCCCACATCGACGCCCGCAAGGCGGTGCGCATGTACGAGCGCCACGGGGTGCCGGTGCTTGGCTGGATCGAGAACATGGGTCCGATGCGCTGTCCGCACTGCGGGGAGCCTGTCGAGGTCTTCCCCGAGGTGCCGGAGGCCCGCAGCATCCGGTCAATAGGAGTCGAGCGGCTGGGCACTATCCCGTTCGACCCGGCGCTGGGTAGGGCCGGCGACACCGGACAGGTTCTGGTCGCCAACGGCTCAAGCGGCCCGGTCGCAGGTGCCTTCCGCAGCGTGGCCGAGACACTGGTCAGCAAGCTGGGCTGGTGGCGGCCTTCTTCTGACGCATAGACGTGGCGGTGCCTCCGAACCGGGTCGCCGTGACCTCCGCCATGATGCCCAGCGCGGTCTCCTCAGCGCCCCTGCCGCCGAGATCCAGCCCGATCGGTCCGTGGACACGGGTCAGCTGCTCCTCGGTGAACCCCTCCGCCCGCAGTGCGTCGAAGCGGTTCTGGTTGGTCTTTCGGGAGCCGATGGCGCCGATATAGGCGGCGCTTGTCGGCAGCGATGCGCGCAGCGCCGGCAGGTCGAACTTGGGGTCGTGCGTCAGGATGACCAGCGCGGTCGAACGGTCGATGATCATGCCGGCCAGGGCTTCGTCGGGCCACCGGATGAGGAGCTCGTCTGCTTCCGGGAAACGCTCTCTGGTGACGAACTGGGCGCGCGCATCGATGACTGTGACGCGATAGCCCATCACCTTCGCCAGCCGGTGCAGTGGAATCGCGATATGGATGGCGCCCACGATGATCATATGGGCAGGCCTGGCGAACGGCTCCTCGAATCGATCGCCATCCCGCCTGGGGAGCTCCGTGAGCGGCATACGCTGGACCAGCTCCGTCTCACCGCTGCTCAGATCTGTTGTAAGTACGAAAGGCCGGTCTTCAGCCAGCAACCGCAAGGCCTCGTCGTGGATCTCCGTGGCAGGCTGTATGAAAACTTCGATGTGACCGCCGCAGGCCAGGCCGACCTCGAACGCGACGTCATCCGCGACCCCGTACTCGACCAGCCTGGGCCGGCCGGACGCGAGCACTTCCTGTGCCTCTTCGAAGACCGCTCCCTCGATGCAGCCGTTGGAGACGGAGCCCGCCATGCGGCCCGAACCGCCGACCAGCATCTTGGAGCCGAGCGGCCGGGGGCTCGAGCCCCACGTCTCCACCACGGTGGCGATCGCGACGGGATCCCCGGCCTCCCGCCAGGCGCGCAGCTCCTGTTCGACTTCTCTCATCTCCTCATGTGCCTCCTCCTGTCCAAACCGGCCAGCAGCTCTCCCAATTCGTCAAGCGCCTGCAAGTTGTGGGCGGCCAGGAAATCGTCGGTATGCGGGAGCGCGGCCGCCATCCCTCGCGTGATCGGCTCGTAGCCCTGGGAGCCCAGCAGCGGGTTGAGCCAGATCAGGCGGTGGGCCATCCGGCGCAGCCGTGACAGCTCGACGGCAAGCAGGTCAGGGTCTCCCCGGTCCCAGCCATCGCTCACGACCAGGACGATGGCGCCGTGGCCGAGCACGCGCCGCGCCCAGCGGCGGTTGAAGTCCGCCACCGCCTGGCCGATGCGCGTACCGCCGCTGAAGTCGTGGACCGACTTGCCGACCTCGGCCAGCGCGCGGTCGATGTCGCGCCGGCGCAGGAGACGCGTGATCCGGGTAAGCCTCGTCGAAAAGACGAACGTCTCGACGTTCTCGCGACGAGCGATGGCGTGGGCGAAAATCAGCAGCAGGCGCGAGTAGCGTTCCATCGAACCACTGACATCGCAGAGCAGGACCAGGGGCCGGCGGCGCAGCCGTCGCTGGCGATGGAGCAGCCGGATCAGCTCGCCACTGGAACGGATGGCGTCGCGGGCAGTGCGCCGGAGGTCGACCCGTCCTCCGCGGGCCGGCCTGAGGCGCCGTGTGGTGCGCTCGGCGACCCGCCAGGGTGCCTGCTCCAGGAGGCGCTTGACCTGCTCCGCTTCCAGCCATGTCAGGTCCTCGAAGTCCTTGTGACGCAGCAGCTCGTCTGGACTGTAGCCGGAGCTGCTGCTCGGCACGCTGTCCTCTTCGACCTCCCGCGGGAGTCGCGAGCGGTTCATGCCGAGGGCCTGCAGCCAGGCCCGGGCGCGCTCGGGCGAAAGCGGCAGAGCTCGACTCCTGCCCGGTATGGCCCCGGCTCTGATCCGTGGGTCCGCGGGAGCCCAGAAGATGTCGAAGGCGGCCTCGAAGAGAGGGAGCTCGTCCTTGCGACTGACGAAGCAGGCTCGGAGGCTGTCACGGAACGCGGCCTGGTCGGTGAGCTCGACCTGGCTCAGGGCCCGTGTGGCTGTTGCCAGGCGTCCCGGCCCCGCGTCCAGTCCCGCATCGTGGAGCAGCCGCGCGAATGCGGCCAGCCGGGGCAGCAGGTCCGGAGCTTCTGTCATCGTCCCGCCCAGCCTAACTTGACCTGATGGTCAACCTGCAGTCCGGCGACTGGACGGAAAGAGCGAGGCGAGATCCGGCCGGTTCAATGCCTCCGCCAGCTCAGGGGCCGTGCGCCCTTCGTGGTCCCGCGTGGAGGGATCAGCTCCATGCTCCAGCAGCCAGCTGATCATGCCAGTGCTGCGGCCTATCACCGCGCCGTGGATGGGAGCGGCCGCCTGAGAAGCGTCGTTCACCTCGGCCCCCCTGGCGAGCAGCAGGTCTGCGATCTCCGGCTGGCCCCCGATCGCCGCAAAGTACATGGCCGGGAGGTCATGAACGCCCCGCGCCTGCGCACGAGTGGAGTCGCCGGCAAGCTCGGCCTCCACCACGTCGCGGCGTCCCAGGACGCATGCAGTGAAGAAGTCAAGCGGCGCGCCCTTGCTCAGGAGATACTCGATGATGTCTTTGCGACCGAGTTGAGCGGCCGCTTCGATCGGCGTCTCGTTCCATCGGGCCCGCGCGTTCACGAGCGCGGGATGACGTTCGACCAGCTGCCGAACTCTGTCAAGGTCGCCATGTGCGCTGCCGACGCACTCCTCTACGGTTGCTTGATCGATCTCGGTGGTCATAGCCCACCTCCAGTGTGCTTTTTTGGCTCGCCACGCGGGTCAGCGGCCCGAGGGCCAGTCTCCTTAGGCAGGCTGCTGAACTTTGGCCACCAGCTCCGGGACGGCTTGCCGGGCGCGCTCCAGGTCCTCCTGGTACTTGAGCGCCGCCCCCAGCGTCGCGTCAACCAGCGACGCGTCGATGCGCGTCGCTCCGAGTGCGGCCAGAGATCGCGCCCAGTCCAGGGTCTCGGCGACACCGGGCATTTTGTAGAGGTCGAGCTCACGAAGGTTGTGGACCAGCGCCGCCACCTCGTGAGCAAGCTGGTCCGCCGCCTCGGGGGCCCTGGCGCGCACGATTGCGACCTCCTTCTCCAGCGTCGGGTAGTCGATCCAGTGATAAAGGCAGCGTCGCTTCAGCGCATCGTGCACCTCACGCGTCCGGTTGGACGTGATGACCACGAACGGCGGACGGCTTGCCGTGATCGTGCCCAGCTCGGGGATGGACACCTGGAAGTCGCTCAGCAGTTCGAGCAGGAAGGCCTCGAACTCCTCATCCGAACGGTCGATCTCGTCGATGAGCAGTACAGGCGGGACCTCGTCATGGTTGTCGATGGCGTCCAGAAGCGGCCGCCGCAGGAGGAACTCGCGGCTGAAGATCTCCCTCTCGGCAGCGTGGCGATCGTCGGACTCGTGCAGGAGCCTGATGTGGAGGAGCTGGCGCGGGTAGTTCCACTCATAGACGGCGTGGGCGAGGTCGATGCCCTCGTAGCACTGAAGACGGATGAGGCGAGCGCCGAGCACCTCGGCCATCACCTTGGCGGCCTCAGTCTTCCCCACACCTGCCTCGCCTTCGATGAAAAGGGGCTTGCCGAGCTTGAGGGCGAGGAAGATCGCAGTGGCCAGGGGCCGGTCGCCGATGTAGCGGTGGGCGCCCAGCCGCGCCAGAACGTCGTCGATCGTTGCCGGCATGCTAGACGCCATCTGCTGCTAAGCCTAATTCCTGACCAGTGCCAAACGTGTTGCCCACAGACTGAAACTCACCGCAGGCGATTGCCCTTCCCTCGATCGCTGGTGCGGACGAGCGGCGAACCAGCGGCGGACAGTCAGGAGGCTCCGAAGCCAGAGCTCCGGAGCCTCCGCTCATGACCGCTCGGGTCGCTACCCGCTCGCTTGCTGGATCGCCCTTCTGGTCAGGACCCGCGCGAGGTGCAGCTTGTACTCTGCCGACGCCCGCAGGTCGCTGCTTGGACTGAGCCCGTCCGAGGCGTGCTCAGCCGCCTGCTCTGGGGACGAGCCGGACGCCAGCGCCTCTTCGACGGCGAGGCACCGCACCGGGGTGGGACCGCAGTTGGTCAGGCCGATGCGCCAGCCGCCATTCAGCTTCTGTGCCGCAGCCCCGACGATGGCCCAGTCAAAAAGGCGGCGCCGGAACTTGATGTACTTGTGCGGGCCGGTGGCGAGCGGGAACACCACCTCGCAGACGATCTCGTCAGGATCGAGGGGAGTCGTCCAGAGCGCGACGAAGAAGTCTTTGGCGGCGAACCGCCGCTTGTTTGTGACAATCTCGGCGTCGAGCATCAGCGCGAGGGTCGGGTAGTCCCCAGCCGCATCGGCGTGGGCCATGACGCCGCCGATGGTGCCCATGTTGCGGACCTGGTTGTCGCCGACTTCTTCTGCGATCTCGGCGAGCAGCGGCAGGTTCTGCCTGACAACGTCGCTTTGATGCAGCTCGACGTGGCGGGTGAGCGCACCAACGCGCAGGTTGCCATCCTCGACCACGATATAGCTCAGTTCCCGAACGGGGTTGATGTCGACCAGGGCCGACGGCTTGGCGAAGCGCAGCCGCATCAGCGGGATCAAGCTGTGCCCGCCCGCCAGCACCTTCGCCTCCTCCCCGAACTTGCGGAGCAGGTCGCTCGCCTCCTGGACCGTAGTGGCCCGGGCGTATTCGAACGCCGCTGGGATCATGCCTTCGCCTCCTGAATCTGCTTCCAGAGCCGGTCAGGGCTGGCCGGCATGTCCACGTGCTTGATGCCGAGCGGCGCGACGGCGTCGCAGATGGCGTTGATGACGGCCGCGCTGGCGGCGATCGTGCCCGCCTCGCCGATGCCCTTGACGCCCAGCTCGTTGGT
>Ga0126384_10000749_pt1 | contig 18479 bp, 18 predicted proteins | sample PanSoiMetPlot_36_FD_92543 | JGI IMG/M metagenome (GOLD analysis project Ga0126384, IMG submission 92543) | Tropical forest soil microbial communities from Panama - MetaG Plot_36 | ecosystem: Environmental > Terrestrial > Soil > Tropical forest > Bulk soil | place: Panama | collected 2016-02-17 | reverse complement strand
GATGTTGGATCTCGCGGGCAACGATGTTGGCTGGTACATCCGCAAGCGTCACTACGTCGAGAAGCCGGAGATGAAGCGCTCCGTGATCGCCGATCGGATCTGCGAGCTCGGCCGATTCGGGCAAAAAACCAGCGCCGGGTGGTACCGCTACCAATCGGGAAAGCGCGATGCGATTCCCGATCCGGTGGTCGAGGAGCTGATCGCGGCCTACCGCAAGGAGATAGGCGTGGCGCCTCGCCGGCTCTCCGACGAGGAGATCGTCGAGCGTTGCATTTTTGCGCTGGTGAACGAGGGAGCGAAGATCTTGGAGGAGGGCATCGCCCTTCGCGCTTCCGACATCGACCTGGTCTACCTGGCTGGGTATGGCTTCCCTGCATTCCGCGGCGGGCCGATGTTCTATGCCGATACCGTCGGGCTTTATGGTGTGGTGCAGAGCATGAAGCGCTTTGCGGCAAACTCGCGCGGAGATCCCGAGTTTTGGAAGCCAGCGCCGCTGCTCGCCAGGTTGGCCGCCGACGGAAAGTCCTTCAACTAAAGCCGGGAGAGATCCATGACCGAAGCAGTCATCGCATCCACTGCCCGAACCGGGCTTGCCAAGTCCTGGCGAGGTGCCCTCAACATGACTTACGGCGCGACGCTGGGCGGCCACGTGGTCAAGGCCGCGGTCGAGCGCGCCAAGCTCGACCCCGCGGAAGTGGAGGACGTCATAATGGGCTGCGCCCTCCCCGAGGGGACCACCGGCGGAAACATCGCTCGCCAGATCGCAATTCGCGCTGGCTTGCCCGTCAGCACCGCCGGGACGACCGTCAACCGCTTCTGCTCCTCGGGTCTGCAGGCCATTGCCATCGCGGCCCAGAGGGTGATCGTCGACCGCGTGCCCGTCGTCGTGGCTGGCGGGCTGGAGTCCATCTCATGCGTGCAGAACGAGCGGAATTCGCACATGGCCCGAGATCCCTGGCTCGTCGCGCACAAGCCAGCGATCTTCGACTCGATGATCCAGACCGCCGAGACGGTGGCCAAGCGCTACGCCATCGACCGCGTCAAGCAGGACGAGTACGGCGCGCGCAGCCAACAGCGCGCGGCCGCCGCCCAGGCCGCCGGAAGGTTCAAGGAGGAGATCGTCCCGATGACGACGGTGATGGCCGTGGCCGATAAGGAATCGGGCCGCTTGTCGACGCGAGAAGTGACGCTCTCCGCCGACGAGGGGATTCGACCCGACACCACTTACGAAGCCATCGCCCAGATCAAACCGGTCATCCCCGGGGGCGTGATCGCCGCTGGCAACGCCAGCCAGTTCTCGGATGGCGCCTCCGCGTGCGTCGTGATGGACGGCAAGCTCGCGCAGAAGCGGGGCCTGCAGGCGCTCGGCGTCTTCCGCGGCTTCGCAGTCGCTGGGTGCGAGCCTGATGAAATGGGCATCGGCCCGGTGTTTGCGGTGCCGCGGCTGCTGGAGCGAGCCGGCCTAAAGTTGCAGGACGTTGGGCTCTGGGAGCTGAACGAGGCGTTCGCGGTGCAGGTGATCTACTGCCGCGACCGGCTGGGCATCCCCGACGACCAGCTCAACGTCGACGGCGGGGCGATCGCCATCGGCCATCCCTACGGCATGTCCGGCGCGCGCCTCGTCGGCCACGCGCTCATCGAGGGGAAGCGGCGCGGCGTCAAGTACGTGGTCGCCACCATGTGCGTCGGCGGTGGCATGGGCGCCGCCGGCCTGTTCGAGGTGGCGTGACCCCTGCGTCCCAGCCTCGGAAGGCGTCCGCGACTCATCGCTCAATGAGATCTCGAAAGTTCCCGCCAAGCACTCGGTCGAGATCCAGCGCGGAGAGACCGGACCGCTCAATTTGACGCAAGATGGCTCCATGGTCATAGCCCCCGTCGGAACCTAAGTAACCGTACGGACCGTCCGTTCCGTACAGGCAGCGCGATGCGCCGAGCGCGCGGAGCGCCTCGTACCGCAGCCGCCGATCGAGATAGGGACTCGAGAGATCGACAAACACGTTCTCTCTTTGGCGCATATCTTCCCAGAGCGTCCGGTAGTACGGGATTCCAGCGTGCGCGTAGACGAGCTTGAGCCGCGGGAAGCGCTGCGGGAGGCTTCGAAAATCGCCGCGACCGGCGCCAGCGCCGAGGTGCACCAGCATGGGCTTGCCGCGGTCCTGACAGAAAGACGCCGCGTCGTCGAGCTCGCTGACCGCGTAGCGGTGCCAGAAAGGGTGGGCTTTCACCCCTATCCAGCCCGGATGACGAAACCGACGCTCGATTTCCTCGACCGGCGACGCGGCGCGGGGGTTCACAAACAGCCAGCCGACGAACTGATTCGGATGCTCGGACATCACCCGCTCGACCGCGTCATTGTCGGGGCGAGGGTAGATGGCAGCGCCATTGCCGAGAAAGGAAACGCGCCCTGACCTCCACGTTGTGCTGCGGTAAAGAAGCCGGCCAATCCGTGGCGCCCCGCCTGCGAGCGCTCGGCGCATGGCGCTGCCGAAGGTTTGCCCGAGCCGTCCAAGCTGAATCGGATCGCAGAGGGGAGCAATGAGCGCCACGCGGTCGATGCAATGCTCTCGCATCTGCGCGAGCAGCCGATTCACTGGCTCGAGGCGCGGGTCGAGATGGTAGTGCGCGTCGACGAAACCCGGCACGAATTTCGAATCGGTCTGACTAGTTCTGCACCATGCTGACCGCGCGGCCGTCGATCATCTCGCCGAACAACACCCATCGCTCGCCGTCGAAACGGGCCATGCGCTCCTGCTCGATCGGGAAAAAATCGGTGGGGCTGGTATTGATCTTGATTCCCGGCAAAAGCATTGGGAGGGTCAAGTCCTTGAGGTTCGCCGCCTGCTTCATCACGTTGGCCCGGCTCAGGTCGTTTCCGGCTTGCTTGAGCACCTGCACCAACGTCTGAGACACGCAGTAAGCGTAGACGTTGAACAGCTCATGCAGGCTTCCGTCCGGGTAATATTTGTTCATCCAGGCGAGCCACTCCTTCATAGCGGGGTCGTCCTTCCATTGCGGGTCGTCGTAGTCCTTGAGGTAGGAAGCGGAGATGATGCCCTTGGATGCTTCGCTCCCGGCCGGCTTCATCACCTGGGCGACCGAAACCGAGACATTGTTGAGGATGTGGAGCGGCTTCCACCCCAGGTCCGCCGCCTTTTTGATCGCTTGCACGGCGAACTTTGGCGTGGTCACGTTGAAAAACACGTCCGCGCCGCTGTTCTTCAAGTTCACCATCTGCGAGTCCACCGTCGGATCGGTCACCTCGTAGCTTTGCTCGGCAACGATCATCTTCGCTGCTGCGCCGCCGAGGCCATCCTTGATGCCCTTGAGGTAGTCCTTGCCGTAGTCGTCGTTTTGATACAGCACCGCGACTTTGGCCGCCGGCTTGTTCTTCAACAGGTACTGCGCGTAGATATGAGCCTCGGTCTGATAAGTGGGTTGCCAACCCATCGTCCAGGGATGGCCCTTCGGGTCACCCCATTTGGTTGCTCCGGTCGCCACGAACAACTGGGGTACTTGCTTGTCGTTCATGTATTTCCAGATGGCTGAGTTGGACGGAGTGCCGAGCGACTGAAAGATGAACAGAACCTGATCCTGCTCGACGAGCCGCCGGGCCTGGTCGACGGCGCGGGCCGGCGTGTAGGCGTCATCGTAGCTGATGAAATTGATCTTTCGTCCGTTGATACCGCCCTCGTCGTTCACTTTTTTGAAGTAAGCGGCGATTCCCTTCCCGATCGTCCCGTAACCAGAAGCCGGCCCGCTGTACGGGTTGAGGTTGCCGATCTTGATTTCCTTCGCCGTGACGCCCGGGTCCGCGGCGAACGCTCCCGTCGCCGAGATCAGCAGTGAAACAAGGGTCCACCCGAACTTCGCCAGGTTATTTGTCGCAGACATGGCTTCCTCCACCGTTTGACCTGCTCTAAAGATCGTTTTGACCGATTTGTCCAGGATGCTCAGAGGGGTTTCGGCACCAACGTTTTAAAAATCGTTATTGCTGCGAAGCAGGTATTGGGCGTTAACTCACCTTGCGATGAAGTTCAAGAGACCTGAATCGTCGCACGCAAAGAGGTGAACATGGAGAAGATCTGGAAGAAGCACTGGCCACCCTCGGTGGACGAGGTGTCAATCCGCTTTCCCGAGCAGTCACTGCCCGCGCTGCTCGAGCGCCAGGCGCAGCGCGTTCCGAACCGCGCCGCGCTGATCTTCTACGGCCGCGAGCTCAGCTTTCGCGAGCTCGACGGTGCGGTGAAACGCTTCGCCGGTTGGCTGCGCAGCCGCGGCATCAAGGCCGGCGATCGCGTGGCGATCTTCCTGGAAAACTCGCCGCAGTTTGCGATCGCCTACTACGGCGCGCTTCGCGCTGGAGCGATCGCCGTCTGTCTAAACCCGATGCACAAGGCGGTCGAGCTGACCCACGAATTCAAAGACTCCGGCGCTCGGGCGCTGGTGACGTCTGGCCATGGCTACGGGGTGGTGGAACCAATCCGTCAGCCAAGCAACCTCGAGATCGTGGCGGTCACCTCCTACCGCGATTTCCTTCCCGACGAGCCGACGCTGCCCCCGCCTCCCGGATTCCTCGACCCCGCGGGCTCGTTCTCCAACACCGAAGCCTTTCTCGACATCCTGCGGCTCTCTCCGGAGCTCGCCACCCCCGAGTCGCGCGCACCTGAGGACACCGCGCTGCTGCAGTACACCTCTGGCACCACCGGCACCGCCAAGGCCGCGGAAATCACCCACCGCAACCTGGTCGCCAACTGCGAGCTGCAGCGCGTGTACATCGGGCTCGGCGACACAGACATCGCGCTCGGCGTGCTGCCGTGGTTTCACATCACCGGGATGGAATGCCAGATGAACATGATGGCGTACATGGGGGCGACATTGGTCGCGATCGGCCGTTTCGATCTGGCGACCGTGCTTGGCGCCATCGGGCGCTACCGCTGCACGCTCACGACGCTGATCGCCACGGTCAACGTCGCCGTAGTCAACTTCCCTCGCGTGCGGGAGTTTGATTTGTCATCGCTGCGCTCCTGTTTTTCCGGCGGCGCGCCCGTGCCGGTGGAGATCGCCCGTCGATGGGAGGCGCTGACCGGCAACGCGCTGATCGAGGGCTACGGCCTGAGCGAGACCACCGCGCCGACCCATATCAATCCGCCCCACCGGCCCAAGTACGGCACCGTCGGCGTGCCGATTCCGCTCACCGACGCGCGGATCGTCGGAGAGGACGGCGCCACCGAGCTCCCCATCGGACAGTCGGGTGAGATTGCGGTGCGGGGACCGCAGGTGATGAAGGGCTACTGGCGCAATCCGGCCGGGAGCAAAGCTGCATTCTGCGAGGGATGGTTTTTAACCGGCGATATCGGCCGGGTCGACGAGGAGGGCTACTTCACGATCGTCGAGCGCAAGAAAGACATGCTCAAGGTCTCCGGGTACAGCGTCTTTCCGGCGGAGGTCGAGGCGATGATGTATCGCCACCCGGCGATCGCCGAGGTCGGCGTTATCGGCGTGCCCGACCCCTATCGCGGCGAGGACCCGGTCGCGTTTGTGGTGTTGAAGCCGGACGCCCAGGGCAAAGTGCGCGAGGAAGAAATCGCCGAGTGGTGCCGCGCGGAGATGGCCGTCTACAAAGCACCGCGGTCGATCCGCTTCGTGGATGCTCTGCCGAAGACAGCCACCGGCAAGATCTTGAAGCGCGTGCTTCGCGAGAAAGGCCTCAGGGGCTAACACTTGAATCTCGTCGTCAGTTCTGCCGTCGTCCAACTCGAACGTCGCCGAGGCCGTCTCGCCCTCTGTGGTGCTCGAAGCCGGACTCTTCTTCAATGGGAGCTCATCTAGGTGCGAAGTTCTCTGGACGATCGGGCCGTTCGCATCTTGTGCGCCAAGTAGAGAAGCAGCCCGACGGCCGCGGCGATGGTCGTCATCAGTGCTTCACCTTTGGTGCTGCTCGATAACATCCAGAGGCACATCAGGAATGCAGCGATTGCAATCAGGTTGCCCGAAGGTACCTTGAACGACGGTTCGCGCAGATTGCTTTTGCGCCGTAGCACCGGCAGAGCGAGGCAGGTAATCGCATAGACAGCCACCCTCGACAGAACGCTGATCGTCACCAACTGGATGAAAGTGCCGGAAAGTGCGAACCCGAGTATTACCGCTGCCGATGACAATATTGAAACATAGGGCGTGCGGAATCGCGGATGTACCGAGGCGAAAGCTTGTGGAAGTTGCCTTTGCTCGGCCATCGCGAAGATCGTCCTCGGTGTCACCAGCAGTTGTCCGCTGAGGTTCCCAGCAATAGAGATTATTGCGCCCAAGGCGATGAGGTAACCGCCGGCCGAGCCGAGAAAAAGGGTCCCGGCATCTGCGAGTGGTCTCGTGGAGCTTGCCAGTTCCTGCAGAGTCCCAATACAGACCGCCTGAATCAACAAATACATCAGCGTTATTGCGCCGATTGCAGTGAACAGGGCGAAGGGCACGCTCCGCTGCGGATCGCGTACTTCGCCGGCGGCGATCCCCACCGACTCGAAGCCAGTAAAGGTGTGCACCAGCAGCAGTACTGAGAGCGAAAGGGCGCCGTAGCTCGCTCCACGGGTGATCAACAGCCTTTGCGGATCGACGAAGAAGACGCCCACCGCGATGAAAAGTACCAGTGGCGCCATCTTGCCGACCGCGAACAGATTGCTGGCTGCGGCTGCGTCGCGCACGCCAAGGAGGTTGATGATGGTAAGCGAAACGGAAAGTGCCGTTATCACCAGAGCGCGCCATGGTTCAGCATTGACAGTGGGCCAAAGGTAACTCGAGTAGTCGACCAACAGATTGGAGTTGGCGGCAAATGACGTGACACCCGAGAGCCACCTGAGCCAGCCCACCTCGAATCCAACCAAGGGGCCGAAGGCGTCGCGAGCGTAGAGATAGGGCCCGCCGGTCTCGACATAACGGCTGCCCACCTCGGCAAAACACAACACGACCAAAAAAAGGGCGGCCGCGCAGATCGCCAAGGCAATCAGACTGGCCGGGCCCGACAGCCGGTACACCCTGGAAGGCAATCCGAAGATGCCTGCGCCCACGATGAAGTTGATCGCCAGCGCTACCAGATCCCACCGGCGAATTCCTCTCACTAAACCGGCGGGCGTCGATAGAGTCATGTCTCGATCGAAAGGTGCAAACCAGCGTACGCGGCGGACGCGGGCGATACAACGATTGCTTTTCCATTCGGAGTGAACGCGTCGCCAGGTCCGATCAATACGGAGCCCGCGGCCTCGAGTGCTGGCTTTACATCGGGCAGCTGCCCACTATGAGGTCAGTCGTCCTCCGCCTCGACTTCGGTAGCGAGGACGCTCCCGTCGGCCTGCCGCATGCCCTCCACTTCCACGTGCTCGCCCACCTGCAAATCCCAGAGCATGACCGTATTGCCGTTTCGGCTGATGCGTGTATTCGAATCTGTGAGGACGGTTTTACTGGCCACCGTGAGCGTCGGCGGTGTGACGGATTGGATGGCGCCCTCGAGCTCGACCTCATTCTCGTCCTCTTCATCGCGCGTTAGCTTGTGGATCGAGCGCGCGAGTACCGTGCCATCGGCACGCAGCGTACCCTCCACCTGCACTGCATCGCCAACGATGAGAGTGGCGAGCGAGCTCACATTGAAGCGCGTGTTCGCATCAGTCGCGATGGTGAGGCCTGAAATCGTCAGGTTGGGGGGCGTGATTGACTCGATGACGCCGCGGATCCGCACGCTGTTCTGGTCGGGCTGGACCAGCACCCGGATTTTACGCGCGACCACTTGACCATTTGTGCTGAGAAATCCCTCGACGCGGACGAGCTGTCCCACGGCGAGATCAGCGAAGTTGACTCGCCGGCCACGCCGTTTGGGCTCGGTGTTATCGTTCGTTATCACGGTGAGACCAGAGATTTTCAAATTAGGCGCCATGATCGAGTTAATCGTTCCAGTCAACTCGATCTCATTTGGCACTCGAACGATCACCATACCCGAGGCGGTGACCTGCACGGTAATTCGCAACGTCATACCCGCGCTAACTCCCGACAGGTTGCCGCGAACGTCGACGCCCCGGCCAACGAAACGGAGGATGATCGTTCCGGATGGCACCCGCTGCAGAGTGAACTGGCCGGAGGAGTTGGTTGTGGTGGAGACGCTGGTCCCTTCGACACTGACCCGGAGCGGCTGGGCCGAGGCGTTGATTACCGTCCCTTGAATGGTGGCATTGCCGTCCGACGACGAAGAGCCACAACCTGCTGTCGCCACCGCTAGAGCGATTGCGGATGACAGAGATACGATTCGCAAAGCGCGTTTCATGGATCACCTCGTTGGCATACCGCCCGGCGCGCGGCGGCTAGGTTGGGTTTGCGCAGAGGCTCGGCCGGTCCCAGGAGGCCCCGCGGTTACCCAAGGCCTGTAGCGTCGTGGTTACACCTCACCGCTGCAAGCAGGGTGGGGTGTGCTTCCCGCGACAACTGTTAACAATTCGACGCTGCGCCAGAGGTTGCGCGGTCGTCAGTGTTTCAGGGATCTACCCCAGGCTCATCGGCCGCCAATTCAAATTAATACATCCGGCCTTTTGCCAGGACTCTCAGAGTACCCCCGTTGATCGCGGCGGCCAGCTTCTTGATCAGGGCCCGCCGATCACTCGTCGTCGTGTTTTGGAACAGCCGGTGCAGCTGCGAGGCATCGGACTCTGTCCATTGACCCGTCGAGGCCGCGGCTTCGATCAAGCGACTCGCTTCCATACGAGCTGCGATATTTTCGCTGGTCGTTGAAATCGCGTCGGGAATCACTGCGGACGTGCGCTCGGAAGGAGGTGGAATGCTATCATTTGGTGAAACGCGGCGCGTCGGCTCGGGCGAGAGTGATGTCTGGGCGTGGGCAGTGCTGGTGCAGCTCGGAGATCGCTCGCCGAGCACGGTCACTTCGGCTCGCAGCGTCTGCAGCTCTTGTTCCTGGCGTTGGAGCAGGCGCTGAATCTCGATCACCTTCGATTGTGAGCCGGCCGAATAGCCCAGTTGCGCGGCCAGAGCCAGAGAAAGCGCAGCCAAACTCGAGAAGAGAGCGGGTTTCACGGAGGCCCTTTGTTTTACGGCGCGAGCGGAGGATTAAAAGACGCGTTGACTACATATACGAAGGTGCAGCTCTGGTCGGAATCCCATTGGAAGTCAATAAATGACAGGGAGGTGATCGCCTGTACGGCGGCGACAAGTCTGGGAGCGCTGCTGGTACAGAGAACGCTCGTGCCGGTTTCATCCTTTGCAAAACAAGCGATTAGGGGATCTGTGCTCGAGTCTGCCTCGATGCTGCAGCCGATGAATTGCACGCTGTCCGCGCCGTTGCGCGCCGAGCCGATCGAGCCGAGAGCCTCGCGGATCGCCACATTGACGACGACTGGCTCATCGAGCCTGAGTCCCGCGAGCGAAGGACTCGATATCGCCACGATTCCGAAAAGGACCAGCCATTTCATTTTTTTCATGAGCCAAGCTCCTCCGACGCCGTACGCGGCCGCGCCCCTCAAAGTGTACAGCGCTGGTAGGGCTAGTGAAGTTTTAGGATTGCCGCGAACAGACGTGGAATCTCTTTCGATCGACTCGAACATATGGCGCATCGGTTGAGAGATCCGATGTCGAAGCTCGGCCGATCCAGTATCTTTGGGAAGAGATCGACCGAGGGAGGCCTCCATGAGCGATGCAAGGATATTTGTCGTCACCGGGTCCTCGAGTGGAGTCGGGGCGGCCACCGCCCTGGAGCTCGCCCGCCGCGGATTCTCCGTGGTGATCAACTACGCCAAGAGCGCCGCCGGAGCGGAGGAGACGGCGCAGGCTTGCCTTCGCGCTGGGGGAGAAGCGGTGACGGTGCGAGCAGATGTGGCCCAGGACCCGGACTGCCGACGACTCGCCGCCGCGGCGATTGACAAATGGGGTCGGATCGACGGCTTGGTGAATAACGCGGGCACGACGAAGTTCGCTTCGATGCGCGACCTCGAGGCGCTTTCGGCGGAGGACTTTCAACGCATCTATTCCATCAATCTGGTCGGCGCGTACCAGATGATTCGCGCCTGCGAAGCTCCGCTGCGCGCCAGCCGCGGAGCGGTCGTCAATGTTTCATCGATTGCGGGCACGATGGGCATCGGCTCCTCCTTCGCGTACGCCTGCTCCAAGGGCGCGCTGAATACACTCACGCTCGCCCTCGCTCGCGCGCTGGGGCCAGACATCCGCGTCAACGCCGTGCTTCCTGGATTCACCGAAACACGCTGGCTCAAAGAGGGGCTCGGCGACCGGTACAGCCAGGGCCGAGACTCCTACGCCGATCGCAGCGCTCTCCGCACCACGATGACGCCCGAGGAAGTCGCGGCCAGCATCGTCGCGCTGCTGGAGTCGAAAAAGATCACCGGACAGCTGTTGACCATCGACGCCGGCTTCGGAATTGGGCGCGCATGGTGAATCAAGCACCGGCGTTGACATGCGTAGAAACACTCGGCTGCCGCTCAGGCGCGAGCTTGATCGCCTCCTGCCGCAAAGTTCGCACCAACCGGAGCCGCGCGATAGCAACTTTACCGCTCGACAAGCGGGAGCCCGCACCTGTAGTGTGCGGCGTCCTGCTCCGAGGTTGAGAGCAAGGCCGAGGAGGCGGAGCTCGTGAGAAAGCTGATCATCAATGGTCTTGTGATCGCCGTGCTGGCGGGATGTTCGTGTGGAAGTTGGGTGGACCTTGCTCCAATGACCGGCGCGGGCTGCAAGGAGCTCGAGGATATGAAGAAGCCAGCCAATAAGCGCGCGTTGGAATCGTTTGCGCGACAAACCTGCTCGATGGCTGGAAAGGTGTGGACCGGCGACACCCGCTGCGAGAACGAGGCCGTTCAGGTGAAGTGCAAATAGTGGCGACGAAGGCCGGTCCCGCCCCTTAGCCAAAAAGCGCGCCTATAGTTACGAGCGTCGCGTTGTGGATGTAATGCGCGCCCTTCGTGATGGTTGTCTTTGTGTGTCTTTGTTGCACTCGGAGCGTGATCGGTCAGGTCCTGCTCCAGCCTTCTCGTCTCAGCAACTCTGTGACGCGATTCTTGATCTCGTCTCGAATAGCTCGCACGCGCTCGAGTGGCTGACTCTTAGGATCGTCGAGCGACCAGTCTTCGCGACGAAGGCCGGGAACAAACGGGCACTCATCGCCACAGCCCAAGGTGATGAGAAGGTCAGCTCCCTGAGCAAGCTCGGGGGTGAGGCGCTGCGGTCTTGCCGAGGACAGGTCGACGCCAACCTCTCGCATTGTCTCCACGACCTCGTTATGGACGCGCTCTTCAGGTCTCGTGCCGGCCGAGATCGCATAGGCGCGCTTTGGGTTCGCCAGCTTGGCGAAAAATGCGGCCGCCATCTGTGAGCGGCCGGCGTTGTGGACGCAGGCGAAGAGCACTTTCGCGGTTGGAGCTGCCGTTGACTTTGGGCGATCAGGCAATTGCGTAGATCTCATCCGTCGGGAAAGAGAGAGACTACGCTTGTCACCCAGCGGTTGAGCGCGCGCCAGCCCCGCTCGGGCATGTGGCCGAGGCGGACGAGCACCAGATCCTTTGACGGAACGATGACGGTGACCTGTCCCTCGAAGCCCTGCGCCTGGAATGTGTCGCGCGGAGCCAGGATGGCCGAGCCGTAAGGCGGCCGCGGCTCTCCGTCGGATGGCGCAACCCAGAAGCCCGCGCCATAGATGTTCGAGTCGCTGCCCGGAGCCGGCGTGCGCGCGAAGTCGACCCAGCCCTCGGGAAGAATGCGCGATCCATCCCAGACGCCGTCGCGCAAATAGAGCAGCCCGAAGCGCGCGAAGTCCTGCGCGGTCGCGTAGACCAGCGCGCTGCCGAGGAAGGTGCCGCTCGCGTCGTACTCCGGCTGCGCAGACGCCATCCCGATGCGGTCGAGCAGCTCGCGCTGCATGAACGCGCGCATCGACGAGCGACGGGCCTGGGGCGTCGTGGCCTCAGGCGCAACCGCGCGGGCGAGCGCGTCGGCGATGAGGATGATGCCCGCGCTGTTGTAGTTCCAGTGGTCGCCGGGTCGATTGATGAGCGGCAGCCGGGCCGCGTATCCCGCCGCGTCGAGCCGGCCCTCTCCGAAGAGCATCTTCGCCGCGTCGCTCTCGGCGGGATTGCGCACGCCGATCTCGCGATACGCCTGGCCATCGACCATCTGAAGCCAGCGCCGCCAGGGGATCGTGGCCCGCGCGTCGTTCGGCGACCAGCGCGGATTGCCCATCGGCTTGTCCGGATCGAGCTTGCCTTCGCGCGCCGCAATCCCAACCAGCGCTTGCGTGATCGATTTCGCCATCGACCAGGAGATGAGCCGCGTCCCAGCGCCGAATCCCTTGCGGTACCTTTCGGCGACCAGGCGACCGCGATGCACGAGCACCACCGCGCGTGTCTCGCCGAGAGGATCGTCGACACTATCGACGGCGTCGAGCAATTTCGAGAGAGCGGGAACGTCGACGCTCGCAGGAGGCGGACCTCGCGGCCAGTCCTGCGTCGGCCAGGCCAGGCCCGCGGGCTGCGTGGGAAGCGGCACCAAAGGCGCGGCAAGTAAGAGGAGCGCTACAGCGGCAAGCATGGCAGTATCCCCATAGAAAGACTTTCGACCATGCGCAAATGGATTGTCCTGGCTGGTGTACTCATTGCCTGCGCCGCGGCGCTGGTATCGGCGCGTTTGCACCTGCCCACGCTCATCGGCATCGGTCCCGGCTACAGTGCGGAGATCGTCTGCGCCTGCGTATTCGTCAGCGGGCGGACGGCGGAGAGCTGCGCGACCGATCTGGATTCACTCGCGCGCAAACTCGTCTCAGTGTCGGTCTCGCCGGCGAGCCGCTCAGTGACGGCCCACACGCTCGGATTGGTGCGACGGACGGCACGTTATCGGGACGGATCCGGCTGCACACTCGACGACTGAATTCGCTGCAAAGAGTCTGAGCGTCCCAGCCCGACCCAGCCGGAGTTTTTTGACCAGCCTATGACAAAACGTCGGAACATATTTTCAAATACCTTCATTCCGTCATGGTGCGTCAAAAAAATCGGCGGCGGGGCCGAGACGCGTTCGGCTCCCACGTGCGGGGGAGAAAACGAGATTGCAGCTTGCGGAGTTCTTTTAGAGGAGGGTCACCGATGAAACGGAAAATGGTGCGCGGCCTAACGCTGTCTTGTTGTATTGTTCCGTGCACCACGAGTGGTGCCTTTGGGCAGTTTGCATACGTCAGCAGTTTCAACGGACCAGCAAGGGCGATCGTGGATCTTGACCCGACCGAAAAGCTCGATTTCGTGTCACGTTTTGATTCCGAGACCGAAGCTTTGCCGCTCGAGGCCTTCGTCGCGCTTTCTGCTCCAGACACGATCACGCTTGCCTGCAATCTGACCCGTTCGCCTTTGAGTTCGGGTCGTTCCCTTTGCGAGTTTTGGTCGATTATCCGCAATGCAAGTTAGCGAGCTGCACGTTGAGTAGACCGCGGCTTACAACAACGGTCTGCCGCGGTTCGAAAGCGGCGCGTGAAGCTGGTTACGGCGCTGGTGCGACGCGACGCTCCGCGACCTTGGAACCCACACGCCAGAGCATTGCGCCAACGAGAACAACGAGCAGAACCGCTGAAGGCAGCGACGTTCGAAAGCGCGAAGCCGAGGCAATGGCAAGCAACGTCCAGAGAATGTAAAAGACAACCGCGTTCGTCCGCGTTCCCGCGCGAGACGTAGCCCGAGCGGTAGCGGCGGCCAACCCGACGAGGCCAACGCCACCGAGAACGACAATGAGGTTCTCGATCGCGGAGTGCCGCAAGTTATTGCTCGGCTCGACAAAGGCTCGTCCAATCACCGTTGTGTAGTGGACGCCGTGCGCCGCCACGAATGAGAGCGTCAATTCCGCCTTCCGCTTCGCCAAGGCAACCGGACGCGCTGCGCGAGCGACAAGCGCAATGGACAACACGAGTCCGGAGAAGCGAGCAGAATATCGAGTCGCCGCGACTGCGCCTTCAAGGAGGCTCTTGGAAGTGGCGAAGCACGCCGCCACAATCAAAAGGGCAATGCTGGTCGCCACCCAAATCAACGCTGTTCGTCTCGGCATCGAGGCCTGCCGGGCTATTCGGCGACGGCGTCGACCTCGATCTCGATCAACATTTTCGGGTCGATCAGCGCCTTCACCTCGACCATCGTCGTGGTTGGTTTGTCCGCTCCGAAAAATTCGGCGTGGGCGCGCCCGTACTCAGCCCATCGAGAGATGTCCGTCACGAACATCCGAGTGCGCACTACGTTCTTGCGGCTAGCACCAAGCTGGACGAGGGCGCGCTCGATGAGCTCGAGGCATCTCTTCGCTTGGGCGTATCCGTCCCCAGGCGCGTGAACGCCCTTCCCGGATTCGTCCACGGGCGCGGTGCCCGTCACAAAGATGTTGGTCCCCGCCTTTAGGGCGCGGCAGTACCCGACCTTCTCTTCCCACACTGCTCTCGAAAAGACGCGCTGGAATGCCATGACGCGGGTGAGATAACAGGTTACTCAGGCACCGGCATCTCTAAATTCACCTCAGTGGCGCGTGACCTCGGCGCTGTGCCTCATGACTGCTGAGCGGAGGGCCATCTGCTCCAAGCCGAGGTAAACCACGGACGGTGCCGACGCAGAGGTCTAAGATCGTAGACCTGAGATGGTTGCCGACGCTGAGGTCTAAGATCTTAGACCTCGGATGGTGCCGACGCAGAGGTCCAAGATCGTAGACTTGGGATGGTTGCCGACGCTGAGGTCTAAGATCTTAGACCTGGGATGGTTGCCGACGCTGAGGCCTAAGATCTTGGACCTGGGATGGTGCCGACGCAGAGGTCTAACTTCTCAGACCTGGGATGCTGCTGACGCAGAGGTCCAAGATCTTAGACCTGGATGCAAGCCGCGATCGATGAGGAGGGCTTTGTTCGATCTGCCTCTTAACCAGACAGAAGCCAATGTTGCTCCGCGGAGACCGTAGATTTAGACAGTCGATTTGTAATCCTAAAGGACTCCCGCCGCGGGTCGTTGCTCGGAGGATGCGATCAGCTCTGCAGATGTTCGCAGCGCTCGCGGATTCCAGAGGTAGCCGATCTGATCGGTTCGAAACGATTTCGCATCCTCCGCGACCGTCAACTCGGAGCCGCGCCTGAGGCGAGAACCTCCTGCATGCCCCACGCAGTTGTGCACCCGCTCGGGACATCGCGAGCTCAGCGATGTCAAGTGTTTTCGCTGATGGGCGTTTTCTTGCGAACCTTGGATGCTCGCGCGATACGTCTGGCAATGGAAGAGCGATCCGATTCAGATGCTTCGAGACTTCATACCATCAGCGAGGAATCCGGAAGCCACGCCATCGCCCTGGGCCGAATGGACGAGTCAATCGATGCCGGGCGAAAAGCGGAAACGGCTAAAGCATTCGGCGCGATCAGACCGCAGCGACTGTTCGAGAACGTTCTGAAGGCGCTCGCCACTCCCCAAGATGGCGCGCCGATCAAGTCCCACGCAGTGCTCGAGCCAGTCAAGTCTCGGCGCGAGCTCGGGGCAATCGGGGAAGACCAGTCCCTCGACTCCGACCGCCCGATCGAGAAGCCGGACGGCCTGCGCGCCGCGGTGATGTCCAGAGAGGATTTCCCGATCAAGTCACAACGAGTCCTCGAGTCAGTGAAGTCTCTGCGCGACGCGGGTCCCTCGAAAGACGCTCCCTCTTTTAGCGCGAGCCGAATCATCGAACGACTCGAGGCTCTGAGAATCGGACGCGGGTCGAGCGAACCGTTGCCCAGGAATGCGCCCCCGGCGCTCGATCAAGCGGGCTTGCGTGAACCGGATGCATCACAGAACAGCACATCGACCAGGTCGCCCCGGCTGGTCGGTTCGATCGACGTGGTGCGCGACTCGGGTCAATCGGACAACCATTCGCCCGCAGTGTCCGAGCAAACGCTCGAGCAAGTCGGCGCGCGAGACTTGTCGCTCAAGTCGAACCAATTACTGCAGCAGCTGGACGTTCTTGCTGACGAGCTTGCTGCCGCCGGGCCCGAAGATGCCGCAGCGCTCCAATCACTTCATCCAAGCCGGCGCCTCAGCGGATGCAACCTGCTTCACTACCTTGCGCTGAGGCGCCACGAGATTCGCCCTCTTCAGGCCCAGCTCGCCGAGCAGGGGCTGGCTTCGCTCGGCTTGGCCGAGCCGCACTTGGCAGCGAGCCTCCATGCGGTCCGCGCCGTGCTTCGCCGCGCCCTCGGTGAAGCGCCGCCCGCGATGCGCAGCTCGGCTCCGAGCATGTCGCAAGGCATCGAGCTTTTGGCCCAGGCCACCAGCCGTCTTCTGGGGCCGCCACCGCAAGGTCGACGAACCCGCATCATGGTGACCGTGGCAGGCGATGAACCCAACGCCGGCACGCTGATCCGGATCCTGCTCCAGTCAGGGATGAACTGCTTGCGGATCAACTGCGCGCACAATAAGCCCGAAGAGTGGCTCGCGCTCGTGCAGCATCTCCGGGCTGCGGAGAAGGAGCTGGGTCAAAGCTGCAAAGTGCTCATGGACGTGTGCGGCCCCAAGCCTCGCACCGGGCCGCTCGAGCTGGGGCCGCCGATGCTCAAGTGGAGGCCTGCCAAGAATCGATTCGGCCAAATCGTTCGGCCGGCGATCGTCGCCCTGGCTCCGAGCGACGGCGCCGTCTCCGAAGACGTCTACGCAGACGCGCTCTTGAGGCTGCCGGCGGAGTTTCTCGAGTGCCTCCGTCCACGCGAGGAGCTCAAGCTCAAGGACGCGCGCGGCGTGCCTCGCCGCCTCATCGTGCGGGCCAAGCACGAAAATGTCTGGTTTGCCGAAGGCCATTCCACCACCTACGTGACCGATGGCACCGTTTTGCGCTCCAAGCGCAGCGGGAACAAAGCAACGGTCCGCGGCCTACCGAGGGCCGAAGAGCCCCTTCTGCTCGAGTCGGGCGATGCGCTGCGCCTCACCAAGAGCCTCAAACCTGGGCGACATCCGATTCGCGACTGTTCGGGGCGGCTGGTGCGGCCCGCCACCATCGGCTGCACGCTTGGGGACGCCTTCCTTCAGCTTCGGGCGGGACAGCGCGTCCTCCTCGACGAGGGAAAAATGGAGTGCGTCATCCGCAACGCCGATGGCGACGGCGCACTGCTGGACGTCGTGCGGGCTCCCGCAGGCGGCGCCAAGCTGCGAAGCCAGCGCGGGGTCAACTTTCCCGACTCGCGCCTTCGCCTTCCTGCGTTGACGGCGAAGGACTTTCGCGACCTGAGCTTCATCGCTCAGCACGCAGACATGGTGGGCTTTTCATTCGTCCAGCGCCCCGACGACGTCTTCCATCTCCAGGAGCACCTTTCCCGCCTGGGAAAGCCTCAGTTGGGAATCGTGCTCAAGGTCGAAACGCGCCGCGCCTTCGAGAATCTGCCGTCGCTCCTCTGGGCGGCGATGCGCAGTGAGGCGGTGGGAGTGATGATCGCGCGCGGCGATCTCGCGGTGGAATGCGGCTACGAGCAGCTGGCGGAGATGCAGGAAGAAATCCTGCGGCTCTGCGAGGCCGCGCACCTTCCGGTGATCTGGGCGACGCAGGTCTTGGAGAGCCTCTCCAAGAGCGGCGTGCCTTCTCGCGCTGAGATCACCGACGCGGCGATGAGCGAGCGCGCCGAGTGCGTGATGCTCAACAAGGGACCTCACCTCGACAAAGCGATGATCGCCCTGGACAGAATCTTAAGCTCCACGCAGTCGCACAAGTCGACGCGGACGACGGCCCCGCGGCACTCCCACCTCTGGGAACGGTCGCCCTGGCCGTAATCAGTGCGTCGGCGGAGAGCCGACCGTTTAATCTGGTCCGTCATCTGGGGTCGCCACCTTAGAGCAGGAACGACCGTTTAATTTCCTGCGTCGTCTGCGTCGCAGCCAATGGTAGACATCCGCGGCGCGATCGCGAAAATATCCGAGTCATGGCTGGCCGCGCGATTCAAGACGAGCTGGGAATCGAGAACTTGTGCTACGGCTGCGGCCCGCAAAATCCCGAGGGTCTGCACCTCAAGAGCTATTGGGACGGCGACGAGACGGTGTGCACGTTCCAGCCGCGGCCGGCGTTCATGGCCGGCCCGCGCCACGTGCTCAACGGAGGGATCATCGCCACTCTGATCGACTGCCATTGCGTGTGCACTGCGGTGTCGGCGGTGTACCGCTCCGAGGGCCGCCCGATGGGCAGCGATCCGCTCGTTTGGTGCGTGACCGGATCGATGCAGGTCGACTACTTGCGCCCGACGCCAATCGCCGCGCCAGTCGTCCTCCGCGCACGCGTCGAGTCGATCGAGGGAAAGCGAACAACCGTCGTCTGCGCTGTCTATTCTGGCGAAACCGAGCGCGCGCGGGGGCGCGTAGTCGCAGTGAGAGTCCCGTTGAGCTGGCGCTCGCCTTCGTGAATGCCGGCGGCTCTGCTTAGTCCCGTCGCGACGCTTGAAACGCCGGCCGCGCCCTCAGCCGCTCGACGTAAGCTTGCAGCTG
>Ga0126384_10000748_pt1 | contig 18481 bp, 6 predicted proteins | sample PanSoiMetPlot_36_FD_92543 | JGI IMG/M metagenome (GOLD analysis project Ga0126384, IMG submission 92543) | Tropical forest soil microbial communities from Panama - MetaG Plot_36 | ecosystem: Environmental > Terrestrial > Soil > Tropical forest > Bulk soil | place: Panama | collected 2016-02-17 | reverse complement strand
TTTTGAACGATGGCGTCGTAAATTGCCCGAATATCTCCGTGGATTTGCCCGGTTCCAGTTTGCGGTAAGCCAAAGAAAGCCGTTTTGAGGAACTCCGCAGATACCAGGGCTGCATAGGCGTCGAGATCCGATGCGTCAGCTTCGAGTGCCACCAGTGCGTCGCGACGGGGCGTGAGCGCGGCAATGGCCGCCTGCACTCGCCCGGTCAATTCCGCTTCATCCCACACGGAATCGCCGGCCTTATTTTCAAGCGGCATGGACATATCGGTCGGGCCAACCGCGCGGCTCTTCAAAACAATTTCCCGCAAGCTCCGCACGAGCGCTGCTAGTTCGAAGAAACTTGTGCCCGCGACGGGTTGCGTGTAGTTGATAGTCACGGCAATGTCGGGATGCGCGTCGGGACCGAAGCGGATGAGTTCGACGATGCGATCATCGATCTCGCTCATCGCCTGATCGAGGTCGAGGTTCAAGAGATACAAAAGATCAATCGGCTGCAACCCTAAATCCTGCTGCGTAAGGGTGACCGTTTTTGGCGCGAGAAGCGCGGGAGTCGTATAGGTCACACTGACCGCAACCGTGGCGGGAGCAGGCAGGCGCTTGCCGAGCCAATCGTTCAAAGGCGCTTCGGCCTTGGCGCGTGGGGTCATCGGCACGAGACTCGGTGAGACGGCCGGATTCACCGACGAGTCGAGGTGCAGAGAAACACGATGATTCAAGGAGAGCCCGGTGCGAGCCGTCTTGATCACCTCGAGCTCTGGAGGAATGCCTCCGTTGCTGAAAGCGTTCATCACCGCCGAAGAGCGGTCGAAATTTCCGAGCACCACCTGGTAAACGCTTTCGGCCATCGCCAGGTCGCCGAGGGCATCATAGAGATCAAGAAGTTTGTCGGCCTCGAGATTGATCGCGGCAGCTTCGGGGCCAGACGCCGTGGGAACCTGCCCCGGCCCAGTTCCAAGAGGGATTCCGAACGGGTACGTAGCATTGCCGGGAGTGCGGAGGCGATTGACGAGTTTTACGCCATCCAAAACATTGCGCGCTTCAAGAAGCGTGATGTCCGTGTTGCTATCCGCGGTCGTCTGAAGCTGGTTTGCGACAAGAGGAAAGATGAGTCGCAGCGGGAAGATGAATTTGTCGACTTCGGCGAGGTTGTGTTCATCGTGCAGCCCGCGTTCAAACCGATACCCCAAGAGCGCCGACAACGTTTGTCCGTTGCGAATTCCTTCGAGTATGGTTTGCGCCTGGCGGACGCGGTTTGAAGAAATGTTCACGGCCATGGTGTCCGGAGTCGCCGGAGTGGCGTTCATGCGATAGGCATTCTTCAAAACCGCCGCGGCAGCCGCTTGACTGAGAGACGGCGCATGAATGTAGCCGGCATTCTGCGGATCGTATTCAAGTGGCGCATCGCCGGGACGCTCGAAGGTCTTGGCAGCGTCCACTCCGAGCTGAGGAGTTTGAAGGGCGGTGGTTTTCGGCCGTAAGTTTTCAAGCCAGCCGTAGGCGCCAAGGTAGATTCCGGTCGTAGGTTGTTCGCCGACGGACCTGCGCATTTCAGCAAGGCGGGTGGCGGTTATCGCGGTTTTCCAGGAGTCCAGGCGATAACTGCACGTGTCCACATGCTCCGCAAAAACGCGTTCAAGCCGGGCGGTGGGAGTCTTTGCGAGGAGGTTCAGAGCAGCAACGATTTCTCTGAGGTCTTCGGTTTCGACTGCAGTCGTAAGCACGGTCGGGCTCAGTACGTACTCGGCGAGCGTTTGGGTGTCGTTGCCGGTGACAACCGGCTGTTTTTTATAGAGATGCCGGAATTTGCTCGTTCCGGTGTTCGCGGCTGCCTGGACATTAATAAAGGATGGTTCGAGACGCTCGACCCGGGGGTCAACGAGGGAGTGGGTTTCAAGGAATCTGAGCCCGGCATCCCACTGACCAAGCATCATGGAATGGCGCAGCATCAGGTAGAGCAGGGCGGTGGGTTGCGGGTTTCCACCAAAATCCTGTGTGCGAATGACATCGAGAGAGGCTGTGGCGAGCCACTCGAGATAGTTCTTTTTGTCCGGCGTGTAAGGGCGAATTGCTTTCGATTCAGATAGCGGAGAATCATCGACGAGGGGCCCGCCGAGGAGAGCGCTTTCGCCGTAAAAGAATTTTTCGAGGATGGGAGGCTCGGCCGTCGGGTCTGCGCCGAGGCTGGCCAGGAGGATTTGGCTGCGCTCCCGTAACCAGCCGGCGAGAATCCCGCCAAAAAATTGCCCGAGATCCAGAACCAGCTTGTTGTAGAGCTGGTCGAAACTTTCCGCATAACGCTGGTGGTATTCGACGGCGCCCGAGTGCAGGCCAACGACATCGAGAAGAATTTGATGAGGATCGCCGGCTTGCCCGACGCGCGAGACATCCGAAGACATCGTCATCCAGTCTGCGTCCATGCGCAGAAGAAGCCGGTGCAAGCGGTCGAGATAGCTCGAAGTCAGTGCGGGCAACGCGGCGACGCCGCGAATGGGTTCACGCGCGGGCGTGCTTTGATAGCTAGCGAACGAAGTTACCGGCAGAACGCCGTACGGTTGCCTGCCAACGCGCACGGCAGGAAGAGGGCCACGCCCGGAAACGTAGCGGGTGAAAAAAAGTCTTGTCGCGGCGATGTCTGCGCGCGAGAACAAGGGGGTGAGCATTTCTTCGAACATGTACCCGAGCGTGCCGTTCCACATCGCCATGTTCATCGCACGCGCTTCGATTTGATCGACGCCGGCGGCATTGCTGATCTGCTTCACGAGACTGTCGTCGATCCCCAAGGCCTCGGCCAGCCACTGCCCATCGCGGCGTTTCAGCGGATCATCGCTTTCGACGTATGCGTCTTTGCCTTTGAACACGCGGTCGTAGGAACTATCGGGATCGTCAACCCAGGTGTAAGCAGAACCGTCGGAACTCGTGTTATTCGTTGGGCTCCCCTGCGGCACCAGGCTATAGCCGCCTTTGCTGGCGGGTTGATTCGCGATCAGCGATTCGAGAAGGCTTTTGCTTTCTTTTTCATCCGAGGAGAGCCTGATCCCCACCACCACGATGCGATCAAATCCTTGTTGCGCCTGGGCCGGCGTGAGAGGAATACGAAAACCCATGCCGACTGCTACGGCCCGGTTAAAATCCGCTAGCCACGCGAGATCATCGTTGAGCTGAAGGTCATCGTTCGCCACGGTGATCTGTTCGTCCTGTGGCAGCGATGGGTCGGGGCCGGTTGCTAGGCCGTCGGGTATCGGATTACCGATCATCGTCGAAACGAGAGCTCCGCCTGCATAGAGCAACGCTACGAACCGGTCGGGCTGAAGCGCAATTTTGGGCGCTTGTGTCCACGAACTTTGCTTGGACGTGGGGCGCGGCGGCAACTTCAACACAGCGCATGTTACAGCTACGTCGGAGCGCTTCGATGGCTTCGGAGGGTCCCAGCCGTTCGGATCGGGTACAAACCCCGATATGAGTTGACTAGCGCGAGCGTTACCGACGGCGGTCTTTAAAGCAGAAAGAGCGGTTTGCTGTTTGGCGGTGTCTCCATCCGCTTTCCAAAAATCTGTCCAGTAGGTGAATGCGGCGGCTTGTTCCGCTGGCGTGACGTCTATTTGCGGGACGATGACGAGGACAACATCTTGCGGCGCTGTCTTGGTCGGTTTATCGCCTGGATTTGCAGGCTGGAACTGCCCGATCATGTAGGCAGCCCGGCCGGAACTTGATCCGCCGAGAAGTGCGCGCCAAGCGCCGCGCTCCTGCGCTTCCACTTTGCCCGCGCGCCACATGGCAGTCCAAAACGAAGTCAAGTTGTCCAGTTCGCTGTCGGTGAGAAGCGCTTCGAACGTGTCGATCTGGCAATCATCGGGAAAAACGCGTACCCAGAGCTCAGGGCGGTTCTCGCGTTCGATGGTTCTCCGCTGAAAGCGCACTTCGAGCCGCACTGGGAAAAAAAGAATTGGAATGGCGTCGTTGAGGGCAGCGACTTGCTTCTCCGGGTCGGCAAGGATTGCCCATTGGTTGAGCAGTCGATTCGCATTTTCCTTCAGCGTTTTGACATCGCCGCGCTGGCGGGCGACCCGGTCCGAAAGCTCGGTCGCTTGTTTTTTTAGAGCAGCGAGTTTTTCCTGCTGCGCGCCTTTCCGCACGGCAGAGCGCTCGAGCGTTGTGATTCGCCGCTGAAGGTTCTTAAGCTCTTCGCGCTGCTCGGAGAATTGCGCAGCCGCAGTGTCGCGGGTCGTCCGCGCTTCTCGGAGCGCCTTCCGAAGATCCGGTCCGTTGGTCATGGCAGCATCCGTGAAGCGTGCACTGCTACGAGCACAGGCACGCGGTAGAGGATGTAGGCGAGTTGCGCCGAGTCGGTCGCTGGACTCCAGCGCGCCTGGGTGTCCGCGGGATCGGGTTTGTCTTCTTGGTCTACGCCCGAATCATAAGTATCGAACACTAGAGTTTGCGTTAACTGAACCAGTCCGCCGGGAGGAACGCTCACGTCGACCCAGGACAGGTCGTTCCAATTAATCAAGCGCGGTGTTGTTCCCGCGGGGACATCTTGCATTCCGAAGCGCGGCTCACCGGGGCGTTCTTTGATGACAAAAAACCATCCCGGGTCACCGTCTACTCCTTTGGCTTCGAGTGCAGTCAAGTCGAAACCGATGAAATAAATGTCCGGGTCGACCTTTGCTTCAAAAAGAGGCAAGCGAAGTTTAGAAGGCGGGGGCGCATCCTCTTCTTCGGGAAGAATTGGAACGAGCTCACGTTCTACATTGGGGTCCGGCTGGCCTCCGGGCCACTGTGCCTTTTGCGCATAGATAACCGCCGTGGGGTAACGCTTGAGTAGTTCGCCACGAATTACAAGTACGAGCAGCGCAGCCGACCCATTCTGCTCGCGATAATTATGGTCACCGAGCTTCGAAGGTGGTGGCCATTTGTGAAGTTCCGGAATATCGCGGAATGGTTCCTTATCGGCCTGCGTTGGATTCGGCGGCAGAAGCAAACTGACATCCCAGAATTGCCGGAAGTAACTGCCGCGCTGATCCGTGGGGTATTCATTCCACAAGAGCTCCCGGGCCATCTCATGATTGAGCCCGACCATGTAGGCTTCGATGAAACGCTGATTGGTTTCAAGCAGCGTCATGCTGTTGTTTGGAATGAGGTTGATATTGGGGAGAAAGAGTTCTGAGGAAAGGTCGCTTAGGGGTTTGTACATGGGCGTGTCGATGACGGGGTAGGCCATGACGGGCGTGAACTCTTCGACAAAATTGGCGAGCACCCACGGAGGCAAATAGAGGATCTGTTTCATGCGCCGCGGAATCGTACGAGTGGGATCGATGGCCCTTACGGTAGTGGCCGTGAGGGCCACGAGGTCGAGACGCGCCTTCGCCGGCTCCGGAAACTTGACGGAAGTAAACGCGTAGGCGTCGCGCAGGCCGTTTTTGAACCGCGCGGCTTCCACACTGTCCGTTGCGCCAGCCTCGGGAGTGAACGGCGTTCCAGGGCGAGTAATCACGAAGTTTTGCACGTTCGGCAGCTTGTTTACGGACTCCGGTGTCTGCTCTTCCTCACGAATCGTTCCCTCTGCTTGGGCGGCGACGGTCCATTTCGCTAGTCGGACGTACACGGCAATCGCGAGGGGTGCGGCGGCTGCGATCACTACGACTCCGATAAGAGGGCTAACGAGAAAACCGAGGACCACCACAATGGCGAGAACGAGGAACGGCAGGAAACGCAGCCACGGATATTTTTCGAGGAGCGCCTCCACCCACGACGGCTCACCCGCAGGTTTGAGCGCATCGCCGGCGTCGCCGATTCCGATCGCGCCTTTGGGGGGAACCTTGGGCGGCGCCGGAAGAATTTCTCCGGAATTGATTCTGGTAAGAATCTCGGAATTAGTTTTGGCAGGCAGTGCGAGCCGGTCCATGAGTGCCGTGCCCTGCCGCGTGATGCGACGAAACGCACCAGACGTAGCCGCAGACGGGACGAAGCTCGATCGGACCTGCGCTGCCACCGTGGTGGGACTTCCCATCACGCGGGAGTGTACGGGGGCCGTAAGCAGGAATTGACGTTCCTGAGGTTGCGCCAGAATGTGCCGGTTGTAGAGTGCGAACGATACGGCTTGCGCCATTTGCGCTAAACGCAAGCGGTCGTTGGCGGCCAAGATGTCGCCGATCTGTTGCCACGCAGCCTCCATATATTTTTGATCGTTGGCTTGTACGACGTCGGTGCCAAAACCCGCGGGGACGCGGAAGCGCGGGTCGAGATTGAGTCTGTGGATCCAGTTCTGATCGTTCGGAAGGAAGGAACCATCCGGCGCTTTTAGCACGCGGTTGACTAAAGCCGGCCAACGGCCGTAAAGCGGCGATGTGATAACGGGATCTGGATCCCCGTCGGGATTGACGGTGGAGGGCGTGCTGCGAGAGTAGTCATCCGCGAGATTGATCAAGGCAGCGATTGCGGTTTCAAAAGGATGGGGGAAAGGCTGATCCCAGCGGTCATACTTCGTGACTTCGTTCTGGTCCGCGGGCGACATGGTGTCGAACGGCACCTGCAAGGCGCCGCCAAGTTTCAAGATGCCACCGAGTTCCGCCGGAGTATCGATCTTCGGAAGATTCGAGCCTGGATGAAGAACGTCCATGTCGCGAGTACCGACGCGCTTATCGACTGGCTTAGGCACCAGCAATTTCACCAAGTATTCGAAGTCACCGAAGTCGCCTGCGCGAAAATACCAGCGGTGGTAGTAGGGAAACTGGGTCTGGTGGTTGTCCCAGGCAGAAGCCGTGGCGACAGTCGTAGCGGGAACGTCTTGGCCGAGGCCTGCCAAGCGGCCGCTTTCAAACGTTGGAACGAGGAAGGCGTGGTACGGCGTATCGGGTTCGAGACGGCGGGGACACATGATCCGTGAATAGGCAAGGTCCCGATTGGTATTCAGAGTTTGTGCAAGATTTTGGAGCACCGGGCCTATGGTCATATCCCCGTTGTTCGAGAGATCGACGTTCACATGCACATGAGCCCAAGCCCAGAGTTCGGAGGGTTTCGGAAAAACAACACCCGCATCGACGCCCGCGGCAAGCTCTATAAAAGGAAGCGGCTTCCCTGCCATGTTCTTTCCATCAGTGAATTCGGTCTCTTTGAGGACGACAAGCGCAATCCAAGGGCGCAAACGGCTCCTCGCTGAATCGGCGGCGGCCGGCGTATACCGCCAAGGAAAATCCTCGTCGTAAAACTCGATGTAAGGCAGGTAGTTGGGTTCGAAGTTGGTGATCCAATTTCGCGGATCGACTTTCACTACAGCTTTGCTGTCGATCCCCACGATGTCACCGGGAGAGTAGAGGCTCACATCACGATGGATGCTTTGGGTGTTCGCGCTTCCGTCGAGGTTTGCGGCAGAGAGCGTCACATCGAGGGGGATGCTCGCGCGCACTTTGACAGAGGCATCGCCGTCAGCCTGCGGAATGCTGTTGGCAACGCCGCTTCGCAACCAGGGGAGGAAGGAATAGGTTGGCGGAGGGGTCATGACGCATTCACCTCAGAGCTTGGAAGCACGTGCAGAGAGCCCGCGAGGGACGGATTTGTGGCCAATTGCTTGCGCATATAGTCACGCGCTGTAACTTCACTTGAAAACTGCGACTTCGCGTCGAACGCCCGATTGTCTGAAGTGTTCGAAACGGTGTAACCCTCGGAACCAACGGCGATTTTGTCGCTGAACGGAGAGAGTTGTGACTTGACCTGATTTGATAAAGCGGAACGAGCAACGGAAGAACCGGAAAGGAAGCGGTGGAATAGAGTGGCGATTGCAGGGTAGAACTTCCCCTTGGGCAAGGGCTTTTTCGGTTCTTTGTCGATGATGCTGATGCTGTAGCTGATGGTTCGACGGGACATCTTGCTCGACTGCATGGCGTCGGAGCTCCCGATGACCACGCCGCCTTTGATCCGCTGATAAGAAGGCCGGGAGAGTTTGTCCTGATCGCTCAAATTCTGGAACTGCGCGATCGCGAACTGCTCATCTTTTTCCGCAACCGGCAATGCTAGGCCGCCGCTCGCGACAGCCGTGATATCCACCCGATTGACATCGTCGGGTTTTTCATTCCCAACCTTATCGAGCGTCAGGTTGAGTGGCAGAGCCCGCTGGCTCAAGGTGAGAGACCCAAACGGATGCAGCACGAGCAAGGACGGATCTACTTTCTTGAGGGAGACGAGCAAATTGCTGGTCGGTGGCGGCAGCGCTGTCCAGTTTTCCTGCTTGTTCATTTCTCCGACGAAGATCGGCAGGACGTCCACGGGAGGAAGAGAGGTGTCTTTCTGGTCTCCCCATGTGACATCCACGTTCACGTCGATGCTCAAGAACCAGCAGATCGATATGCTCCCCGTGCCCTTGGCGTGCCAGGGGCTCGGACCTTCGAGAGAGCAGCGCAGATTGATGCTGAGCAGGTCGAATCCGAAAACGGAAATCCCCAGTGAACCGCTGACCAGTGCCACGAAGTGGAACGGCGAGAATTGGAACAAAACATCGAAGCCAAGCTGCCCGGAAATATTGGCGTCGTCGATTCCGAAGAACAGGAACACGTGCGCGCCGAACTGGACTGTGTTGGAAGTGACGGCAAAGTAGGAATCGACTTTTATCTTCGCCCAGTCATAGTCGAGGATGCTGATGCTGAGGCGCCGGATTGTCGCGGGCAGATGCAGACCAGAGGGAGGAGTGAAGGATGGATGGAAGCCTCCAACCGACAGAAGGAATCCGGCGTCGTCGCCCCACTTCAGGCGAACCACCATGTCGCCTTCGAGAGTGATGAAGAGGATTCGTGAGTCGTAGAGACTGGCGTCGAAGGAGAGAAGTTGCTCGTCGAAATCGAGGATTCCGATGAAGGCCACTTGGATCTGAATCAGCGCTTCATCTTCCGTAGGCAGCGCCAGCTTCAAGACGCCGAGGATTGCAATGTTCCCCGGTGGAATCTCAAGAATGATTCCAAGAGAAAGGGTAACGAGCGAAGGTGTTCCCCAGCCGACTTTAGCCATTGGCCCGACGAGAAACACGCCTTCCTGCGGCGGGAAGATTGCTTTCAAATCGCTGATAATGCGCGGAGCGTTCGCAATCACGTCCGTCGGGAACATGATGTCGTTGATTGCCCCGGTGCGAACGCCATCGCGAAGCGTATCCAGTTGAGCGGAACGGTTAAGCCCGAGCAAGCCGCCCACGCCGTTCAGCGTGAATCCAAAGCTCAACTGAATGGGAGGGAAATCCGTGGTGAGAATGAGTAGAAGGGAGAATCCGGAAGAGCCATCCGGCATTTTGGTAGTAATGAGCGCGATGGCCTTGACCGTTACGATCTCAGCGATCGAAAGCTCGGCAACGCCTGCGTATTCGCCTTTGTCGGGATCGAAGTAGAGGTAGCCGCCTCCGATGACGACTCCCGCATCAATTTCAAGGCCTGCTCCGCTCGGCGGCTTGAATCCGAGGGCAAGATCAAATGGGCCAAATTTAGCATCCGTGCCTTGTGCCAGTCGAAGTTGAAGTTCGGCCCCGATGCGGTCGACGGAGACTTTCAGTGGGCCGAGTTCCCCTTTGAGGCCAGCCGACACTTCGAGAGACAGTGTCCCGTCTTGCTCGATCTTGAGCGCGAGATAGATCACCTCGATTGCGATGGGACCGAGGTCTAGGTGAACGGGCAGGGCAATTTCTATGCCGCCGCTCGCCTTGACGCGCAAGCCCGTGTCGGCCTGCCATTCGAGCCCAAAGTCGAATTGACCTTTGATCTGTGCGCCGGACAGCAGTTTTCCGATGAAGCTGTCGGAGTCGGAGGTACCGACGGTCAGTGTTACTCCGTCGAGATTCGCAAAAACGAGAGGGTTTATGTTGGCGCGCGTGCCATCCCACGTTGCGGCAAGGCCAAAACCGGCGGAAAGGTTTTGCGCCGATATGGAAACGAGGCCGCCGGTTCCGGCCAATATGTCAAACGGCCTCGCAGCGGGTACACGGTCAAAAAAAGTCTGATACTCACCTGTGATTTGCCCCGCCGTTGGGCGCAAGCTGAAATTGAGAGGCGGCGCGATTTGCGCAACAACGCCGCCGCTCATTCGAAAGTCCGACTTAATTCCGAGCTCCCAGCTGTCGTTGATCGGAAAGGTGACAGTCTTATCAGCATCGAGCTGTCCCACGAGCGTTGCGCGCAGGCCTGGCGGGGACATGGAAGAATCCCGGCGGACGAGCATGCAAGCACGGATAAATGGGTCGCCGTTATCGACGCCGACGGTTACGCTCGACTCGCGCGGGAAGAAATCTTTGACCAGCGAAAAGAATCCGGTTGGATCGAATGCGGGATCTCCCCAGCCGACGGTTTGCTTCAGGTGAGTAACCGGGTCCTTGATGAGATCTTTGATTCGATCAAGGCGGAGCGCCTTGCGAACATAATCATGGCTCAGTCCCGAAGCTGGATCGGCGGGTTGGTATTGCCAATCGAGCAGGCCGGCAAGTTTCAAGATAAAGCCGAGCTGAGGCGCATGCGAAGTAATTGCGGAAGCGATTGCATAATCGCTGATCCCTTTCGCGAGCTGAAGCGCGAAGTTTTGCGCAGCTGCCCGTTGTGCAGGATCCGGAATACTGGCAGGCGTGATAGCGGCGGTGACTGCGTCGATGAGGTTCTTGAGGGCGATGAAAAAGGCTGTTAACGCGACACCGAATTTGACGAAGGCCGCGAGTATCTGTATTTCGTCGTCAGATCCGGCTACTGCATTGAGGGCCGAGGCCGCATCGCTCGCTGCTTTGCTGGTATCTGCCGCTTGCTTGAGCGCGGCAGTGACCGCGGGTGCGCTCAAGACGGAGTCGGGAAGGTCAATACCCAGAATTTCGGTCGTAAAATTTGCAAACACGCCGCTTGCATCGCCCAGTGCCTCTCCGAGCCAGGCGGCCAATTGAATCGCGTATGCAACTTCGTTAGCCAAGCGGTCATCCTTAGTGCATTACGGAGTCGTATCCACGGCTTGTTCTGCGTCGAGCCGTCCCGCTCCAAACTCATCTTTGATTTCGGGAAAGGTAATACTGCGAGCCGCAGTCTTTAGCGTCGATGCAATTTGGCCGATGGTGAGGGCCGGATTCTTCTGAAGCATCAGGGCGACCACCCCAGCAACGTGAGGGGCTGCCATACTCGTGCCACTGTAAGAAATGGTCAGGTCCTTTTTTGCTTTTGGCTTGGCATCCTGACTTTTTGCTGCATCGATGTTTTCGCCCGGGGCAGCGATATCGGGTTTATCGGGCTGGGCGATTCCGGAACCATAGTCCACGAGTGGCCCTCGTGAGGAGAAGAACGTTAAGGGCTCGTCCACATCTTCCGCGCTATAGCAAGCAACGGCTATAGCGTTCGACGCCCCAGCATCTTCCCCAATTTGAAACTGTTCATCGATGGTGAGCAGGCTTGGATCGGAGCTTGTGCCCTTAAAGCGCATGCCATAGTCGGTGGCATCGCACCAAATGAATACCGTAGCGGCCGAATCGGACTTGATTTCGAGGGTGTACGTGCCGGTCAGATGCAGCTTATCGTTTCCAACGACTCGCGGTTCGAAGGTAACTCCGAAGTGATTTCGTTCAACACTGCCACCTGATTTCAAGGTCACATTGTCTTTTTGGTGGATCATACTGTAATGCCTGCCCGAATAGTCTCCGCTGACGTTGCCTGCCGCTCCGAGGACGGGGCCTGGAATAAAGGGAGTTGTGTTCGGCAATTGCAAACCAACGGAAATGACAGCGCCGCCAACGGCGTAGTACAAATCAATTCCGGTAGACTCGGTCATGTCCTGATATTTGCAAAGGCTGTATTCAGACCGGTCGGTTCTATCGTCAAAAAGCTCAAACGGGATCTGAATCGTCCCAGCCCCAGAGAACTTGACTCTGCCACTCAGCCTCTGCCGGCCCGCGTTTCCCGCTGAAAAGACGATTGCCTGCCCCACTGCACCATTGAAGGTTTCCTTGACCCAGTCCTCTTCTTCCGTGAAGCCGTCATGAGGGCCGAGGTCGGTGCCGAAGCTGCAGTTGATTACAACTGGGCGGTTGCTGAATGTTTTTTTGGCACTATTGAGAATGTAAAGAACCGCGTCCTTAAATCGAATTGATTCGTCAAGGTCCCCGCCATTTACTTGGGGGACGTTTTGGGGATACAAATGTTTGACAACGATTAGGTCTGCTTGAGGGGCCACGCCGACGAACTGAAATTTGTCCTGACCATTTCCGGCTGCAATGGATGCCACATGGGTGCCGTGGCCATCGCAGTCCTTATGCCGAAAGTTACCCGCACCGCCCAACTTGGCATTGATTTCAGCAATCCCGTACTCAACGCCGTAGGTATTTGCCGTGGAAAGAAAAGAAGGATCGGGCTGTTTGTCTCCGCCTTGAGGCAAGAGCCCTTGGTCCCATATCTTGAGAATTCTTGTTTCCAGCGGCGTGTTCATCGACTTAAGAAAGTAGCGGTGCTTAATGTCTATTCCCGTATCGATGATCCCGATGATTACGCCTTGGCCGGCATCGCCGGTGAAAGTTCCCCCGGAAAGAGTCCAAACTTTGTTTGCGGCAATATCGGGAACGCTTTTATCTAAACGAATCTTTTTAGGCCGGCCAAAGGACATCCTGACTACGGCCGGACTCGCAGCAAGTTTTTCAACGTTCGCCAGATCGATGGTGCCAGTCGCATTGCCAGGAAAAGGAGTGGAGGTAGTCTGGAAGCCTAGTGGTTCGATCTCGTTGATGTTTCCGGTGAAAGTAAGAGTAATGTTAAGTCGCTGGCTGCCGGCCACAACGCGGTGAACGTGCCCGCCAACGGACTCGCCTTTTTTAACTTTAAGATAGTTGGCGTAGACGCTTGCCAAACCGGGGTTGAGTTTGTCCCATACTGACATTTGACCTTCTTTTCCAAACCTATATTCCGAGCAGCAACCGAGGTGTCACGCCAGTTGGCTGAAATAGTTTTGAGCGATACCGGGTAACTTTGTCGAGAGTGCAACTTCCGAAGGACCACAGAGAATCGGTAGTGAATCCGGATTTCGGCACCGTGAAAGCGCAGCACTAGAGTGGGAGCTGAATCCCGGAGATCCAGTTCGATAACGTTCAGGAAAAATGCAGAGCTGGCCTGGCCACCACATAGGGGGACCTCAGTGGTTGCTGTCTAGGGGAGAGTGGATGGATTGTAATAACTTCTTCCGCATTGTCAATAGCCTCGACAAGTGCGACGTTGCTGGAGAGCGGAGTGATACGTGCGGTAAACTTAAACGGCGAAGCTGGCGAACTGTTTTATGCAGTACAAAATAACCATCGGCCGAAGACTCGACGACTCTGGGGGAAAGCCCCACCAACCGCTATCGAAACTGCAGATTGTTAAAGCTTGGATTCTGACTCTGCTGGCGCTTTCGGTGATCGTCGGCGTACTTCTCACCGCATTTATCATTGGTTCCGCAATCGCATCTGTGTTGCTGGTTCTGATTGCCCTATCGTTGCTGGGAGTCTTAATACGCCGCTTGCTTAACGTGTTAGCGGGAAGACGCGGATGAATCAATCTTTCGCGCGGAAATAGCGTTCACCGGTCTGTCCACTCGATGGCTTCAATATTCCTGGGTGCTCTTCCTCACATTTGGATGGCATATAGTCGTGCCGTTCCTGACCCTCCGATACATTAACCATTTGTCTAGTTGTGAGAGCATGGTATTTCTGGGTTTGAATCGACTGGACTGGCGCGGGTTGTTTCTCGGGCTCCCAGTGTATTTTGCGCTGTTCGCTCTAGTGTTGCTCCTTATGTGAAGTTTGTAGCTCCCGTGATCGAAGACTGGACAAGGCCCGTGTCTCTCTCTCAAGTCGCGAGGGACAGCATCTCTCAAAACAAAGTGCATTTCCCTGCGGGACGAGACTGCCGCGTCGCGCTAGTGGGTCATTCGCCGCGTGACGTTGCGGCTGCAACGCCATTACGGGCTGTGCATCAACCACAAGCGCGTGCTGCCAGAGATGCGGGAGCGTGGGCTGCTGGTGCTGCCGCGGCGGTTGCGAGCACGGCGACGCAAAGAGTGAGGCCGCGTGGAAGTCAGCGAGCCGAATCAGATCTGGCAGTCGGACATGAGCAAGGTGTGGGCCGGACCGGCAGCGGGATGGGCGTATCTGGTGAGCGTGATCGACTGTTGCACGCGACAAATCACCGAATGGAATCTTTCGCAGCGCTCCCTTCAGCCCTGCTGGTCTACTCCCCCGTTAGTCTAAACAGCCGCGTTCCCGAGGTGCTACGGGACGCAGTTCACTGGGACGCGTTTTCTGGAAACGCTGGCGGGGCTGGGAATCACCCACCGCCGCGCCGCTTATCATCACCCGGAAGGCAACAGCTACATCGAACGGTTCCGTCGCAGCTTGAAGGAGGTGGAAGCCTGGGTTCACGAGTACCGAAGCATGGAGGAGGCGCGGACTTCCATTGGTCGCTGGATCGAGGAGTACAATCTTCATCGGCCACATCAGGGCTTGAAAAATCGAACGCCTCGCGAGGCGTTCCTAGCCTGGCAGGCTATCCAACTTTGCGAGGCACCCGTCTGTTCGAATTTGAGGGGTACATTACAATCGTCTGAAGGATCGACATCTCACACTTATCCCTGCAGCGGTTGTTTGTCGGTCAAATTGTCGTGCCGTAGTCTCATGGCGCCGGTTCGAGCCAAATGAGCATTAAGGCTTAGTTAGCTGTGAACCAAAAGAGCCGGCCCGCATTTTGTCGAGGGTATTCTGAACGTATTCAGCTACTACCTTCTGCTGAGTAAGGCCGGGCTCAGAACACATGAAATTGTCCTTGCACCCGGCACCCTTTGGACCGTAGTAGAACCTATAATTCTTTCCAGAAAGTTTTAGCTGCACGTAATAAGCAGCGATTTGTCCGTTAGCGAATAACACTTTAGGACTTCCGACCTCGGAAGTGACTGCCGAAGGCGCTGCGCCAAGTTTTTTCTCTCCCTTTTTGGTTACGAAGGAAACCTCCTTCGTGCTCAACAGGAAATCGCCTGTTTCACCACACGCCATTCCTGCATGACAAACGGGAATCGACAAGGTAGCCCCAAGCTTCAGGGCGCTGTCCCACATATAAGCAGCGTGCTCATACTCGGCCATCTGCAAGTAGGCGTAGCCCTTTCCCGTTAAAGGCTCACTCTTGGACGGGTCAAGCTGGGAGGCCTTCTCAAATTCTGCCAGAGCCTCGGCGCCAGCCTGGGACTGTTGAAGTGATGCTTCTCCTTTTTTCATGCACGCCTCATAATCGCTACAATTGCTGGCAGCGGGCGGAGGTGCTGGGGCCGCAGCCGTTGTTGAAGCCGCCGGAGCAGTTCCAATAAGCGGTGTAACCGCCGTCAGCGCCTGCTGGAGCGTGGCAGCGTCGGCGGCGGAGAAGTCGAAATTCCCCTGTGCCTTGGTGGCCAGGTGAAGGCCGTTGTACCCCACTTTTGCTTGCTTGAGGAGGCCAGGGGGAATGGAAACATGCTCGCAGCGCCCGGACGGGTCATCGGTTTGCGTGCAGTCGTACTTCACCGTACCATCAGCGAGAACGGAAAGGTCGCCCGAGCAGTAATAGACAGCGTCCGAACCAGCGCCGAGCAGAGAGATGTGGCGATGGCGAACAGAAAAAGTTGTCTGCGTTGGCGCCGCGTCGGGGGTGGACGGCTGTTCAGCGGCTGGAGCGTCTCCCTGCCGAATCCATGCCGCGCCGGTGTTGGAGTAAAACTTGTTTCCTTGAATTCTAAAAAGAGAGGAACGCCCAGTCGCGTCATACGTCAAGGCCAACGTGCCAGCGTTGACAGTAAAACGACCTGGGCTTACTCGACCGTTAGAAGCCCACATCGAGAATGAACCATCGTGGTTTAGCTGGAGTTGCGAGCCAGTCTCTTGCATATAGTACAGGCCAGAGAAATCCTCAGATTGAGCGGTGTCGGAGGCCGCTTCACCTGAAGCCGAGCGATTGGATTGCGCTCCCGCTTCGATCATAGCCTGGAGGACGGTGTCGCTAACACCTGCTTGCTTAAGCTTAATGAGGGCATCGGTGCTCGTATCGAAGTTGCACTGCGACGTCTTGATCTTGCCCAGTATGACGGCGTCGCCGAGCTTAACGCTTGCCATCTTTATGACTTTGTCGTTGGTCAACAGATTTGGGTCTGAGTCCTCCGGTTGCGGTGCGGGCTGCGCAGAAAGCGGTGCACTGCTGTCATCTATCGCCAAGACGTCACCGATGGTGTCTTCCACTTCGAGAACGCTAGCTCTTTCAAGATAGCCCGGGGCAAACTGGAAGATCACTTCGGACTTAGATGAAGTAGCGCGGCTCGTTCCATTGCAGGTGTCGCATGCAAGGATACGGAAAGAGACCTTCTCTTTTTTCAGATCGACATCGATTTGTACGGGATAGACTTTTTCGCCTACTTTGAACGTGCTTGAATTTTTTGCTGTCGGCGGACAAAGCGCGTCGGGAGAATCCAACTTGCCGTCCTGGTATCTTGCGGAGCACACTGCGGCGCTCGAATACGGCACAGGGATGATTCCGCCTTTCTGGATGATGAGGACGGTGCCCGGGTCTAGGACTTTAACCGAGTTATCCTGCTGGCCGATCTTCGCCACTTTGTATTGGGCCCTTAGTTGCTCTGTAAGGGAAACCGTCTGCGCGGTTTGCGCTGCGGCCGCGCACGATGGAAGAAACAGCGCGACCAGGAATGCCGCAATTTGGGCTCGCTCTCTGTTAAACGGTTTCATTGGATCTCCTCCTCTTCTAACCTTTCATTCGAACGAGCGCCTAAACCGGCGATTCCGGGAGCGTGAGAATCGACGAGAAAGGGCCCAGTTGTCACGAGGTCTGCTTAGTGAACGCCTGCTGCTGGACCTCTTTCTCGGTTTGGTCGGCTTCCTGTTGTTGTCCTTTAATCTTCTTCACTGCGATGGCGGAGTCGGCCGTCGGAGGAGGAACTTCACCGGATACAGTGCGGACGCTGGGGGCGGAAGGAAGACCTGCCTTGCCTTGCTTCTCCGCCAACGTTTTCAAACCGCTGTCCATCTTTTCGCGGAACTGGTTATGCATTTCCTGGAGATCCGCAACTTGAATTCGAGGCGCAGAACCCAAGCGGCAGTCCGTCTTTTGGCTGCTGACAACGCTGACGCCTACGGTATTGGTAGCGTCAGGAACATCCTCGGTGCGTGTCAGAACGTCGCCAGGGCTTAGAGAGCAGTCTTGACCACTTGCACTTACATCGAGCCTCGTCGTTACGACGAAGACTCGAATGTTAGGATCAAGAGCCGGTGGAGGTTGCTCTGCGTTTGCTCCGGAGGATGCGGGAGCGGCAGAAGGCGCACTTGAAGCATTGGCACTTTGCGCTGCTGCTTCTCTTTCTGCAGCGAGCTGCGCTTTCACTTCTTCAGCGATCATCTCTTTTACTTCGGGGCTAAGCGGGGCCGAGTTGCTCTGCCCCTGCGATTGGGAATCTCTCGCGTTCCTTGCGTTCGCGTCCGATTCGCCGGCCTCATAGGCCGCACGGAGATTTTCCGCAATGATGTAATCGGTCACCCAATAGGGTGCCGACGGATAAACAGGGTATGGCGCGAAGTAGTAGCCATAAGGGCCGTACCAAGGATCCTCGGCCCATCCCCAGGTGTAGTACACAGGCGCCGGCCAGGGGCTGTACGCCCACCCATAAAATACTGGCTGGTAATAGTAGACGGGCAAGTAGTTGTAATAGGTCACGTTTCGGTAGGAATAACTACGATAAACGCTTACATAGGTATTGTTGTTGACTACGTAGGTTCGCTGCACGTAGGTGTTGCCATTGCGCTCTGCATAGGTTCGCTGCACGTAGCCCTGTTTTTCTCCTGTGCTCACGATTCGCAAGCCGTTGTGTTGGCTTGCAACGGTTCTGCTGCCATTCAAACTGCGATCGACCTGGACTCCGTCTTTGGTGCGAATGGAGCTGACGGTGCCATCGTGATGGAACGTTGCGGTCCTTCCGTTCGGGAGAGAAATCTTGTGAACCGTTCCGTCTGAACGCAAATCGAATTGGCGACCTCCGGAGGCGACGATAGTTTTCGTGCCATTGGGAAGCACGGTCACTTGGCCTTGTGGAATAGGGTTCCGGTTGATTCCTGCCATGCTGCCACGACTGCTATTGAGGGTCTCTATGTGCTTCTGAGATTCGACCGTTGATAGCTTCACGGGCGCTTTAGTGTTTGCTCCTGGACCCTTCATACTGCCATTCGGCCCAGCTGGTCCCGGACCTTTTACGCCACCCGGGTTCGGTCCTGGCCCTTTCATACTGCCATTCGGCCCAGTTGGTCCCGGACCTTTTACGCCACCCGGGTTCGGTCCTGGCCCTTTCATACTGCCATTCGGCCCAGCTGGTCCCGGACCTTTTACGCCACCCGGGTTCGGTCCGGCTGATCCTGGACCACGATTCCGCCCGGCCTGTCCTTCGTTTCTCGATGCCTGCGGCTGCTGTTGAGCGGGACGCTGCTGCGGTTGGGGAGCCGGAGCCG
>Ga0126384_10000747_pt1 | contig 18488 bp, 11 predicted proteins | sample PanSoiMetPlot_36_FD_92543 | JGI IMG/M metagenome (GOLD analysis project Ga0126384, IMG submission 92543) | Tropical forest soil microbial communities from Panama - MetaG Plot_36 | ecosystem: Environmental > Terrestrial > Soil > Tropical forest > Bulk soil | place: Panama | collected 2016-02-17 | reverse complement strand
TAAAGCCGCAGAACATCATTGTGACGCCGCGCGGGCAAGTCAAAGTAATGGACTTTGGTCTGGCGAAGGTTGTGGGAATGGTCGAAAGCGAAGCAAAGACTCAAAGTCTTTATACGACTCCCGGCATGATTGTGGGAACCGTGCCGTACCTGTCACCTGAACAGATCAAGAGTGAACCGGTTGACGCCCGCAGCGACATTTTCAGCTTGGGCGTCGTATTACACGAGATAATCACTGGCCGCCCGCTCTTCGCCCGCAAGACAGCGGCCGAGACTATGGCGGCGATTTTGCACGAAGACCCACCTCAGCTTGCCAGGAGCGGAATAGACATTCCTCGCGAGGTGGAACAGTCGATTAAGCATTGTCTTGCAAAAAATCCCAACGAGCGATTTCAGTCAGCGCGGGATCTGGCGCTGAGTCTTCGACCAATGGCTCCGGAGAATAGCGCATCGACAGTTGTTCAAGCCGAGCGGGTTCAACGCATGCGTCCTTATCTATGGATTGGTTTGGCTTTGCTAATCACTCTGTTGGGAGTCGGATGGTGGCAGATATGGCGGCGGCCCCCGGCCGGGCAACTGCAACAGCGATTGATCTCGTCATTCCCGGGGGCACATAGCGAGGCTAGTTTTTCCCCTGATGGCGGCTTCATAACTTTTATCAACGATGCGGGAGGAGTCCCACAAGTTTGGATAAAGAATCTGGCCCAGGGTGATCCGGTACAAATTACCACCGGGGACGTTGCTGCACGTCACCCGCGCTGGTCCCCCAACAACGATCAGATAATCTTTTCCCGTGGTGGAAGCATTTGGTCAGTGCCACCACTTCGAGGAACTCCGCGAAAGACAATTGAGCGCGGCTACAATCCAAGCTGGTCATGGGATGGCAAGCGCCTGGTTTATGAGAGAGATGAAGAGATATGGACCGCCAATGCTGACGGAAGTGATCAGCGAAAAGTCGAAGGAGTGCCGACTCCAGACATTCTATTAGCGGACCGGACACCCGTGTTTTCACCCGACGGTTCTCTCATTGCGTTTTTTCAGTGCAGCAAAGGTCCGATTGGCGACATTTGGATCATTCCGTCCGCCGGTGGCCAGGCGCGCCAGCTGACATTCGACGATCATTTTGGCGGCACGCCCGCTTTCACTCCCGAAGGTCGATATATTGTGTTCTCTTCCCTGCGTGCGGGAAGCCGGACTTTATGGAAAATTCCGGTGTCGGGTGGTACGCCTGAACCGGTCCTTGTAAGTGCGGGCGAGGACACTGAACCTGAGTTCTCACGCGACGGCACAAAACTGATTTATACGAACACGCGCAACAGTTTCATTCTCACGCTCTGGAATCCGACAACGAATCAAACACGAGAATTGATGGAAGCGAGATACGACCTAACCGATCCATCGTTTTCACCGGACGGAAAAACGATTTCCTTTTTTCTGGTAGAGAACAATGGTGATAATCAGCTGCATACGATTGATCTCGCGGGTGGTAACTCTGTCCAGGTTACGCAGGGAAAAGGAGAACGTAATATTCATCCGCGTTGGTCGCCGGACGGATCGTCGTTGTATTTCTACCAAATCCGCCCGACTTTTTCGTTTCGCAGAATCTCGTTAACCGGCGGATTAAGTTCCGAAGTCGCTCCGGGTTGGGCCTGGGGCCAGCAGAATTTCGCGCAAGTGGATCCTCAAGGCAAACTGATCGCCTATGTTAAGCAAGAGAAGAATAGTCCTCCAGTGACGATGCTCCGTGAGATTGATAGCGGAAGAGAGACCACTTTCAAGCCCTTGTTCCGCGATCCGCAATGGTCGCACGATGGGAAGTCGATCGTGGGCACCGATCTGACACTCGGCAGCGCTCCAGAGTTAAGGCAAGTTTCAATCTGTGCGGTCGAAACTGGGGTCTGCAGTCCGCTAACACGAGGTCGAATCCCGCGTTGGTCCAGGGATGGCACACACGTATATTTTCTGCGCGACAGTAAGTCGGCGGCAGACAAGAACCTGTGGATCATTTCAACCGTGACCCGGGAAGAAAAACTTCTTGGACCGTTGCGCGTGCATCCTATCGGTGCTTTCTATGATGTTTCTCCTGAAGGGACGATCGTTTACGTGCGGTACAGTCCCGGCAAGCCCGAGCTATGGCTCGCGGAGTTGCCGCATGGATAAAAGCGAGAAAGGCTTCGGAAGTCCGATACGGGAAACTGTAGATATTGAACCCTAAACAGTTCGAATTCTAAACTTGGCCTCGATGACTATTCCTCCCAGCACAAAACTCGGCCGCTACGAAACCCGCTCGAAGATCGGCGAAGGCGGAATGGGTGAGGTGTATTTGGCGGAAGACACTGGGCTGCGTCGGAAAGTTGCCTTGAAGGTCCTTCCGGCGGAGCTTGCTTCTAACCGAGATCGTATGCGCCGGTTTGAGCAGGAGGCCACGGCCGCTGCTGCGCTCAATCATCCGAACATCGCGCACATCTATGAGATTGGCGAGAGCGAAGGCGTGAACTTTATCGCGATGGAATATGTCGATGGCGCAACCTTGCGCGGCGCATGGGCATTCCCTCGTAGGCTTTGAGAGATCAGGAACAGAATGAAGGAAACTCTGGCATCTGACATTACCATGTCTCATTAGCGCAGCCTCACCAAACTCGGCGCCGGTATGAGATCACTTTTGGAATAGGCCAGAAGCATTGAGGAAGATTGGAGGACCCAGAATGGCGAAATTGGGGCTGGATAAGAATGGCTCTTCAAGGCGCAGCTTCTTGAAAGGAGTCACCGCCGCTTCAGTTGCTGCGATTCAACCAACTCTCATCAACGAAGCGAAGTCCTTGGCACCGTTAACTCATAAACAAGGGCAATCGAATACCGTCACAACGCGAGCACAGCCTAACAAGAAGTTCATAGCCATTCAGGTAGGAGCCGTCTCGTTCGTTGATGAGGGTGTTGAGCAGGTGCTCGACATTCTTCAGGAGAAAGGTCGCATCAGCGCGCTGCTGCTCGCGGTGTTCACCTATGGTCGCGGCATCGCCGGCCGCCAGATTCCGGGCCAGCCATTGCCTGACCACGGCGTGCAGAAATACGATGCCGATACCTTTCACGGTGGCAGCTACGCCGAACTCCATCCGCAATTCTATGACCAGACTATTCTCAAGAACCTTCGCGCACCCGATCTTGGCAACTTCGATCTGCTCGCGGCAGTAATCCCAAAAGCCAAAGCCCGACAGATGCAAAGCTACTGTTGGCTGGAAGATGTTTACAACCCGCGATTGATACCCGGATTTGAAAAGGTGGCAGAAGTAGACATCTATGGACGACGGACGGGACAAGCCTGTCTCAACAATCCAGATGTGCGCAGCTTCCTCAATTCGTTGGTAGAAGATTACGTCAAGTCATACGAAATAGACGGTGTGATGTGGGGATCAGAGCGACAGGGGCCGCTCAACAACGCAATCGGTTCCCGTCACGGCGGGTTCAACGGCCGAGCTCAGATCACATGTTTTTGCGAACATTGCCGCCTCAAGGGAAGACAGCGAGGCATAGCTGTCGAGCGAGCGCTGCAGGGCTTCGTTGAGCTGGATAGGTTTGTGCGCTCAGCCTGGAGCGATCAGCGACCAAGCGATGGATACTTCGTAACGTTCTGGCGATTGCTTTTGAATTACCCTGAGATACTCGCATGGGAAAAGTTCTGGACCGACAGCCAGCAAGAGATTTACGGCGAGATATATGGAACGCTGAAAGCAATCAATAATAAGGTTCAGGTTGGCTGGCACATTTGGCATAACAACTCATTTAGCCCGTTTTTTCGCGCGGAGCAAGATTACTCCAAGCTGCGACAGACTTCAGATTTTTTGAAGGTTGTAATGTACAACAACTGCGGTGGGCCAAGGCTTGCTCAGTATATGAAGAACGTGCACTCGACGATATTTCGCGATGCTAAGCCCGAAGAAGCGATGAAACTGCAGTATCGAATGATGGGTTACGGCGATGAGCCGACCCTCGACAAGTTACCGACCGTCGGGCTTTCGGCAGACTATGTTGAGCGCGAGACCAGGCGAGCTAATCAAGGTGTGCGCGGCGAGATTGCCATCTTTCCGGGTATTGATATAGATATTCCTACCGAAAAGGGTGAAAAGAAAACCGAGCCCGCAGATGTGAAAGCAGCAGTGAAGGCCGCTTTCAACGCGGGCGCAGCCGGCGTAATACTGTCGCGAAAGTATTCAGAGATGAGACTGGCAAACCTGGCCGCGGCCGGCGAAGCAGTCAAGGAGCTGGGAATTAGGTAACTGCGGAAACTTAATCCTTCTAGTGATTGACTGCACACACACATTTCAAGCGATTAGATATCCATCCTGCTCGTCTTTTAGCTTCGGCGAAACTGACCGGAATTCGTGTCATTTGCCGATCAGCCAAGAGGCGACTGATTGCGTCTCAGTCTTTTTGAAAGGAGAACCACCATGGCTTTAACTGCCGGTTTCGCCGGCCGCAAACTTGGAACGCTGTTGCTTGGCATTTGGCTGATTCTTACCGGTCTTTTGCCATTACTAAGTGTAAGGCTTTCGCCGACTTTCAACACCGTGCTCGCTGTGGTGGCTATCGTCGCCGGACTGCTAATTCTTATTGACCGTTAAAGGCACAGGCCATCGGACTGGGTCACGCGGGCGGGAGTGATTGAGTGCCGCATGACACTCGACTTGGGCACAAAACTCGGCCGTTACGAAATCCGCTCAAAGATTGGTGAGGGCGGAATGGGTGAAGTGTATTTGGCGCAGGACACCAAACTGGATCGCATCGTCGCGGTAAAAGTCCTGCCCGCCGAACTGGCGAACGACCAATCCAGAATGCGTCGCTTCGCTCAGGAAGCCCGCACCGCATCATCGCTCTCACATCCGAACGTCGCGCACATTTACGAGATTGAAGAGATCGATGGGCTTCACTTCATCGCGATGGAGTATATCGATGGTGAGACGCTGCGCGAGCGAATCTCGCGTCCCATCGACTTGCTTGAGATGCTGGAGATTTCGATCCAAATCGCCGCGGCATTGGTGGCCGCGCACTCCGCAGGAATCACGCATCGGGACATCAAACCCGACAACGTGATGCTCCGGCACGACGGCTATGTGAAGGTGCTGGATTTTGGTTTGGCGAAATTGAATGAACCGACATCCGCTGCTGACCCTGAAGCGTTGACCAGGGCAAAGATCAAAACCGACCCAGGCACGGTGATGGGCACAGTCGGTTACATGTCACCTGAACAGGCGCGCGGCCAAACAGTTGATTCTCGGACAGACATTTGGAGCCTTGGTGTCGTCATCTTTCAGATGCTTACGTCGCATCTGCCTTTCGAAGGATCGTCGAACAACGATGTGATCGCTTCAATTCTCGGCAAAGAGCCGCCGCCTTTGGCACGTTACGCTCGCGATGTGCCCGAAGCGCTCGAATGGATCGTGACAAAAGCGCTGACGAAGGATCGCGAAGAGCGCTACCAAACTGCGAAAGAGATGTCGGTTGATCTGCGGCGCGTGAAACAACGGCTCGACGCGCAAGCTGAGATTCAGCGTTCCTCGGCGCCTGAATCCCCGCACGTCACATCATCGAAGGCGACAATGATCGCAGGCCGGGGCAGCTCACAACCAGCAGCCACGCAAACCGGAGCGGTCTCAACCGCACCAGCAGTTTCCAGCGCCGAGTACATCGTCCAGGGAATAAAGCGTCATCGTTTGGCGATTGCCGCGATGCTCGTCGTCGTTTGTGGTGCGCTCGTCGGAGTGGGTGTGCTGATTTACAAATACGCGAGCGCCAATCGCTTGCCATCATCACCGGCGGCTTTGAAGTTCGTCCGCTTGACCAGCGGTGGCAGAGTCGGCAACGAAGAGATTCAGGGCTCTGTCAGCATTTCTCCGGACGGAAAATTTGTCGTCTTTTTAACTGTCGATGATCAAGGTCGAGCGACATGGTATTTGCGGCAGGTTTCTACGAATAGTTCAGTAAAGATTTTTGGTCCAGTCGAATCGACCTATGGTTCGGGAACAACCTTTTCCCCGAATGGCGAATTCGTCTATCTGGTTAACGCGGACAGGACGACTCCTGATGGCGCGTTGTTTAGAGTCTCCGTAATCGGCGGCGCTGTGCAAAAGATCCTTGAAGGAATTTGGAGCAGCATTACCTTTTCTCCCGACGGTAAACAGATCGCTTATGTGCGGCTGTTTCCCTCAACCGGAGAAAGCTGGCTGGTGATTTCAAATGCTGATGGCAGCGGCACGCCGCAAACAATCGCCAAGCGAAAACTCCCGGAATACTTTTCAAAAGATGGGCCATCGTGGTCGCCCGATGGACAAAGAATCGCGCTCGGCGCCAACTCGGTACCCGAGGTCGCGAACGCGACTGTGGTTGAAGTTCCGATCAAGGGCGGACCAGAGCGCGCAATCACCAAACAGCAATGGGCTGAAATTCGGCGCGTGCTATGGATGAGTGACGGCAAAGGCCTGGTAATCACGGCGGACCCAAGCGCGCTGTCCTTCGGAACCCAGGTCTGGCAACTTCTCTATCCAGGTGGCGAAGTACGCCGAATCACGAACGATCTCAACGGCTACGGCAGCGTCAGCCTGGGCCTGACCGCAGACGGCCAGACGATTGCCACCGTGCAGGAAGATTTCACCAGGAATATTTGGTTGGTGACGCCTGGCCAGGATTCCGCGCGCCAAATCTCAAATGGAAAGAATGAAGGCGTTCTGTCGCTCGACGAAACTGCAGATGGCCGCATCGTCTATATTGATAACGCGGGTAACGGTTATGAGATTTGGTCGATGAAGTTGGACGGTTCGGACAAAAGACAACTGACCAGCGATGGCGCGGTTAAGATTTGGGCTACGGTAACTCCCGACAGTCGTTACATTCTTTTTAATTCAAATCGCACAGGTGGATTTAACATCTGGCGCATGGATATGGACGGCAACGGCCAAAAGCAGTTGACCAACAATGAGACGTTCGCAATTTTTGCGATCGGATCGAACGACGGAAAGTCGGTCGTTTATCAGTCGTTGCGAGGCAGCAGATGGGCGTTATTGAAAATGTCGATCGATGGCGGTGACGCATCTGAAGTTACGGATCGGCAATGCGTCAGCCCCGCGATTTCGCCGGACGGGAAATCAATCGCCTGCTATTCACCTGACGACAAAGCGAGTTTGAAGTGGCAAATTGCAATTGTGCCGTTTGCTGGTGGGCCCGCTACCAAACTCATTGACTTGCCCACAACCGTCTCCATCGATCCCGGGCCAAGGTGGACGCCAGACGGGCGATCGATTGTCTACATTGACAACTCGGGCGCTTCCAACCTCTACAGCCAACCGATCGACGGCGCGGCTGCGAAGCCTCTCACCAAATATAAATCGGACTACATCAATTCCTGCAACTGGACCCGTGACGGCAAGCATTTGATTATCGGCCGCGGACCAACCGTTGACGATGTAGTATTGATCAAGGACTTTCGATAAAAGCCCTCACGGTGGCGAACTTTCAGCCGCAGATTTACGCAGATCAGAAAGTCATGAAAGGTTTACCGAATAATCAGGCACTTGGTTGGAGGGCATGATTAATAGGGCTCTATCTTTCGCTTTGAAATCAGTGCTCCCACTTGTGAAGGTGAGCACTGCTCTTACGTTGTGGGTCGCAACGTGTACTGAGGGCGCAACGATTCACCCTCAAGGATTAGACCTACCTGCGACCCATCTACCAGGTATCCATTCAGTCGCCAAGCTCTTCGCTGACTCACAAATTCGCTCAGGTAATCCGATTATTCCCGGTTGGTATGCAGACCCGGAAGCACACATCTTCAAGAATGAATATTGGATTTATCCTGCCTACTCTGCGCGATACAACGAACGAGTTTTCTTCGATGCATTCTCTTCCAAGGATCTCATTACCTGGAAAAGGCACCCACGCATTTTTGCCAACGTTGATGCGCCATGGGTCAAACGAGCGCTCTGGGCCCCTTCGATCGTCGAGAAAGATGGCTGGTATTACCTGTTCTTCGGGGCCAATGATATTCAGAATGATCAGCAGTTGGGCGGAATCGGTGTCGCTCGAGCACGTCAGCCTGCAGGCCCGTTCAAGGACTATCTCGGCAAACCTCTAATCGACAAATTTCACAACGGTGCCCAACCCATCGATCAGTTCGTCTTCAAGGATCGCGATGGCAGGTATTACATCATTTACGGCGGCTGGCGACACTGCAACATCGCCAAACTCAATGACGATTTCACTGGCTTCATTCCTTTTGGCGATGGCACAACGTTCAAGGAAATCACACCCAAAGGTTACGTCGAAGGCGCTTTCATGTTCGTGAAAGACGGAAAGTATTATTTCATGTGGTCTGAAGGTGGTTGGACCGGTCCTGATTATGCCGTGGCCTATGCCATGGGGTCGTCAGTATTCGGGCCATTTGCACCCGTCGGAAAGATTCTCCGGCAGGATCCATCGGTTGCAACTGGCGTCGGTCATCATTCCATTCTGCATAGACCAGGCTCTTCACGTTGGTACATTGTGTATCACCGGAGGCCTCTGGGAGAGACTGATCGTGATCATCGAGTTGTTTGTATCGATGAGATGCGTTTTGATGAACAAGGATTTATCCAACCTGTTGTGATCACGAGAGAGGGAGTTTCACGCGCAGTGTTGCCTTAGCACCGACTGTCACTCTGTACTGAACACGGAGTTGAGGAAATGAGTCTTGCTGCCGGCACAAAACTCGGTCGTTATGAAATTCGCGCCAAGCTGGGTGAGGGCGGAATGGGAGAAGTGTATCTGGCAGAAGATACCGAGCTTCACCGGAAAGTCGCCCTGAAAGTTTTGCCCACAGACATGAGTATCAATCAGGATCGTATGCGGCGCTTCAAACAGGAAGCCACCGCCGCTGCGGCCCTCAATCACCCGAACATTGCGCACATCTATGAGATTGGCCAGAGCGACGATGTGAACTTTATCGCGATGGAATATATCGACGGCGCAACGCTGCGCGAGAGGATCCATCGTGAGCGAACTGAATTGAGAAAACTGCTGCGCTATCTGCAGCAAGTGGCCGAAGGCCTGACGAAGGCGCATGCGGCGGGCATCGTCCATCGCGATCTTAAGCCTGACAACGTGATGATCACGCGCGATGGCTACGCGAAGATCCTCGACTTTGGCCTGGCCAAGCTCACCGAACAAACCAAGTCGCCTGGTGTCGAGACTGAAGCACCAACTGCGGTCTTGCGACAGCCGCTATCAACGCCCGGCGTAGTCATGGGCACCGTCGGCTACATGTCGCCGGAGCAGGCGCAAGCCCGTGCGGTAGACCACCGCTCAGACATTTTTTCGTTCGGCTGCATCCTTTACGAGGCCGCTACCGGACAACGGGCCTTCGAAAGCGAGTCGACCATCGACACGTTGCACAAGATCGTGCATGCGCCGGTGCCGTTGGTGAAGGATGTGAAACCAGCGGCGCCGGCCGACCTGACACGCATAGTTCGCCGTTGTCTGGCGAAGGATCCTGATGACCGGTACCAGTCGATCAGAGAAGCGGCCATTGAGTTGCGCGAGTTAAGGCGTGAACTTGAAGGCGCAGCGGAATTGGACACGACCGTGCCCCCTAGTTCAGTTGGTTCAACTACCGGCTCAGAGACGGCGGGCGTTGCAACTGCATCAGACGCTCAGGTGTCAACGACGCCGGCATCGAGCGCTGAATACATCATCAAAGGCATCTGGCAGCACAAGCTGGCGACCGCGATTGTGCTGGTTGCGATCGTACTCGGCGTTCTTGGTCTCGGGGCTTATCTGCACGCGCGCAACACCGAAGTTGCTATCGAATCGATTGCCGTCTTGCCTTTTGTCAATCAGAATCACGATCCTGAAACTGAATATCTTTCCGATGGCCTGACTGAAAGCATCATTAACAGCCTTACGCAGCTATCTGCGTTGCGCGTCAGCCCGCGCAGCACAGTCTTCCAGTACAAGGGGAAAGATACCGATCCCCTGAAGATCGGGCATGACCTGGGCGTGCGTGCGATCTTGACCGGGCGGTTACTGCAACGTGGCGATAGCTTGATGGTGAGTGCGGAGTTGCTGGACGTGCGGGACAACAAGCAAATCTGGGGCGAGCAATACAACCGCAAAGTTGCCGACGCGCTCGCGGTCCAGCAAGAGATTTCGCGCGAGATATCCGAGCGGCTACGCACAAAGCTGAGCGGTGAAGAACAGAGGCAACTGACCAGGCGCGACACCAGTAATCCGGAAGCTTATGGATTCTATATTAAAGGTCGTTATTACTGGAACAAGCGTACCGCTGAAAACATCAGGAAAGCGATGGAGCAGTTTCAGCAAGCAGCCGACAAGGATCCGAATTATGCCCTGGCATATGTTGGCCTTGCTGACTGTTACATAGTGCTGGAAGAATACTCGGGCACTCCTGCCAGTGAAACGTTACCGAAGGCCCAGGCGTTTGCACAGCGCGCCCTTCAGCTCGACCCGTCATTGGCGGAAGGACACACATCGTTAGCCTACGCGTATCATAACCTGTGGCAATGGGAAGAGGCTGAAGCAGAATTCAAGCATTCGATAGCACTGAATCCGAGTTACGCAACGACACATCACTGGTACAGCCTTCATCTCAACGACACAGGACGCTTCGACGAGGCACAAACGGAGATCAAACGGGCGCAGGAGCTTGATCCGGTTTCGGTGATCATCGCTCAGAATGTGGCGACCAATTACCTCAATAGAGGCGACGTCGCCTCGGCGCTGGAACAAAGTAAGCGAATACTTGATCTCGATCCGAAGTTTCCGAGAGGACACGAAACTCTGGGTATGGTGTTCCTTCAACAAGGTCGTTATGGGGAGGCCATCGCCGAGATTCAGCAGGCTATCGATCTATCACTTCGAAGAGACAGACGACCAATCCGCACTCTGGGGTACGCCTACGCGATTTCCGGCAGACGTGCAGAAGCACTCGGCATACTAAAAGAGCTCCAGGAAAGGTACGAAAGGCACGAAGCGTCCTCGATAGACGTCGCGGCCATTTACGCGGGTCTTGGTGACAGGGATCAAGCATTTGCCTGGTTGGAAAAAGCTTTTCAGGATCACAGTAGCCGTTTGGGAAGGACCAGATGGGAAACGGGTTTCGAACCGCTGCGCAATGACCCACGCTACGCCGACTTGATGCGCCGAACGGGAATGAAGCCGTGAGCTGATCCCTTCAACTTTCGAAGCCGGCGTGCCCAAACAGTTATTCGAAACCCTCATCAAGGTGTTGGAGGGCAGAAACATTTACGCGGTCACCAATGACGGTCAACGGTTTCTTATCAACACCGGCGAATCACCCTTTGGCGCCGAGATCAATGTAGTTACGAACTGGACTGCGGACTTGAAACGATGACTCTAGTTTGATGGCCATTGAAGCGGGCACACGATTAGGCCGATATGAAATTCGCTCGAAGCTGGGCGAGGGCGGTATGGGTGAGGTCTACCTGGCCCAGGATACGAATCTTGATCGTAAAGTTGCGCTCAAGATTCTGCCTGTCAGCGTTGCCGCTGATCGCAGTCGCATGAATCGTTTTGTGTTGGAGGCCAGGGCCGCTTCTGCGTTGAACCATCCCAACATCATTACCATCCACGAAATTGACGAAACCGGTTCCGACCATTTCATTGCCACCGAGTTCATTGATGGTCAGACCCTGCGCGAGCGTATGCGAAGCGCGCCAGTGAAGCTCACCGAAGTGCTCGAGGTCGCGGCGCAGATCGCGAGTGCATTGGCGGCTGCTCACGCGGCGGGAATTGTGCATCGGGACATCAAGCCCGACAACATCATGCTGCGGCGCGATGGCATCGTGAAGGTATTGGATTTCGGACTTGCTAAGCTGACTGACAGCCTGCCACCACAGTCAATTGACCCCGAAGCGCCCACGCGCGCGGTCGTTAATACCGGCGCCGGAGTTGTAATGGGTACCACGCTCTACATGTCACCTGAGCAAGCGCGGGGAATCAAAGTGGATGCGCGCACCGACATCTTTAGTCTGGGCGTTTTGATTTACGAGATGGTTGTGGGGAGGTTGCCGTTCGAAGGCTCGAGCACAAACGAAATTCTGGCTTCGATTCTCAGCGACAAAGAGCCACCGCCGTTGGCTCGTTACGCTCCCGAAGTGCCTGCAGAGTTGGAGCGCATTGTTGCGAAGTCCCTGCGTAAGGACCGAGATGAACGCTACCAAAACATCAAAGACCTGCTGCTTGATTTGAAGAGCTTAAAGGAGCACTTGGCATTTGCAGCAGAGTTGGAACGTTCTGCGTCGCCTATGCTTGAAGGTAAACCGGCTGTCTTTGGGTCAGGCCAGACCGGTGTTGAGACGTCGGCGTTCTCAACAGCGCGTCCTACCTCGAGCGCCGAATATCTGGCCACCGGAATCAAACAGCACAAACTGGGATTGCTGATTGCGGTGATCGCAATCGCCGCCGTCATCGTTGCCGGTAGTCTTTACCTTCACAGACTGAACCCGGAAGTTACCATTGAATCTATCGCTGTCTTGCCGTTTGTCAACCAGAATAACGATCCCAACACCGACTACCTGTCGGATGGAATTCCCGAAGGCATCATCAACCGTCTCTCACAATTGCCGAATCTGAAAGTAATGTCACGTAACTCGGTCTTCCATTACAAAGGGAAAGAGGTTGATGCCCAGGCCGTGGCAAAAGAGTTAAGAGTGCAAGCGGTGCTCACCGGCAGGCTAACACAACGTGGCGATGCGCTTTCGATCAGTGTGGAGCTTATCAATGCGCAAGATAACAGCCAGATTTGGGGCCAGCAATACAATCGCAAGCTGGCCGATATGTTCGCAGTGCAGGAAGAGATAGCGAAAGAGATCTCTGAGAAGCTGCGCTTGAAGCTGTCGGGCGCCGAGAAACAGCAGCTAGCGAAGCGTCCCACCGAGAACCCAAAGGCCTTTCAGTACTACATTCAGAGTCGGGCCTATGCCTTTCGTCGCACCCGCGATGATCTGCTCACGGCCATCCGCTATTGCGACAAGGCAATTGAGGAAGATCCCAATTATGCGCCAGCCTATGCCGGCCTGGCCGATGCTTATACAAACCTTGCATCGCGTGGCTACATTGCACCCCAGGAAGGGCGGCGCAAAACGCAGGAAGCAGCAGACCGCGCCCTCGCGCTCGACGACAACTTGGCCGAAGCTCATGCCGCGCAAGGTCAAGCCAATGTTGTGTTCGCGCCGTTCAATTTCTCGCTGGGTGATCGTGAACTACGCCGCGCCATCGAGCTCAGTCCGAGCTTAGCATCGGCGCGTCTGTATCTGGGAAATTCGCTAGCGAGACAAGGGCATCCCGATGAAGGCCTGGAGGAATTACTCAAGGCTCGCGAACTTGACCCGCTCTCGCCGATCATCGCACGGCAGCTGGCTGGTCCATACTACCTCAAACGAGATTATGAGCGTGCCCTTGAGCTGATGCGGCAAGCCAATGAATTGAGCCCGGCCTTTAACACTTCCTGGGAAGTAGAAGTGTATATCCAGAATCGACTATTCAACGAAGCGCTCACAGAATTGGAAAAGGCCAAACGAGAGCGCGACAGTGATTCGCTTTTGATTTACAGCACGGGCATGGTTTACGCGGCGCAGGGCAAGCGGGCAGAAGCCCTCACGAGCATCAAGGAGTTGGAAGCGATGTCCGGCGCGGGCCTAAGTCAGGCGTATTTCATTGCCAGAATCTATTTGACCTTAAACGAGAAAGACCTCTGCCTGACATGGCTGGAACGAGGTCTATCTGCAGGAGCGATCTCAGTTTTTACCAAAGACGAGCCCATATGGGATCCGATTCGCAGCGACCCGCGTTACGCCGAGTTGGTCCGCCGGATGGGATTTCCGCCGTAGGCAGGTGGTGAGATCAGGAACACGTTGGAAGAATCGCTGACATCTGACAGGGTTATCTCTCATCCCATCCTTTCAAAGTTATGCGAAGGCGGAATGAGTGAAACCAAACCCTGTAGCAGCGCCTGAGGTGAACCTCAACCGGTCGCCAGTCGAGTTCCTATCTGATAAGTTACCGCCACCCAGAATGAAGCCCACGCAAATCCGCTTACCAGATTCAGTACGCTGTATTTCTTAGCAGGCATGCCGGCGGTCGCGCACACGAGCGGGATGGTGATTCTTAAACCGGCAGCAAAACGCGAAAGCAAAACCGCAACTGTGCTATGCCGTAAGACGAACGCAGCGACCTTCGGGTACCACTTACTGAGCCGTTTTGATTTCTTAATAGCACGTGCCGCCCGCTCGTGCGCTGCGTAGAAGTAAACTTGATCACCGGCAGACCCGCCTATCGCCGCGGCCAGGATCGTCAGGCGCCAGTCCAGAAACCCGGCGCCGCATAATGTGCCCGCGGTGATAAGTACCGCTTCACCCTCCCAAAAGGCTGCGACCAGGATTGCGAGATAGCCCCAATGAGAGACAAATCTCACCGCCATGTTCTTGTCGAACGATGCGGACAAATCACTAATGCCAAGCGTCGCCAGCACCGAAAGATTGATCAAGAAGCTGAGAAAAATGCGCACGATTTTTCCTATTCCACCTTACATTTGCCCGGCTGAGTGGGCCCACTGCTCGGTGGTCGTGGTTACGCCTGCCTGTTTCTCAAGCGGTGCCAGGTCCGCAGCAACCTTCAGCACGACTTTTAAGACGCGCTCGACGTCGGAAGTTCGCAAGCGCGAATACACAGGCAGCTGCAAAGCTGACACGGTTTTCTCTGCATTGGGGCAGTGAGCCGAAAACTGCTTGAACAGTGGCAGAGACGAGCAGACATCAACGTGCGTGGTTTCGAAATCGACCGCCCGTCGAATCGCTCGGCGTTTGGCCCGGGCCGGCTCAGAAGCGTAGATGCAATATTGATAATAGACATGCTCCGCCTCAGGAATTACGTGCGGCGTTTCGATCGACGGACAATCCGACAGTCCCTGGGTAAAAACTTCGGCGTGCGCTCGCGAGTGCTGATTGAACTCATCGAGTCTTTCGAGTGCGCGCAATCCCAGGATCGCTTGTACATTGGAAAATCGTCGTCGATAAGAGCGCGGTAATTGATCGAGCGGTCGAATCTTCTCCCAGAAGTATGTCGAGAAGTCGTAATCCGTCACGAGCGAAGCAGCGGCGCCGATTGGATATCCCCACCAGACGAATCCTTTCGGACTCACCAACGATCTGGCGACCACCCCTGCGGCGAATCGCTTGATTAACTCACTCGTACTTTGCAGCGGCTCCGCTCCGGCTAGCGCGTGGATCTTCTCAGCAAGCGAGGAGTCGTTGGTTATTGCCATGCCGCCACCGTAGGTATTGATCCCCTTTAGCATTTGAAAACTAAAGAAGGCAGCATCGCCAAAGGTGCCGACTCTGCAACCGCGGTAACGCGCGCCGGCTGCTTGCGCGCAATCCTCGATGACGATGAGATTGTGCTTGCGGGCGATGCGCATCACTTCATCCATCTGGCAAGGTTGGCCGTAGAGATGAGTGGGTACGATCGCCCGCGTGTGTTCCGTAATCGCGCTTTCGATGCGTGCCGGGTCAAGATTGAAGGTATTCGCATTGATGTCGACGAACACTGGTTTTAGTCCGGCGCATCTCGCCATCTCGGGCACTACCCAAAACGTTAAGGCGGGAAAAATTATTTCGCTTTGTGGCGAAAATTCGAGCGCTCTAAGGATGTAATAGAAAGCCATGCGGCCGAATGACGCAGCCACTGCGTGCTGCACGCCATGAAATTCCGCAAAGCGGTTCTCGAATTGCTTGATAGCTGGACCATCGCGAGCCTCGCCGCGTTTAAAAGCAGCGAGGATCTCCTTTTCGTCACCCGGAATCGAGCGCACTCCGTACCGTGCGATTGCGCGCATTACGAGATTGTCACCACCTTTCTTTCTGAGAGCCACGACCGATCAAGATACTGCTGCCATTGCCACGACCAGTCATCAGCTCTCTTCAGCCAGCGAAGGTGCGCGTATCTGTGCATGCCCGCAAAACTAAGGATATTAGACGGTCGCAGAAAGAAACGCGAATAACACATTCCCAGCATTAAACGAGCGCGCCGCGGTGTGAGTGTTGGATGGCGAAAGTTTAATGTGTAGCCATCAAAGTTCTCCCAGTCGCGGTCGGTAATCAATGGCTTGAGCTGTTTGAACTGCGGGGTACCAGGATAAGGAGTCAGAATCTTGAAGTTAGCAAAAGTTGAATCCAAATCCACTGCCAAACGGATCAAGTCTTCGATGCTCTCTTCCGTGTCCTGAAGAAAACCAATCACATAGAAAGCCGTCGTAGTGATTCCCAGTTTCCAACAGAGCTTGACCATTGCCCGCATGTGTTCATGAGGTATATAGCGGCGGGCTACTTTTTTCAGTACTAACGGATCGGGCGATTCAACTCCGAAGTTGATGTTGCGCAGGCCGGACGCATTCATTGACCGAATCAACTCTTCATCGAGATCATCCATCCGCGTTTCGCATTCGTAAGTGAGCTTCAAGCCGCGTGCGAGAATCCCATCCGCAATCCGCAAACAGCGATCGCGGTCCAGCGTGTACAGCGGATCGCGAATAACGACATGAACCCGCTGGTACAGGGCACATAATTCCATCATTTCGGCCAGAACGTTTTCGTCCGATCTCGACCGGAAGTTTGCGGTGATGCGATGGGGGCAGTAGGTGCATTTCTCCGGGCAACTGCGGCTGGTGAGCATTGGTATCGTCCGTGTCCGGCCGAGTGCTTTGCGATTTTTGTAGGCAATACCACGTGGCCTGACGACGTCCCAGCGTGGAAATGGAAGCAAGTCGAGATTTTCAATCGCTGGGCTCGCCACCAATCCTTTGGGGTCCTCGCCCGCTGCGATCCTGATCGCAGCCGATTCCGGCTCACCGACGATCACGAAGTCACCGTGGTCTTGAAATAGATCGGGCATATGCGTTGCAGGCGTACCAACAAAACCGGTTCTAATTCCGCGTGAGCGCATGCGGTCAGCCCATTCGCATTCATGCCGGTAATCAACCAGTGAGCTCAGGATAATTGCCAGGTCGCCTGCAACTGTTTCGTCACTGCGCGTGACAATTACCTCGTGACCAGCCTCACTCAAAATCGCGGCAAGATAACCGATCTGAATGCTTGGGACATTATGAAGCGCGCGTCGAACGTTCGTGGCAAACTTCGTCGTAAACGAATATCCCTGGAATCGCGATCCGTACCCACCTGCAACTGTATCCTTGTTTACGTGACCAAATCGGCCCTTTAAATCTGCAAGAATTATCCTCGCCAAGGTCTTGTCCTCCCTTGATAAGCAGTCGCGCCGCGGAGCGCTGTTAAGAGGCCCTTACAACGCCAGCTCGCGGATTCGACACATTGATCCTTATGTCTTAGGAGTTTCGTGGGCTCACGTTTCGAGCGATCAACTCCTTTTGCCTCCCGTTTTAGTCGCGTGAGTTGACAGCGCTGAAATATGGGCCCGAATTACAAGTCCTAAAACAATTGAGTGGGGCGTCAGGAAAGACGCAACGGAGGACCGCGTTTGCGAAGATAAGCAGCGAAATGTGACTGAAAGTTCAGTAACCGAGGTATTGGAAGTGAAGCAATACCGACTGTGTGGCGTTGGACCCCGGGAAGAACGTGAAGTCCGACCTCGTGAAATGACGATGAGGCTAAAGTGGAACTCTTCCGTTTACGTTTTAATGAGTGACTGTCTGACGGATCGCCGGCGCCAAAAAGGTCATCGAGTCCGGAAGCATAAGGACTGTTGTCGGTGAGTTCGGCAAAGTTACCCTCGCCGTCATTCATCCACACGACGGCAGCTTTAGGATCGACGTTCCCAAACCAAACCAGGTCGACATCACCGTCGCGGTCGATGTCCCTGGCGACCAGTCTTCCATCGTCAAAACTACAGGTCGTAAATCCGATTTTCGTATCGCGCAGGTCGCCGAAACGGATACTTATAGTCTTGTCGTAGCCGTTCGAATGCAGTGTTACACGATCCTGCCTGACGTCTCCGTCGAAATGAGCAGCAGCCGAAAAACTCAGAGGTGACTGATTAGTGACCGGCGGCAGAGAATGTTTGCGATGGTGGGCGTGTACGCGCGGTATACACGAAAAGACAAACAGCGCAATCAGCGTTAACGCCGTCGCTCGTCTTGCACTACTAGGGGCGGGCACAGTAAGCGAATCTTAACACACACACGCTTTCACACCGAGCGCCAGAGACTGGGCCACCCTGAGAATGCCACGGGCTTTGTCCCGTGGTAATCACGATGGTGGCTACCTGACGAGGACTGAGGCGGCTTTTGATGCCACGGGCTTGTCCCGCGGTAATCACGATGGTGGCTACTTGACGAGGGACTGAGGCGGCTTTTGATGCCACGGGACAAGCCCGTGGTAATCACGATGGTGGCTACTTGACGAGGGACTGAGGCGGCTTTTGATGCCACGGGACAAGCCCGTGGTAATCACGATGGTG
>Ga0126384_10000746_pt1 | contig 18491 bp, 10 predicted proteins | sample PanSoiMetPlot_36_FD_92543 | JGI IMG/M metagenome (GOLD analysis project Ga0126384, IMG submission 92543) | Tropical forest soil microbial communities from Panama - MetaG Plot_36 | ecosystem: Environmental > Terrestrial > Soil > Tropical forest > Bulk soil | place: Panama | collected 2016-02-17 | reverse complement strand
CGGGCATCTGCCAAGGCAAAAGTTGCCTTTCGGCGTTGGCGCAGCTGCTGGTGCAATCGGGCGAGGTTCCCGAAGCGGGCATTTACCCTTTTACGCCACGCCCACCGCTCTACCCCACCGAGCTTTCGCTGCTGGCGACGGGAAGTGCCGACCGGTTGCCGCCGTCATCGGACGGGGCGTCCTCGCACGCGAGCTTCGGCCCGCCGGCGCTCCGCCCGACGACGCCCGTTCCCGAGCGAGCGAAGGTGGTGATCATCGGGGGCGGCATCATGGGTCTGGCGCTAGCCCATAACCTCGGCGTCCGGAAAGAAACGGACGTGGTGGTGCTCGAGAAGGGATACCTGTGCGCCGGCGCCTCGGGGCGCAATGGGGGCGGGGTGCGAATGCAGTGGGGGACGCCGACCAACATCGAGTTGGCAAAGCGCTCGATCGAGCTAATGAAGCACTTCGCGCGCGAAACCGGCATCAACATCTGGCTGCGGCAAGGAGGCTACCTGTTTTTGGCCAAGAGCCAAGAAGTCGCCGAGCAGCTCAAGCGCAGCGCTGCGCTGCACCACCAGCACGGCGTCCATACCGAGCTTCTCAGCCCGGACGCAGCGCGCGAGATCGTACCCCAATTGGCGATGAAGGACATCCGGCTGTGCGCGTTTCACCGCGACGACGGGGTGATCTTCCCCTGGCCGTTTTTGTGGGGGTACGCGAAGAGCTGCGCGAAGCGAAAAATTCGAATCGAAACATTCACCGAGGTCACCGGCTTCGAAATTTCCGATCACCGGATTCGCAAAGTGCGCACCGATCGCGGCGAGATCCGCTGCGATACCGTGATTCTCGCGGCGGGCGCCTGGAGCCCCGAGGTCGCCAGGCTGGCATCGGTGGATCTTCCGAACCAACCGAAGCGACATGAAATCCTGAGCACCGAGCCGCTGAAACCCTTTGTCGGACCCTTGGTGACGGTCCTGGATACGGGGCTCTATTTCAGCCAATCGATGCGCGGCGAGGTCGTCGGGGGGATAGGAGATCCGCAGGAGCGCCCAGGTTTGAAGATGGGCTCGACGTTCCGATTCCTCTCACGGTTCGCGAGCGCGCTCTTGGAGCAAATGCCGATTCTCGGTTCGGTGAAGGTACTGCGGCAGTGGGCGGGCTGCTACGACGTGACCCCGGACAACAGCCCGATCCTCGGCCGGACCCCGGGTTTGCCGAACCTGTTGCAGATGTCTGGCTTCGTCGGGCACGGCTTCATGATGGCGCCAGCGGTGGCAGAGCGAATGGCCGAGTGGATGGTTCGCGACAACAAGGACGATCTGTTCACGCGCTTCAACCTCTCGCGCTTCGCCGAAGGCAAGCTGATCAAAGAAGATATGATCATCGGCTGAATGCGCGGGCTTCGGCACCCTCCCATATGAAAACGGGGCAGGCATCGACGGCCGCAGCCTGGGAGATGCTTAGAGGTCGCAAATTGCGACCTCTAATTTCAACAACTAACTCTTGTACTCCCCGAACGCTTAAAGCGTGCGGGGGTCGTCCGCACCGGGATCCCCGGTACCGGAATTGCCAACTCCCGAATCTGGAGAAGTGTCATCGCCGTCTGCGCCCCAGGTCAGTGGGAATCCGTCGTTCGCGTCGAAGATGTAGAAGCTGTGTCGGAACGGGCCGGCGATCAGATCCGGGTTGCGGGGGATGATCATGTCTCCGCCGAAGTGCTGGACGCTGATCTCGTACACCTCGCGGTAACGGTTCACGTAGGTTCCCAGGGGCATGCCATTGCGCAACATCGCCTCGCAATAGGTGGTGAATCGAAGCTCGAGCACTTGTGGATCCGGGACTCCATACCCGTGGGCAATGGCGAGGGCTTTGTCCAAGAGCGGCTCGGGATCAATGTATGGGCCGCCGGTCGGCATCAATTCATCGGGCAGCAATGCATCGTCGATCGGAATGTCACAGTCGGGACCCGGCGATGCTCCAGCGGTGGAGGAGGAGGAAGAGAAAGTGACGAATATGGCCCACGCTGCCAAGACGGGAAACAGAAGAAGGAGCCCGAGGTTTTGGCGGTTCTTCATGGTCGACCTCACGGGGGAATCATTGAATTCCAAGCGGTGTTGCCTTCCGTCCATTCGAACCGCCCTGGCGCATCCTGGCTGCGCGTCGGATCCGGCCAGTTCGCCCAATCGCCGCCCCAAGGACGAACCTTGAAGTTCCTAAACGCGGTTCGTTGGGCGGTGTTGCGATTTGCACAGCTTTCGATGCCGCTGTCAGTGCTGTTCGACGGGCCGTTGTGAAGGACGTTGACGAGCAATCGACCGCCGATATACGCGCGCCACAGCGCCCATCCCCCGTGCTCCCACCAGCTGATTTCGTACGACTGGTAGGCGCCCTCGTCGGGAAACGCTACCCCTCTGACCTTGGCTTCCCCGTACCGCCCCGGAGGGCTGTTCATCGCATAAAAGTAGGTGCGAACAGTCCTGTCGGTGCTGTCACCCATCGAGTCGCCCACCTCGATCCAGCAGTTTGAGTCTTTGCCCTCGGTAGTGAGCCAGAGATCTTGCAGGATGAACGTGTTGTTCGGTTCTGCCGGGTGAACGGTCAGGCCTCGCTTTTCCCATTCAACCTTCGAGCCGGACCACCCGTTGTCGTCCGCCGTTCTCGTTCTTCCAATCGCGTACCAGCGCCCCACCCCACCCGCGTCAGGACGTCTGCATGCGGGTGCCTTCACGGCAGCTTGGGTGGATCGGCCAAAGGCTGGCCAGGGCGACTTTGCCGTCATCGGCGCCCCTCCGCAGGCAAAGCTCGCTGCGATCAGGGCGCTGGCGAGAGCCTCCTTCATCGCGCAGACTCCTTCCCCCGATGCGGGGCGCACGGGAATACTTTTGCCCAGGCTTGTCAAGCGCGATGATTCAGAGGTTAGCGCGCGCTGGATTGCATGAGACACCCGAGAGCAGGCACAGGGCCATCGCCTCAGGCTGTCCCAGGCTCCGGCCCTCAGCATTCGTGGCGCCGCGCCAGCGCGACAGGGGGGGCTTGTTCCGCAAATGCCTGCCCCGCCCTGCGTCGGTCGCAAAATTGTTTTTGGTATCGGTACCGCGGGCGACATGGTAATGGCGCTCCCCTGCCTGACTGGGAGTGGGCGCCCTCCCGGTCGTTGTTACCCGGCGCTACCTGCGGAGACCACCATGACTCGAAGACTCAGCTTGTTTTCTCTGGGCTTAGCGGCTTGCATCCTCTTTGCAAACTCGGCAATCGCGCAGCCAGACACAACGGTCACACTGACCAGTGGGTACTTGAACGTCGGAACCGCGGCGAGCAGACCCACGGTGAACATCGATCCGGCGAATCCTCCCACGCTGAACGGATATCGACAGCCCGACGGGACCATCCTCTTTCCCGCCGCCGAGGCGAATTTCCCGCCTGTCGATATCTCCAGTCCTCTCGGTACCGTAACCATCGGTGTTGTCGTTTCGCAGGATGCTACGGCCTCGATCGATCCCGTCACGTTCAATCTAAACGCGACGTTCGTCACCCGGGTGTTTCTCTCAAACCCGAATTTCAACCCGGGATGCTCGATTGGAGACGGGGCGACCACAATTACCTTGAACCTCAATACGACCGACTGCGACCCGAACAATCCTTCCAACTGCGGCGCGCCCTATGATCCAGGTAGCGCCACGGCGACGTTCGCCGAGATCTCCTTCAGCGCTCCGGATACCGCGGGTACTTGCGGCGCACCCTGGGACGCTCTGCTCGCGGGGTTCATCGGACTGCCGGCGCCGAGCGGGAGCAACCAAACCATTCTCAACGCGAGCTTCAACCCGCAGCTGTTATAAATCCAGCCAGACTATTTTCTTGGGCCGCCGTTACCAAGGGTTGACGGCAGCTCGGCGTTGAGGGGCTGGACCCCTTAGAGGTGAAAGCCAAACGTTATGCTCAGCAGGTTGGCGACGCCGCTGTAGCTGCCAGGAAGGGGCGCGTACGTGGTCTTCGCGTTGGTAATCACCACCAGCTCATAGCCGGCGTCGATGGCAAACTTGTCCCAGTGGAAGCCCGCACCAAGTGCGATGTTGACCCGATTGGCATCGGGAAGCTCGGGTGAGATGGTGTCTTGCGGAGACGGCGTCGGGTCATACAGGACGCCTGCCCGCAAGGCCCAATTTGGATTCAGGAGGTATTCGGCCCCGAAGTGATAGTTCCAAGTGTGAGTCCAATTCTTTGGGTTTACGGTATTGAGAGACGGGTCTTCGAAGTTGACTGCCAGCCGCTGAAACACTTGCCAGCCGATGTAATCCGTCTCGAAGGAGAGCTTCAGGGCAGGCAGCGCCTGGAAAGCCACGCCAAGAGCGAATTGGCCGGGGAGGGTCAAGTGAGTTGAGGCACCCTGGTCTTTCAGTTTGCTTTGCAGCCCGGGTAGAATGTTCGAGAAGTGCGCTCGACCAGTGATGTCTGAATTGACCGTGCTCCGAAAGGTTCCGCCGAAACTGAGAAGCTTGGGAATGATGTCGATCTGGATCCCAGCGTTGTAGCCTACCCCCCAGGTACCCCCGGAGAGATCGACCTGGCCGAAGTCTCCTCCCGGTAGTCGGATCGCTTGCGTCAGCGAGACCGTGGTCCTGACAATCTGGACGCCGGCACCGAGCCGAATCTGGTCGGTAACGCGGTACGCGACCTCGGGGTTGAAGTAGAAAGTTTTGAGCTCAGATCTGATGGAAAGATAGTTCGCTTCCCAATTTGAGTGCCATGGAACCTTCAAGCCATACGGCGAAAAAAATCCGAAGCCGATGCTGAACTGGTCGGTGATTCCGTAGAGCGCGTAGACGTGAGCAGGCGGCGCCACTTGGACAATTCCGTCGGTGGTTTGGCCGCTGTTTGTCGAGTCGAATTTGAATGCGGGGACTATGGGCGTGATGCCTACGCGAAGGTCAAGCACCTTGCCCTGCGCCAAACCTGCTGGATTGTAGTACGCCGCTTCCGCATCGTCGATAAAGGCGGTGACCGCGGAGGCCATGCCCGTCGCGCGGCCGCCGTGGACGTCGATCGCGAAACCCGCGCCCCACACCCTGCCCCCCACGCCAATGGATAATACGGTAGCCAGAAAACAAAGGCGTTTCATGGTGCAATTCCTTTCAAAGGAACTCAGGGACAGTGGTACATGGAGGGATTCGTGACGTACTCGAGAGCCTGCGCTTGCGCTTGGCTCGTGATCAGCGGCGCGGTGAAATTCAGCATAAAGCCGTGTCGAGCAGGCAGAGGTAGCGTTGAATCCGACGGATCATACGGGCAGACGTCGATTATTCTTTGCATCGAGGCAGTCTGATTTGCGGCCCTGATGAGCTCCAACGTGGTTGGATTCGGAACGACCTGATCTCGCGTAATGTATTGGATCAGAGCTTTGCGACTGCTCGGCAACCCTGGACCGTTGAGAACGCCATAGCCCGCGTTAAGTGGATCGGCTGGATCCAATATCCATTTCGCGATTGCGATAAAGTCATCGAAGGCAGGGGTACCCACCAGGATCGGTGGATCTTGCATGGCCAGAGTTTCCAGGAACTGCTCTTTCGCCGCCTCGAAGGCGGGAGAGGTCAACAAAATTGTCGGTAGATCCCCTCCCGGTACGTTGAGAACCACGTTTTGTATTTCCGGGGCGACTTGCACATAGAGGGATCCCAGGATGCCGCCGAGGCTCTGGCCCACGTAATTGATCTTGGTCGGATCCAATGCCCGTGCGCCAAGCAAGACATTGAGGCTGCCCGGACCGGTAGCCTGAATCGTCCTTGCAAGCTGAGTCTGGTCGATGACGTCCTGGCGGAAATTGTCCCGGGTCGCGAAGAGATTGGTGAGATTGAGAATGTTTTGCCCAGAAATGCAGGGTGTGCCGGTCGAGTCGAGTCTGAAATACCCTCCTTCGCACATCATGTCCGGGAGGCACCGGCCCTGGGACGGACTAAGATTGCTGCAAAAAACGTCTCCTGGCGGATTAGCCGTGGGGCTGGGATCGCACGGCGCTCGCGTGCTCGTATCGTGAGGAACGCAGCGGCCCGCAGAGGTGGACAGGAACGGGCAATTGGAGTCCTCGCAACAGTATTCCGCGATCGAGTCCCTGCAGGCGGCATCGTCATTTTGCGCAGCGATCATTCCACAAGGTCCAGCGCCGGAATTCAGGAAAGGAGCCGAACCGGTGCAGATGGCTCGATCTCCATGCCAAGGCTCATCGATGGTGATCACCGCCATTCCTCCGGGGATGAACCTAGGGGCGGCAAGGGCCGCGGAATCCAAGCGGCTTCGCGTGAGCCCATGTCCGAAAATCGCTACCGGCCAGCCGTTGGTAGGTGGAGTGACGGTTGGTACGAAGAGGATAAAGGGGATGGTTTCAGGACGTGGGGCACGGGGGTTGAACACCCCGCCCGGTCCGGTCAAGAGATTGGGAACGACGATTTCGCCGAAAAAAGTCGTCGGGGTAGACTGAAAGAGGAAGAGCGGGTTCGGATTGAAGGCCATCGTTACCGGGCGAAGTTGAACCAATGTCGATGCTTCGCTCTGGGTTCTGAAGACGCTGGCCAGGACCAAGTGCTCGCGGGTGATTCCTTTCACCTGCTCTAAGGCGTCCAGAGCCCCTTTCATCGACTGGCGCGCCAGTTCAAGTTGTTGCGCGAGTTGCGTCGGAACCGTGCTCACCGTGCTGTTGCCGGATGAATCGACGAGTGGATTGCGGTTTCGCATCAGCGCCCACGCGGCGGTCGCCGCGACGGTGCCTCCGTCGGTGGTCTTCAGGCTGTCGGTAAAGTACGCGATGTAATTCGAACGCTCTTGCAACGGCACAATCGGCACCAGCTGAACCTGCTGCGGGTTGTTGGGTACCCCTCCATCTATAAGCAGGCTGGACGCACAGTTGAGACAGGGAAGGATCTTCGGCGGAATTCCGGTCGGACTGAGATTGAGGACACCGGTGCCTCCGTCCAGGCTGGCTGCATCCAGCAGCCCGCCGGACAAGGCTCCCAGCGGGTCGGAGTTCTCCGACACAATGGGTGCGCTGGTTGAAAAACCATCGAGAGTGTTCAAACCCATCAGCAACTGGGCCTGAAGGGATAGCCCGCCGTCGGGAAGCACTCCACCGTCAGGAATCGGCAAGTTGACCTGTAGCCCGCCGTCCGCGAGTGGTCTTGCGGCCAGGTTGTTGGGGAACGGAATGACCGGGTTGTTTGGATCAGGATTGAAGGTCATCTGAGCGCGCGAGAGAATGGTGAAGGTCCAAAGAAGGACGATGTCACTCTGCTTGACGCCTTGGTTGACGAGCCCGGTAATCAGCGGCGCATAGGCTCGACGGAGCCTCTCTAGCTGCGCGGCGGTGGCGCCTTGATCCGCGATTTTTTTTGCAGGGTCGGTCTCTTTCGAGGGAATCACGTCGGTGGTGGCGCGGCATCCTGGGTCCATGAGGTTGTCATTGGGGCAGGTGACCAAGGGTGTCGACGAATTGACAAGCGTCCACACCGCGGAGCTGACCACCTGCCGCCCATTGGTTCCCTTAAGACCACTGCTCCCAGCGATCAACGCCACCATGTATTGGTGGGCAAGGGTCCAACCAGTCGCGGGGATCATGGTGATCTGGCCCATGGGTGGGCTGCCGATGTCTGCGTATCGCCGGGTGAGGTTCACCGGCGCGGGTGCACTCGGATTGGTGATGTCGACCACGCGGACGCTAGCGGGAGTCAGGCTGCTCGGGTCCAGTTGCGAATCGAAGTTCCCGGTCGCAGGGGTGTCCGGCGGGTAGCCGTTGAGCGTGTTGAGGTATCCTCCAACGAACTCGAGCTCCGCAGGAGACAGGTTTCCCCCGTCAGGAATGTGGAGCAAACCGGTCGTGGGATCTCTCACCAAGTCTGTCGGCGTCGGCACATCCGGTACCGACGGATCGAAACGGGCGGTGACGTAATCCGGAGCCGGGGTGGATTCGAGCGAGGGCGTACAACTCAAGAGTGCGACGCCCCCAAACGCGCACAGACCCAGGTATCTCATGTGAACCTCGCAGACGTAGAGACGCGGCGACCGGCCTGATTGCAGGGCGCTTGTAGAACATTTCCGAGGGAGCGCAAAGAAACATCTCCCCATACCGTTCCATCCTTGACCCACCTGTCCTGGTGTTCTAGTAGCGCGGTCTCGCTCAGCGCATAGCGTCCAAGCGCCACTTGTAACCGGAGCATCATGGACCCTCGAATCGGCAGCATTGTGCTCGTGGTCGGAAGCGCGATTTCCGCTCAAACACCGCCCAGCCCTGCGAAAGCAAAATCGGCCGGGGGCTTTTCGATTGACTACATCGACCGGTCCGCCGAGCCGTGCGTCGACTTCTATCAATACGCCTGCGGCAACTGGATGAAGAGCAACCCGGTGCCCCCGGATCAGCCAACCTGGTCGCGCTTCATCGAGTTGGCGGAACGAAACCGGGAGAAGTTGCACGCGATCTGCGAGCGCGCGGCCGCTCCGGATCCGAAACGCACCGAGGTCGAAAAGAAATTCGGCGATTTTTACGCCTCGTGCATGGACGAGAAGCAGCTCGAGGCTAGAGGCAGCGCGGTGCTAAAACCGGAGCTCGATCGGATCTCCGCGGTTCAAAATCGGCGCGCTCTGATCGCGGCCGTGGCCCACCTGCACGACTTGGCGGAGCTCGCATCGAGCCGGGTTCCCGGGGTGCCGGGCGACCGCACCCTTTTCGTCTTCGGATCTCGCCAGGACTACCACGATGCCACTCGAATGATCGCCAATGCGGATCAAGGCGGGCTGGGCTTGGTGGACCGCGACTACTATTTCAAGGACGATGCCAAGTCGAAGGAGCTGCGCGCTCAGTACCTCGAGCACGTCGCGAAGATGTTGGAGTTGGTGGGTGAGCCTGCCGCCGCCGCGCAGCGCGACGCGAAGACTGTGATGGCGATCGAGACTCGACTGGCCCAGGGGTCCCTGGACCGTGTCGCTCGGCGGGATCCGATCAAACAGGATCACCCGATGAAGCTGGCGCAGCTCAAGGCGCTCGCGCCGAACCTGGACTTCGATCAGTATTTGAAGAGCGCCAAGGTCCCTTCGTTCGACAGGCTCAACGTCAGCGTGCCCGAGTTCTTCAAGACGGTGAACCAAGCGCTGGGCTCGGTCCCAATCAAGGACTGGAAGCCCTACTTGCGATGGCACCTGGTCCACTCGTTGGCCAACGCGCTGCCGTCGAAATTCGTCGACGAGGACTTTCGCTTCTATGGAACGGTCCTGCGAGGCACCAAAGAGCAGCAGGCCCGTTGGAAACGATGCGTGGTCGCGACCGACGCCTCGTTGGGCGAAGCGCTTGGGCAGCGCTACGCGGAAGAGAACTTCGGTCAGGAGGGCAAAAGCCGCACTCGGCAACTGGTTAAACAGGTGGAGGGCGCGCTCGAGCGGGACATCACCTCCCTCCCCTGGATGGGCGATGCCACCAAAAAGCGAGCCTTGGAGAAATTGCACGCGATCGCCAACAAGATCGGATATCCGGACAAATGGCGCGACTACTCAAGCGTGGAGGTCGTTCGAGACGATTACCTCGGCAACACCATCCGGGCCCGCGCCTTCGAGCACCATCGACGGCTGGGCGAAATCGGTAAACCCACCGATCGAAACGAATGGCGGATGACGCCGCCCACGGTGAACGCGTACTACGCGGCTCCGGAAAACAGCATCAACTTCCCGGCCGGCATCCTGCAGCCGCCTTTCTATGATCCGAATCTCGACGACGCGGTGAACCTGGGTGCAATCGGCGGGGTCATCGGCCATGAGCTGACCCACGGCTTCGACGACTCCGGACGCAAGTTCGACGCAGTCGGCAATCTCGAAAACTGGTGGACGCCGGAGGATGGCAAGGAATTCGAAAAGCGCGCCACCTGCCTCGCGGACGAATATTCGAGCTTCGTGGCGATCAAGGATCCGCTGCTGAAGGTGAATGGGCGGCTCACGCTCGGCGAAAACACTGCGGACAACGGCGGGCTGCGGGTCGCCCACATGGCGCTCCAGGAGTCTCTCGCCGGCAAAGAGGCCCCGCAGATCGAGGGATTCACGCCTGAGCAGCGGCTCTTTTTGGCCTACGCGCAGATCTGGTGCGAGAACCGGACCCAAGAAAGCATGCGGCTTCAGATCACCAGCAACCCGCACTCTCCGGGCCGCTTCCGGGTGATCGGAGTGATGCAGAACATGCCCGAATTCCAAAAGGCCTTCAGCTGCAAAGCCGGTCAGCCGCTAGTTCCAAAGACGCAGTGCCGGGTGTGGTGAGATCGAGCCAAAGGCGCTTGAGCCGCTTCACCTTGACGTTCGTCACCTTGCCGGCTCGCTCCAGCACGCCTTCGCCCAAGAGGAAGACCGACCCGAGGATCTCCCGGCGAAACCGATCGAAGAGGTTGGGTTCGATCACCAAATTGCTGATCCCGGTCTCGTCCTCCAAGGAGATGAAGCAGAAGCCTTTGGCGGTGCCCGGCCGCTGACGGCAAATCACCATTCCACCGACTCGCACTGTCCTCCCGGCTTTGGCGCGGTGCAGTTCTTTGGCCGACAGCGCCCCGAGGCCGTTCAGCCGTGGTCGCATCAGCACCACCGGATGCTGCTCGACGGAGAGCCCGGTGGTTTCGTAATCGGTGCACACCCGCTCCATCATGCTCATCGCCGGCAGCTCCACCTCGACGCTGTCCATCGGCAACCCGAAGAACAGGTCCTCTTCCTCGAGGGGAGACAGCGATTGGATTTCCCACAACGCTTCTCGACGCCCGCGGCTCAACGACGCGAGCGCGCCGGCCATCGCCAGTCGAACCAGCTCGAAGCGGGGAATTTTGGCCCGCCGAGCGGCGTCGCTCAAAGACTCGAACCGTTGATTTCGAGCCTCTTCAATCCGGCGGACCGTTTGCTGGTGCAGGCCTTTCACCAAGCGAAGGCCGAGGCGCAGCGCTCCATCTTCCAGGGTGCAATCCCACCGCGACGCGTTGAGGTCCACTCCGCGAACTTCAACGCCGTGCCGCCGCGCATCGTCCACCAGCGTGTGCGCGGCGTAGAAGCCCATCGGCTGAGAGTTGAGCAGCGACGCGGTGAATGCCGCCTGGAAATAGCATTTGAGATACGAGGACGCGTACGCGATCAGGGCGAAAGAAGCGGAGTGCGACTCGGGGAAGCCGTAGTGGGAAAACCCGAGGAACTGGTGGAAGCACTTCTCGGCAAACTCCCTCGGATAGCCGCGCGACACGCAACCTTCGATGAAGCGATGCCGATACGGCATCAACAGTTCTTCGGCCCGCTTGTGGGTGAGAATTCTGCGAAGCTGGTCGGCCTCGCCCGGCGTAAAGCCCGCGGCCACGATCGCCAGCTTCATCGCCTGCTCCTGGAACAGCGGCACCCCCAAGGTCTTCTTGAGGATTCCCTCAACCTCGGGCGAGGGGTAATCCACCTTCTCGATGCCGTCCCGGCGGCGAATGTACGGATGGACCATGTCGCCGATGATCGGGCCGGGGCGGATGATCGCGATTTCGATCACCAGGTCGTAAAACGTCTTCGGCTTGAGCCTGGGCAACATGTTCATCTGCGCCCGGCTTTCCACCTGAAAGACGCCGATCGAGTCCGCCTCGCAGAGCATCTCATACACGCGCGGATCCTCGGCGGGAATCGTGGCGAGTGAAAGATCGACCTGGTAGTGCTCGCGGATCAGGGCAAATGCCTTGGCGAGCATCGTCAGCATTCCCAAGCCCAGCAAATCAACCTTGAGCACACCCACGGCGTTGAGATCGTCCTTGTCCCACTGGACCACGGTCCGCCCCTTCATCGCCGCGGTCTCGAGCGGGACGATTTGAGAAAGCGGCTCGCGAGTAATCACGAAACCGCCGACGTGGATCGACAGGTGGCGCGGAAAACCTTCCAGCTCCCCAGCCATTTCTGCCGTCTTTCGCACCTTGAGATCTGCTGGAGAAACCCCCGCTTCGATCAAAAGCTCATCGGTGAGGCCTCCGTCGCGCATCCCGACCACGCCCGAGAGGCGATCCACCTGGTCCAGCGACAGTCCCAGCGCCTTGCCGACCTCGCGCACCGCCAGCTTTCCGCGGTAGCACACCACCTCGCAGACCATGCCAGCGCGAGCCCGGCCGTGCTTCTCGTAGACGTACTGCAGCACTTCTTCCCGGCGCTCGTGCTCGAAGTCCACGTCGATGTCCGGCGGCTCGTTCCGTTCGGCGCTGATGAAGCGCTCGAAGAGCAACCCCATCCGGACCGGATCGATCGAGGTGACCTGCAGCGCGTAACAAACCGCCGAGTTCGCTGCCGACCCTCGCCCCTGACAGAGAATGCCTCGCTCCCGGGCGAAGCGGACGATGTCCCAGATCGCCAGGAAGTAGCCGGGAAAGTTCAGCTTCTCGATCAGGTCCAGCTCGCGTTCGATTTGCTTTTGGACGTCCGCTGGCGTGCCCGCGGGATAGCGGATTGAGAGCCCCTCGAGGGTGAGCTGCCGCAGATAGCTCATCGGAGTGTGACCGGGCGGGAGCGTCTCCTCGGAAAAGCAGTAGCGCAGCTCCTCGAGGCTGAAGTGGCACGCGTCGGCGATCTCCAGCGTTCGACCTACGGCTTCCGGCTGATCGGCAAACAACTGGGACATCTCGTGCGTGCCCTTCACCGTCCGCTCGCCGTTGGGAAAAAGCTTGTTCCCGGCGGCGGCCAAGGTCGTCTTGTGGCGGATCGCGGTGAGGACGTCCTGCAGGGGTTGACGCCTTCGCGAGTGGGTGTGGACGTCGTTGTGCGCGCACAAGGGAGCCGAGAGCTTCTGCGACAGGTGCTCGGCGCGAGCCCGGCGGATCACGTCGTCGGCGCAAAGCAGCCGTGCCGTTCCAACGTAAAAGCGCCCCGAGAAGGCTTCGGCAAGCGGCGCCACTTTCTCGACCGGGGCGGGAAACGGAAGCAGCGCAATCAGTCCACGAGCGTGCTGTGCCAGAAACTGCCAAGGGACTCCTGCTTCGCCCTTGGGATGGCTCAGCCGGCTCTCGGAGATGACGCGCGAGAGGTTGCGATACCCTTCGATGTCCTGCGCGTACACCGCCACCGACGGCGCGTCCGTCAACGTGAGTTGGCTTCCGATCAGAAGCTTCACGTTGAGCTGCTTGGCCGCGAGGTGTGCCTTCACCACCCCGTACAAGCCATCGCCGTCGGTCAGCGCGAGAGCGTACAGACCCTCGCGAGCGGCCGTAAAAACCAGGTCTTCAGGGTGGGAGGCGCCCCGGAGAAACGAGAAGTTCGATCGGCAAACCAGTTCCGCGAACACTGCCTGAATATACTGAACGCGCGTTTAGAGACAACTCAGTTTGGGATCCTTTGAGCCTTGCAGAGATCTTGCTGCTCAAGCTCCCGATTACACTCGGTTATTGAGCGAATTTTGTCTTGAGACAAAATCGGCGAAGGCGCTCAGTCGTCCGCAAAGAACTCCTTGTCCTCGTGCCACCAGTACTTCGTTTTTGACTCGGGTACTGGCGCAAGGAACCGATGAGTCGGAGCTCCTTGTGGGCCTGGCTCGGGCGCAAGGTTTTCCGTCGTGAACGGAGCGAGCAGATCGTCGATCGTGTACAGCCGGCCGTTCTTCATCACGCTGACCACATTCGCCAAGTCGGCGATGTTCAGCAATGGGTCTCCGTCGATGATCACCAGATCCGCCAGCTTGCCCGGCTCGAGTGTGCCGAGATCGTTCTCCACGCCGAAGACCCTCGCGGGCAATCGAGTCGCGGTCTGCAACGCCTCGTACGGCGCCAACCCGAAGTGAACCTGCGAGCGCAGGTTGAAGTGGAGCGCGAGCGCTGGATTGTCCAGCGGCGAGTCGGTGCCGGCCAGCGCGATTCCACCGGCCCGGAGGATTCGTCGGACGGTCGCTTCCTCCTTCTCGAGGCTGTCCAGTGCAACCGTGGGATCGCTGTCGAGAATGCCCTGGAGCTTGGCACGCAGCGCCGCATACTCCCAGGGCGGATAGAGCGTTTGAAGCCGCACATCGTCCACGAATCCCGGGTTTTCTCTAAGCAGCACCTCATTGAACGTCGTCGACGTGTCGTGCATCCCGGACAACACAAAGATGTCGATCATGTCCTGGTACGAAACACCGCCGCCGGAGCGCGTATAGGGAAAGCCCAGCCGGGTGGTGGCGCTAAGGTGGGACATGCCGTCCATCCCATTGGCCGCGCCAGGCATCATGTAATGCGAGCTGGTCCACACGCCCATTTCGTCGTGGACCCGTTGAGCAACCATGGCCTGAAGCTCGTGCGGGAGCCGCACGTACGTCTTCACCATGTCGTACTCCAGCTCTCGCGCACGGGTGAGTTGGAATTCCAGTGCCTGGCTGTTCACCGTCGGCCGCATGAAATTGTAGAAGAGCCGCTCACCGTCGATGGCTTCGCCGGTCGCGAACAACCGTGGGCCGATCCGGTCGAGCGAAGCGAGTGCCTCTCGCCCTTCGATCCCTCGGTATACCAAGTCTCCCACCGAGTGAAGCGACGTCACCCCATAGGACAGCCACAAACGGTTGAGGCGGTCGCCAAGAAATTTTCCGCTGATCAGCTGATGGGTATGCGACTCCCAGAGCCCCGGGATAACAGTGAAGTTCGATGCGTCGATCTCCCGCGCACCCGCAACGGAGCCCCGCTGGTGCGGCTGGATGCTCTCGATTCGGTTGTTCACCACGGTGATGTCCACGTCCCTGAGAACCAGCGGCCCGATTCCCTGCCAGACCTTGCCGGCGTGAATGACGGTGCGTCCGCGCGGCTTGTCGGGTCGCCAGTTGAGGTGGAGCGGAACGTGCCGCAAGCGTGAGCCGTCGCGCGAAATCAGCCTCAGCTTTCCGCTGGAGAGGTACAGCAGGTGCTGCGAATCCCCACTCCAGGTTGGCGCGTCGGTCACCTCGTGGTTGATCTGCTGTGCCGGACCGGTCGGCTCGCCGCTGGCGTCCACCGGCAACACCCACAGCGCCTCGTGCATCACGAAAGCCAAAGTTGACCCGTCCGGTGACCACACCGGCCCGTCGTCCATGCGCGTGCTCACCGACTCGAAAGGCGCCGGTTCTCGGTAGACGAGCTCGCCGGATTCGACGTCGACCGTCAGGAACTGGCTGGTACCCTCGCGGAAGCGGGTGGTGTAGGGCTTCAACGCGGCGAGCATGATGTGTCTGCCATCGACGGACCAGGTGGGCCGGCTGGGAGCAAAAAGGGCGTCGATCACCGGCTGGACCTCTCCCGTGTCGAGCCGCAAAGTGAAGGTAGCGCCTGCCTGGTTTTGAAAGGCCAGCATCGAATCATCCGGGGAGAAGGCCGCGGAAACCTCGGCACCGGGAAGCGACGTCACCCGGCGCTCTCGTCCCGTGTCGACGTCGATGATGTAGATGTCCTGGGTACCCATTTTGTCGGACGAGTAGGCAATCGATCTCCCGTCGTGCGACCAGGTCGGGTCCACCTTGAAATAGCCGTCGCTGGTAATCTGGCGTGGCCGGCTGCCGATCTCCATCAGCCACAGCTGATTCAAAGCCTCGAAGACGATGTGGTTCCCATCGGGGGAAAGCGCCGGGCTGACGATGCCCTTGGCGGCCCTCGGCCGGGTCGAGTCGAAGTCAAACTGTTTTCGCTGGTACGGGGGACGGGTGAGTACCACTTGCGCCTCGAATGGAACTTCTCGAATCGCGCCGGTTTCGATGTTGGAGACCCGGATCTTCCCGTCGGCGGTGTAGAGCAGCTCGGTGCTGGAGAGCCAGTGGGCTGGAAACGGAAAGACGTCGTTGAAGGGGGCCACCTGCTTTCCAAGGACCCGCAGCTGACTGTGGTTGTTTTTGAAGTAGGTGTACGCGATCAGGCTTCCATCGGGTGACCACGACGGGGAATTCACTCGCGCGGTCGGATCTCCGAGGACGACGGTCCGGCGCTCCCCGACGAAATTGATTACGTCGATGGTGTTTCCATTGCCGCTTCCAGTGACGAACGCGATTTCCGAACCGTCGGGAGACCATGCGGGCTCGAATTCCTCTGCCCGAGTTGCCGTCAGCTGAGTGAGCTCTTCGGTGTCCAGATCGAGCATCCAAATGTCGTAGCTGCGCGCCCCATCGGTGGACAGTCCGCGATCCGAGGAGAACACAATCCTCCGGCCATCTGGGGAATAGCGAGGCTCCCGGTCGTCGTAATGCCCATCGGTGAGCTGGGTGACTCCGCTGCCGTCCGGGTTCATGGTCCAAACGTGAAAACCGCCGCCCTTGTAAGCCTGGAAAGCCACCGCATCACCTCGTGGAGACCACGCTGGACGGGCCGGTTCGAGGAAGCCTTCCGTCAATCGAATCGCGGTTCCACCTTCGGCAGGAAGGCTCCAAAGCACGCCTTGCAGATCGATGATCAGGCCGCTTCCGTCCGGCGAGACGGTCGCAGCCACATTCGTTCCCTCGGTGAGATCGACCGTCACCTGCTGGCCCACGGCCCGCGAAGGAAACCATGCGCCCGCCAGCATCAGCCCCGTGCCACACACGACCGCCGGTAATTTGCTGTTCATCAGAGCCCCCTTGTTCCCCGACATTGAGAGGCTCAGTATCTGCTCGCGGATCGCAGCCTCAACGCCGATTCCGAAGCAGTTTACGGTGGAGCACAATTGGTGGGCTGCCCGTGCATCGCCGCTCGTGGCGCGCATTCGCTTATGGCTCTCAGCAGCCCCCAAAGTCGCGGAGTTCGCCTGTCCACTTCATTCGGGCCGACCAATTGCGTTAGTAATCAGCAACTGGAGGCCGACATGCCTAGCCCAGCACACCGAGCAGGTCTGGAAGGAGTCATCGTTGCCGATTCGCGCCTCAGCGAGGTAGATGGTGAGCGAGGCCGCCTGGTCATCGCCGGCTCAGACGTCGAGGATCTCGCCGGTCGGATCAGCTTCGAGGAGTTGGCTCACCGCCTCTGGTCTCTGTATCTTCCGGACTCCAGCCCGGATCGGATTCGAACGGAGCTGGGCGAAGCGCGCCTCAAGGCGTTTGCGTTAATCCCGACGCTCGGCGACGCCTTGGAAGCGCAAGACGGGATGGACGCCCTCCGGGCCGCGGTGTCGCATCTTAGAGAATCCGGTCCCCTACCCCTGCAGAGCAACATCTGGGTGACCGCGGCCACGGGCGTATTCGCCGCTGCCTGGGCGGCGAAGCTGCAGGGTGGACGGCCGGTGCCGCCAGACCGGTCGGCGGGCCACGCGGCGGACATCTTGCGAATGGCCACCGGTGAAAAGTCGCCGACTAAAGCGAAGGGTTTCGAGTCCTACCTGGTGACTGTGTCCGATCATGGGATGAACGCATCGACGTTTACCGCACGGGTGATCGCCTCGACGGCCTCAGACATCGTCTCGTCGGTGGTCGGAGCCATCGGTGCTCTCAAAGGTCCACTCCACGGCGGTGCTCCCGGCCCGGTCCTTGAGATGTTGGACGCCATTGGTCGACCGGAACGTGCCACCGAATGGCTCGAGGCCGAGATCGCCGCGGGTCGGCGGATCATGGGCATGGGGCATCGAATCTACCGGGTTCGAGATCCGCGAGCCGCGGTGTTGGAGCAAGCGGTGCTGCAATTGGAGCGCTCGGGGATTGGGACGCCGCGCCTGAGACTTGCGCGGGCGGTGGAAGAGGTAGCAGAAGGATTGCTGCGCAAGCGCCATCCCGACCGGCCGCTCAACGCCAATGTGGAGTTCTACACCGCGGTATTGCTCGACGCCCTGGGCTTCCCCCGAAGCCTCTTTTCGAGCCTGTTCGCTTGTGGCCGGGTGGTGGGCTGGTGCGCGCACATCGCCGAGCAACGCGCCACTGGGCGACTAATTCGTCCGGAATCTCGCTACATAGGCCCGCGGCCGCTGTAAGGCCGCCAGGCCGCGGTTGCCTGGCCCAGCTGCCTCGGGTAGGCCCTGCCCCGATGAGAAGCTCCGCGGATCCGAACCAGGTGCCGCGCGCCCTTCCCAGCCAGGGCGCGGCGATGATTCGGGATGGCTTCGAGGTCTACGAGGCGGAGTTCAACCGCATCAGCCAAAGAGCTCGCCTTTATTTCGAGCAGCGGGACTGGAAGACGGGACAACAAGACGCTCTCACCCGATTGGAGCTGCGAGGGAGGATCCTGACCCGGGTGGTGGAGTGGATCCGGCAACTGCTCGGCACTTGGGTGTCGGACCGCGAGGTCTGGGCGGCAATGAAGGTCGAGTTCACAGCGCTGATCGCTCGACGCGCGGATTGGCAATTTGGCGAGAGCTTCTTCAATTCGGTGACTCGCCGCATCTTCGCGACGGTGGGCGTGGATCCGAGCATCGAGTTTGTGGCCTCGGACTACGCGAGCTCGCCCCGCGCCGCAGGGCAGCGCGTATCTCGGACCTATCCATTCGAGGGCAGCACCGCCCACCTGCTGGAAGCGGTCCTCAGGGATTTTTCTTTTTCTGCGCCCTGGCGCGACTTTCCCGGGGACGTTCGGCTCGGAGCGGAGGTGCTCGACCGCCACCTCGCCGGCTCAGAAAATAAGGCG
>Ga0126384_10000745_pt1 | contig 18493 bp, 18 predicted proteins | sample PanSoiMetPlot_36_FD_92543 | JGI IMG/M metagenome (GOLD analysis project Ga0126384, IMG submission 92543) | Tropical forest soil microbial communities from Panama - MetaG Plot_36 | ecosystem: Environmental > Terrestrial > Soil > Tropical forest > Bulk soil | place: Panama | collected 2016-02-17 | reverse complement strand
GCGGCGCATCGGCGTGCTCAACCGCGAATCGCCGGCCCGACATAGCTTCACTTCACCCGTCTATGTGGGCGCAGGATTTTGTAGCCCGTTTCCATTAGTTTAGACCAGTCCGATGGCTATGGATGGTCGTGCCGCCAGGGAAAGACGTACATCATTGTTTTATGCCGAGCTGGGCGCAAACGTTTGCGAGCAGGTCTTTCAGCTCGTGCACTTCAGCTTCGAGACGCGCGACGTTGGCCTTCACCGCCGCGAGTTCAGAGATGCCGAGGGATGGAGACTCAGCCGCTAAACCGGCCGCTGAGGATGACTCAACCGCTGGCGCTCCCGAGAGAAGATGCATCCAGCGGTTCTCGCGCGAGCCGGGCTGGCGCGGAAGCTGCGTGACCAGCGCGCCGTCGGAACGCTCGGCGAGTTCGTTGAGGAGAGCTTCCACTGCCGGAATGTCGGCGAAGCAATGCAGGCGCTCACAGTTCATGCGAAGTTCGCCGGCCGTCTGCGGCCCCCGCAACATCAGCACTGCGAGGAGTGCCGCCGCCTGCTGCGGCACGTTCATCATGCGTTCGACGTTGTGCGCGTATCGCGCAACACGTCCGCCGCTCCTCTCGATGGCCAGAAGCATGCTTTTCAGGCCGTCGACCGCCGCCCGGACGTCCGTCTCTGCTGCGTTGAGGACCGGATCGCGGCTCGATTTTTGATTGCAGCCCGCGACGAGCGCATTCAGCGTGAGCGGATAGCTGTCGGGAACGGTGCGCTCTTTCTCGACGAGGACACCGAGCACGCGCGCTTCCAGAAGTGATAGGACTCGGAGCATGGAAACTGGATGATCCTCGATTGCGGGGAACGGATGCCGCGTATGTTACAGATCGAAGGCTGCAAGTCCTGAGCGATCCACGCGCACGGTTGATCTCGCACACTGATGCCGCGGCACTCGTCATCTGCTCCGATAATAGGCCTATTGTTGCAATGGGTCCCTGGGGGGCCTCTCTGTGAGCGTAAGCAGCGCGTCGTTCGTGTTGTCTATGGCAGCAGGATCGGGACCTCGCCCTTCCGCAAAAGCGGCCTCTTCCACGCGCCTTCCATGCAGAAGTCCCGGGAGTCCGTAGTTGCCTTCAATGCAGCGTGGTTCGGTATAAATCCGGTTCTCCTGGTCGCTTTGCTTGCTCAACTCCTGCTTGACGGTCCAAGGCTGGGTCCACACCGTCGGATCCTCGACCGTGACCTCGTAGGCGAGCGTCGTCGGCCCGGTGGGCGTCCAGCGCTCTATGAGGTGCAGGTTCGCCCGCGACCCGAAGGCATCGGTCTTCGGGCTGAAGTTCGTCACGTCGACGACGAAGGCGTTGCCATCCCAATGGCCGCGCGAGTCGCCGAACCACTGACGAATGCCGGGCGGTAAATGGGGGCTTCCGTCCATGACGATGTTGCGCTGCCAGCCCTGACCCTGGCCGACGTCGTAGTACATCGAGATGCCACCGGGCGTCTGCACGATGCGCCGAAAGCTGCCGGTGTCGATACCAAACTCGGGTAGTCCACCGGTGAGGCAACGCTCCGGCAGCGAACTGTCTTCCGGGCCATCGTTGCGGTTCATGCGCACCGTATTGTAATGGGGAGCCGTTTCGGCTCGTCGCGGCGATGCCGCCGGTTCGTAATGGCCCCCCGCGCAGGCCGGCAGCTTATCTTTGCAAGTAGCGGTCGATTGCAACAAGGCAAGACGGAACGCTTGATCCGTGGCCGCCGTCTTTTGAGCCTCTGCGGTGAGAGGCGGAAGCCGACCATTGGGAGGATCGACGATCTTCGAAGTACGCGCCCCCGTCCGCTTGGTCGAACGGAACGTCGCCCGATTATAGGCTCCGTTGATCTCGCGTTCGGTCGCGAAGCGGTTGAGGGTCGCCAACCGAGTCTTGTCCAATTCAGCGCGTTGCGCCTCGGTGAAGAACTCCTGGTTCGCCAACTGCGCAGGGCGTTGTAGTGCCGTGTCGAATTCGTCGGTCCAGATTCCTTGCAGATCGGGCTCACCCCAAGATGTTTTCGGTACCGCGCCGGAAGCTGCGGGAGTCTGAGCAAAAGTTTGTGTGATGGGTGTTGCGACAACAGTGCTGACAGCCGCCGCAGCTACAGCAGCAGTTATGATCGTGCCAGACAAACGGTCTCCCATGACGACCTCCTTTTTGCCTTGACGTGCGTTACCCGCAGCGAAGCCCTTCCATAGGTCGGCGAATTCATAGGCGTTCTTATTGCCCAACTTGCGGATTACCCGAATTGCTTTGATGGCATTCACATCCGAATTCTCGGCTGATTTGAACATAACTATCCGACCTAAGGTGTCGAGTCGAATTCCCTTTGGCCATCAGAGGACGACATCACCAGCCGCGCGGGAACCCAAGGCTCCCTCAGGGCCCGCCGGAACATGCGGGCTGCCCCCCTATCCACTTTGGGCGCGTTTTCATTTCCGCAACTTGGAGAGCGCAGCGGGAGGGTTCATGCGGTGACTCGGTCTTGCATCAGTTTCTGCTGCGCACTGACAAGGTGATCGAGTAAAGGCGCGAGCGGAAGTGGCGGCTCCGGCTCTTTGCAATTCGTCGCTCAGTCGAATGTCTCTTCAGGGTCAAGGGCTGCCATTGCGGCAGCGTTCGCAGGCGGGCGGTTCTGAGGAAATGCATGGGCATCACGCGTCTTTTTGGCAAGCATTTAGCCCGTTTTCACCTGCGCGCGCAGCCATGAGCCGCCGCATGCCAAAGGCAAGCGGTCCTTCAACGATAGCAGTGCTGAGGTGTAGCTTCTCGTCCAGAGCCCGTGCCTTTCTCGGCCAATGCGATTCTCAGGGGACCCGTAACAATACAATAGTGCATTTCAACTCATTTTGAGCCACATCGGCCGCCGTGAAACCGAGGCTGATAGCCGTTGCAAGCAGTCCAAACAATCCAAAAACCTGTGCAGTCGTTTTTTCCGGCTGTCATGGGTCTGCCACTGAGAGACTGTCCGATGGGGCGACGGGCCCCACCGGACTTTGCGCGTTACGCGCCCACCATACCAGGCTCATCAAAACAGGCGCCTATCAGGCGCGCTCGTTCACGGCGTTGGAGGCGGCAATGTAGCCATGAGTGCAGGCTTTGCCGAGGCCATGCATCAAGTGAGCTCCACTGGCTTCGCCACCGGCGTAGAGACCCGGGATGACCTGGCCTTTCATGTCGAGGACCTGGGCCTTGCCGTTGATCCTCAATCCCCCGCATGAATCGTGCCATTCGATAACGATCCGAGCGGCATAATAAGGGGGTGTTGCGATGGCGTGCATGGGGGCGTCCGGCCCACGCTCGAAGTCGGGGTCGGCACCCTTCGCGACGAAGGAGTTCCAGCTGGCCACAGTCTCCTTCAGGTAGGTCAGGGCGACTTTTTGGTGTTCGTTGCCCGCCCGGATGGCCGCGGCCAGTTCCTCGATCGTGTCGGCCTTGAAGAACAGACCGTTGTCTCCTGTGTAGGGCGGTTTGACATTCCATTTCGCGCGGTCAACCGCCGCCTGATCGAAGATTAGTTGGCACATCAAAAACGGACGACCCATCGTGAAATAGCCCTGTCTGTCCGTCATAGCCGGAGGTAAAGCGAATTTCGCCTTGGTCATCAATGTGCGGAACCCGCGCGATTCCCCGCAGGGGTAGCGCTCCATATTGGCCGCGCATCTGGACGAGGTAATCGGCAACGAACTGTCGCGGTGGGTGCGACCGAACTAGCTTAGCCCCTTTGGGCACCTGCCATATCAGTCGCTCGGCGCGCTGCATAATGTCTGCTGGCGTGGCCAACGTCGCGCCGGGTAGGTCGCCCTCCCAGCGTGCCGCTGGCGGCACCGCATCTTCGTCCGGAACTCGCAAGACCACAAGCGGGCCAGCTGGATCGCCAAGGGTGAACGTCCGGGCATCCGCTGCTACAGCCTTGTCCAGAAGCCGCCTGCACTGCTCCGCATTCCCTGGAGCGTACACAGCGACGTCGGCCGCGTCGTCAGGCGGATTGATGGTTGACGCGACGGACTGCTGGTGCACCCCCGGAGTATTGGCGATGACCTTCCACGGGGTGAAGTCGGCCCGCACTGCCCCGCCATATGGAAGAGGGTCCCCACCGTCACGATGTTGGGGCGTGACTGCGCGCTTTCGCAGTCCTTGAACCAATTTCGCAGTTGCTGCTCGGAGTCAGCATCCTTCGCTGTGGATGCCGCTTCGACAAAAATGTCTTCGGCGTCCGCCACCCCGCTGCGAGCGATGGCAAAGACCAGCCTCACGTAGTCCTGGTGATTGCCGCCGTGCTGGGTCAGCTCGAATGAGCTGGTATGTGCCGCAATGTGCAGCGCCGCGTATCTGACGGCTTCGCTTCGCTTGGCAGGAGGCAGTTTTTCAAACCAACCGGCTTCAATCCCACTCCCAAGCTCATTGGTTGCAGGTGACGTTGGCCTTGGTGGGAAATTCCCAAAGTTCTTGACGCCGGCGCCCTTAGCATCGCCGCTCTTGACGTCCCGCAGCTCCTGCGCCAGTGCCTCGAACTCTCGTGCCGCGCTTACGATCGCGCCCGCCCCGGCGGTACTCCCGGTCACAGTGAAGTAACGGCCGGCGGTGTACATCTCGACGCCGTTGTGAGCGATGCCTCCCGCAAGCGGCTTGGCCTTTACGATGCCGTGCAATCCCCGTCCCGAGACACTGATTTCGAAATACGACCCGATCCTTCGGATCCGCTCTTCCGCTAGCGAGGTAATGTTCCCCTCGGTCGAAATCGCGTGGTCGAAGTCAATACCCGCGTAAACCAAGCCATCCTGGTCAGGGCGCCCATCGAACACGAACCCCACGCCGCCGATCGGCACCCTCCGAGGCGACTCACCCTTCTGCCGAAACTCGATGTAACCGCGCTGCTCAGCAAGCACATAAGCTTGCCGTACCGCATCGAAGGAGTTCCAATGTGCCGGATTGGTCGTGCTTGCACCGTAGCCGGAAGCCTGGATGGGGACCTTCGTCCACTTCGAACCGGTCCAGTGCGGTACCCAGAGCAGCCAATTCCTTAGCTGCGAGGTGCTCGTCTTTGACTATCCGAGCAACGAACCTGAACACGCGGGCGCTGTAACGTCCATATAGCGTCCTCATAGCGCTTTCGTCCCGAGCGGCGACCGATTCAATCAAAGATTCATCAGGCTCCCTGTAAGCCGCATCAAGCTGCCGGGTAAGCGCAGCATTTTTGCCTTTGCTCATAAGTTGCCCCCTATTGGCGGTCGCTAACGCTCAGTGCACCGCCGGAGCATATCCGCCGCCAAAGGGCGCGATAGTTTGCGAACCGAGGATTGGCGCGCTGTGGCGCACAGGAGCAGGGCGGAAAGCTGAGACGTGCATCGTGTGTGCGTGATAAAGATGTACTGCGACAGAGTCGGACGTACCTCCCGTTAGGACTGCCCGTCCTTGTAGAAAGGTGCCGGCCCCACGGGTTGGTCTGACTCTGTCGGACCCTCGCGCGGGCTCGTAAGGATGGATTATGCGGATGGGCTTGACCCCGTCTCAAGGGCGACCGCCTCTGCATGAGCAAAAAGATTGAGGCGGCGCAGGTCCGCGATCTTGGTCCACGCGCCCTCCAGAAGGTCAGAGCCGTGAACAACGATGGCCAGGCATTGCGCCCGGGTAATCGCCACGTTGAAGCGATTTGGGTTGAACAGGAATTCCGTCCCACGGGTCGCCTCGACGCCCCTTGAAGTCGTCATCGAAACGATGACAACCGCGGCCTCCTGCCCCTGAAACTTGTCCACAGTGCCGACCTGCGCGCCTCGAGGCAGGAGCCGCTTGAGCAGGTTTACTTGCAGATTATAGGGCGCGACAATGAGCATATCCTCAAGCGTAATCGGCGATTCCCTGCCGTCGCGAACAATCGTGTGACTCTGGAGTTCAGCAACCAACGGGACGATGGCTTCGGCCTCGGGGCGGCTCGACTGCGTGCAGCCGTCATGCGCGATGGAGACAAAGGAAAGGCCCGCGGGACGAAGCGCCGGGTGCGCGCCAGGCCGAGCCGCAAGATATGACGTTGTTGAGGATTTGCTGCGGTTGCTTGCGGCCGGTTAGGGTCTTGGCTGTGCGAAAACGAAATCTGATTTGGTCGTAATGCCGAGCGGAAGACGAATTTTTGCGTTTTTTTGCGCTCCGCACGATCGTACGGCTCAAAATTCCGGTGTTTTTACACGGCCAAGGTCATTCGCTACAGATCGTTGCGCGATGAAAATAGGTCCACGTCCGCAATGCCCCGAAAGCGACGGCGGGCCGTCAAGGGGGTCGCCCGTCGCGATGGCCAACAAGAGACATCCGGCCGGTGGCCCTCCCAGGGCCCACGCCAACGGGCCTGTGACGGACTGTTCAACGCCATGCTCGGTCGCGCGTGCATCGATCGTGGAACAATCATTGAAGGCAGGGCTTGCTGGCAGAGATGTCCGCGGCGTGTCTGGCTTCCACATTTGCCGCCGGACCCGGTTTGATTTTATCTGTCACGCAGATTTCCCGTGACGTTATCTTCGCCACCGCGAGATAAGACGTCACCTTGCTCGTTTCGGGGTTCTCATTCGCATTAACTCGGATTATCACGCCAGCTGGAAGAACCTTCCCTTCACGCCGCATGACCCTCCACTCGATCTTGCCACCAAGGTTCGAGAAGTGGGGCGTGACTGTCCGCGGGTAATCCAAAGGGTGCTTCTCTCCGTTCGGAGCAACGACGGTCGCAGACATGCGGGAATCGTCGTCCTCGACAATCAATCTATAGCCTGCAGGCCCGGGGCAATCCTGGGTGGAGCTTCCCAACTTCTTGTCAGCCTTTAGAAGCTTGCACTCTCGAGATGAGATATCGGTGTGGACGCTGCCGATCGGCCCTGCTGCGCCCTGGCCATGTGGTTCCCGGTTACGTGGTTCCTGAGCCCTCAGGGTTCCCAAGGGAACGCTGCATACAGCGAGCGCCAGCGCTGCGAGGGTTTTACTTATGCGGTTCCTCTCAATAATCATGCGCGGTTCCTCTCAATAATCATTGTCAATGCCCAACCTGCACATCCCGCTCCAGGTGAACTTCGCCCAAAGATAGCACGGCCAAAGGTGCCGGCTGCTGCATTGAAGGATTTCGATCAGGTTTATGTCGACCCGGGTTTGCGACCGACCAGTGCGCGCGGCGAGTCGTTTCACCATTTTGTCACTCGTCGCGTCTATCTTTTGCCCTCCCTCCCTGCCCGACGCCTGCAATCTCCTTCGCCGTTGGCACACATCTGTTTGTGCGCCATGTCAAGATGGACTAGCGCCGACCACCAATACGGGCATCGCAATACGCGCTCGAACTCGGGAGCCACGCGTCCCGACTGGCGATGGGTCTAGTCCTGCGGACACTAAACCCCGAAGATGCCCGTGACCATTGAAGGCTAGTCGTCGTTCGCCGCGCGTCACAGATAGGACCACCACGGCGCGGGAAAGCGCGGCTTATTTCGACACGCGTCCTTGTCGGTGGTGAATTGGCCGATGCGATGCTCCAGCCAGTCGAGAAAGGAACCTCCGCCGGGTTCGGCGCGCACCAAGCCGACGTCGGCAAACTCCCAGACTTCGCCGCGCTTCTCGCCCGTCACGACCAGCGCGGGATGCAATGCGCAGCCATCGGTACCGAGCCAAAGGAGCCCATGTTCCCTGGCATCCCATTTCGTCCGCGTCTCCAGCGTCCAGTCCTCCGCTGCCAGGAGATCGATTTCGGGGTCATCTTCCCAGATCCATTTCTCGACGAATGGAAATGGCTGGGCGAGGTACTCGATCGGCAGCGGCTTGCTAATACCGTCGGCGGAGTGGCCGGGCGGCACCATGCCGTAGAAGGGAATGATCGTCGGTAATCGGCGAATGCTCCACAGGAAGGCGCGGTATTCGTCTGGCAGGCGCACCTTGGCACGCGTCTCGAAACGCTCAAGCGCTGCGATTCCCTCAGTTGTCGGCTGGCCACAGCTGTCGTCCAGCGCCTCAAGGCGGCGCTTGATGTAACCGATGCGATCAACAACTTCGCCGTCGGTCATTTGGACGTGCTCATCATCTGCTCAAGCGCGCCAGCAGAGGGATCTACCAGGATGCGAGCTTCACGGACCATAGTCTTGTCATTCTAGCTTCATTCGTGTTGCAATGACGCGCCCGTCATTGTCTCGTTGGCGAACCTTGAGAGGGATCGGCATGGGTGCTTGGGGAACCGGCATATTCGAGAACGATGATGCCATGGATTGGGCTGTTGACTTTCAGCGAGCTCCCTCCGTGCAATCGCTGCGCAAGGCATTCGAGGCGGTCGTCGGCGTCGAGGATTACTTGGAGCGCGATCTGGGCAGTTACGCTCTCGCGGCGGCGGCAGTCCTCGCAGCGGCAAGAGGGAGTCCGTGCCGAGACATCCCCCAAGCGCTGCGCGATTGGGCCACCGCGAACCAAGGGGTTGCGACGCCGGAGCTCGCCACCCGGGCGATGGCGGCAATCGACCGGGTGATGATCGCTGAATCCTCCGAAGTCGCGGAGTTATGGGCTGAAACGAGCAAGACCGAGGACGCTGCCGCATGGAACATCCAAATCGATAATTTAAGGCAACGCCTGGGCTGACAAAACGTCGATCCCAGCGGATCAGCTTTCGGCTCAGATCTGCCGGCGCGCCGACTGTTTGCGCCGCATGCCAAGGAGAATCCAGATCAAGCCGACGAAGATCGAGAGCCTTGCAGGTCCAACCAGGCTCCGATGACCGGACCCAAAAAGCTGCTGATCAGCTACAGGATGCAGCCCGCGACGAATCCCGGCAGTGCGGCATTGATGATGTCCCTTGATGTCATGCCCACCTTCTCACATTCACTGACGATTGACGACCCGGCGCATCCTCATCCTGTCACCGGTGGATCGCACCAATCGGTGATAGAGTAACCAGCGAGTTGCGCCAGCCGCTGACAGCCCACGACTTGGCCAGCCGGCAGCACCATTATGGGATAGCTGTCGGAATCCATGTCGAGCGTCACGACGGTGAGCCCCTCGTTGGCAAGGTGTGCCGCGATCAAGGGAAGGGACTGCCAGGGAACCGCTTCCTGCAAGTCTAATTCCTCAGCGAGGAAGGCCCAACGGTCTGGCTGCACAGGCCGATCAGGCAGCAGGTACTTATCAATCTTCCACGCAATGTCCTCCGCGGCCTCCTTCTTGTGCAGCTCTCGCAGACGGCCGCGGTGCTCCAAGCCACTCACGAGGGCGATCCACGGCAGGTCCCTGCAGGGCTCCCTCGATGCCGCGCTCAGGCGTTCTTGAAACCTGCCGATATATTCGTCGGCACTGACGACCGCGAGCCGTACCTCCTCGGCAAGCGAGGGATCCCCGGGCATGAGGTACCGGGCGAGCTCGATGATTTCGCCACCTTCAGCCGCCACCCGCTTCTCCCCCCAGGCGATTTCGAACGAGGCTTCCCATCAATGAAAAACCCACCCGAATTCGACCGATTGGCGCAACTCGTCGAAGAACAGCACGTAGCCCGTGAAGTTGTAGCCGACCTTCATAAACACGACCTCGGACTGGCCGTCATTGTCATAGTCGCCCGCATCGATCAGGGACAGTTCACTGCCGAGAGACCGGATCGGCTCGCTGCCGCCGGCTACGAACCAATGCGGGCTCCATGCGGGACCATGAACCTCGTCGGCTGGCGGCTTGCGTCCACGAATGGCCAGGGCGAACAGGACCTTGCCGTCAGCAGAACGGTAGACCTTGATGGGCCTGACATCGCCATCGCCGAATTGGAGCCGCGGGTCTTCCCTGTTGACCTGTCTGCGGAAATCCGCGAGCGCCTGCGCGAGATCGCCGTCGCCAAGCTTGGCAGGCTTCCACTTTTGCGGATCTCGCAGTTGGGGCTGCGAGGACCGGGGTTGCGAGACGAGGACAACCGGGCGATAGACCGGCGCGTGGGCGTCGAATGGCTCGAAGTCGGCGGTGGGCTTGCCGAAGCGAGGTACTGCGCTGCCCGGGCGAATCAACTGCATACCGATGTCGCCGTAGGCGAGCCAGCGATCTGGCAATGCGCTCTCAAGCTGGCCTCGCGACTTGCCGTCGAATGCGATGGTCCAACTAAGCCTCTGGGGAAAACCGCGGTAAGCCGCGTTCAGCTCATCGAGGTCGCCCACGTCGCTGCGGTACGCTTGCCATTTTCCGTCCCGCTTCGCGAAGGTAACACGCGCCTGGGCGGTCGCCGCGGTGCCATAGGAGCGCTTCAGCACAGTCGCCGCGTGCGGCGACAGATTCTCGAGGATACCGATGATGACGTCTTCGCCGCCCCCGAGAGCCGGAGTAGCGGCGGCCAAAAGCGGTACAAGTACGGCGATGCGGCCCAGCACTGTGCACCTCTCCGAAAGCCTTGCGTTGCTGAAATCGGTGATGGTGACAATGACGGCAGCGCCAGTAGCTGAAGGCCGCCGGCAGATACCGCCAACGCTGACCTACAATCCTGATATGCCGGACGTCAAGCCGCACTCTACCAGATGGCGTGTCGATTGGCGCGGCTATACCATCGAACCTGGGCATCCCGGACGGGCGACAATGGCAATCTCCGCCTCGGACATCGCGTTTCTGCGAGACGCCATCGACGAAAGCGGGCTCGGCGCCGCCACAGAACTGATTTTGGCCAGTGCCGAGCCATGCTTTCGCATCTTTGCCGACGGCGATGCCACCAGCGCGCCGCCCGGCGCGACGCGGTTCGGAGGCGTGCCGGATCTTCCCGACAGCGTGGCATGGCCGCGCGATGAGGCGGGACGTTTCGGGAATTTTTTTGCGCAGTTTGACTTTGCGGCTCTCGCCCGACGCATCGACGCGCCGGATTTGCCGCGCGAGGGCATGCTCTCGTTATTTGCGACTTACATTTTCGCCGCGGCGGAGCCGGTCGGCGTCAAAGCGCTGCTGTCGCCCGCCGGATCACAATTGATGCGCGCCGATCGACCCACCGCCGATGAGCTTGTCTTTCCCCCCGCCGGCTTGAGCAATCCGGTCTTCATCCGTTTCGAGGCGAGCTTCAGCCTGCCGCTTCACTCCCGCGAATTCCAGCGCGCCATCGCCGCGGTTGCGCCCGACGGCGATATCGCGGACTTCGAGATTATTCTGGAAGAGCTGCGAATGGGAGGCCCGATCGGCCAGCTCCTCGGCTTTGCCTCCCCTTACAACCACACAGACTTTTACCGCAAGCTTTACTTCCACCGGATCGGCCGCGGCGGCTATGAGTATCAGGACTACTGGGACAGCATGGAGGAGTACCAGGCGGTCCTCGTGCGTTCCCATCCCGAACTCGCGGAGAGACGCCGGCAGAGGTTCGACGAAGCGAAGCTGCGCTGGCTGTTTGATCACCGCAAAGAAATTCGCGCCGAGACCGCGCGATGGCGGCTCTTCCTGCGCATCGACTCCAATCGGGCGATGAATTTCAATATTGCCGATTCCGATTCCATCTATTTCTTCATATCGTCGGCCGCGCTCGCCAAACGCGACTTTTCCCGCATGGAAGCTGGGTTCACACAAGGATGAATGAGGCTCGTGAACTCGACCAGAGACCTTTCTTACCTTCCCGGAATCGATGAGCTGAGGAAGCTCGCGCAGTCGCTGCAACGCTCGACGCGATTTTGTGGAGGGAATGGGAATATCACACCTACTCGTTCAATAGCAGATGGGCACGGCCGAACAGCTGACGTCGATGCGCGACGGGTCTGGCGATGGGTGGTTCTGCGTGTTCGGCCCACGCCGGTGCGTTCCTCAAGGGGTTCTCCCACGAGAGTGTGATGTCGCCGTGGCGCGCTGCCCAAGGTCTGGCTGGGCGTCCTGGAAAGTGTGTGCCCGCCACGTTCGGCGCTGTGTTGCGGAGCCGGCACTCGCGGTGGCGGTGACGACCTTCTCCGTCTGGCGGGGCCACGACGATGACTCATGGCACCGAGTGGCAATCTCGTTCCCGGACGCGCCGGACCCCGACGGCTCCACCGATCTGCTGGCGAGAGCCGGATGCCCCAGTTGCTTCTGATCTTCGAGCGCAACGGCCGCGAGATCGAACGACAGGTTGCGCGGGACGGCGAGCGAGCGGCCCAGATGGCCGCCATCCTGATTGCCCAGCTCGGCATCCTGGAAGTCGGCGACATCCTGACCATCGAGGAGGCCTGACCCGTGACCCTGAAGGGGCCGGGTAACACCGGCCCTTTTTCATTGCTCTATGTCGCATTCATGTCGCGTCTACTCGCCCGCACTCAGTGAGAAGCACTGAAAACAAACGAGAATATGTTGCATAGAAATCGAGGAATACGCGACATGAAAAAAGGTGGCCGCCGAAGCGTAACCACCTGATTTGATTGCTAGATTTTTGGTAGCGGAGGAGGGCTACCGCCTTTCCCCACACCTGCCAAACATACGCTATTGCCTTCGTTCCTGCGCGTAGGCTGATTAAGCGCAAGTTCAAACCCTGCCACTCCGACCAGCTTATCCGGCACTTAGCTGACTCCGAAAAAAATCGCGCCGAAGAAATCGGCTACATCAATGGTCGCCGCGTAAGCCAATCGGTGTTTCTCTGAGATGTCGCGCCGATCAGTCGGGCTTGAGGCCCGCGAACTTCACCACCTTGGCCCACTTCTCGGTTTCGTCGGCAAGGAACTTACCGTAGGCAGTGGGCGACCCATGGAGCACCGTCGAGCCTAAGTCAGCGAATCTGGCCTTGAGTTTAGGATCGGCGAGCCCTGCATTGATTTCCCTGTTGAGCGTGTCGACAATCGCTGCGGGCGTACCTCTCGGCGCCCCAATGCCATTGACCGAGCTCGATTCGTAGCCGGGTACAAAGTCGCCGACTGTCGGCAGATCCGGCAGTAGCTCTTGACGGGCGGCGGTAGTCACGGCCAACGCTCGAAGTTTTCCAGCTTTGATGTATTCGATCGAAGAGATCAGGGTGTCGAACATGACCTGCACTTGGCCACCCAGCAAATCAGCGATGGCTGGACCAGCCCCGCGATAAGGCACGTGAACCATGTCGACGCCTGTCATCAGCTTGAACAGCTCACCGGAAACATGCTGGATGGTGCCATTGCCCGCCGAAGCCATGTTGAGTTTTCCGGGATTGGCCTTGGCATAAGCGATGAATTCGGGAACAGATTTAACCGGGACTGAAGGATGCACTTCCAGCACGCTCGGGTTGACGGTCACGCTCGCGACCGGAGCGATATCGCGCAGAAAATTGAAACTGAGCTTGTCGTAAAGGGTGGCATTGACCGCATGGGCGGGACCAATCGTGAGGAGCGTGTAACCGTCGGGCGGTGCGCGCACGACAGCTTCGGTCGCGATATTAGCCCCGCTGCCCGGCCGGTTCTCGATTATGAACGGCTGGCCGAGCCGATCCGACAACCATTGGCCGATCAATCGGCCGAGGATGTCCTGCCCGCCACCCGGGGCATAACCCACGACGATGCGCACCGGCCGTGACGGATAGGCCTGCGCTCTCGCCACGCGCAGAGCGGTTGAGAAAGCGGCGGCATTCCCAGCCAGAAACAGGAACTTGCGGCGAGGAAGTTTCATCACATCCTCCCGATCGCGAGGCAGCAGCCTAAATCGCAAGTCGTTGACAAGTCAACCGGCCCGATCTCTATTGACACACCCGTGCCAGGGAAGCGTCACTCATGACCGTCGCGCCGCTGCACCACGAAAACCAATCCATCAACTATCGAGTCTATGCGCTCGCGAGTTCCCTGAGCAAGGGCGCGATGCGTTTCTACCTTGCCAAGTTTGGCCTCGCTTTACCGGAAATGCGATTGTTGAGCACACTCGGAACCCGTCGCCGCTTGTCTTCGGTTGAACTCGTCAAACTGACGGCGATGGACAAGGGCCTCGTCAGCCGCGTGCTGAACGGTCTTGGGAAACGCGGCTGGGTCGAGCAGGTCCCGTCGGCCGAGGGCTCCAACCGTCGTGTCTGGAGATTGACCAGAACCGGCGCCGCGTTGGTCGCGCGACTGCAGCCGGTGTGGCGCGAACGCGAGAGTCGACTCCAATCCGATCTAACTCCGCAGGAGCGCGAATTACTCTTGCGACTACTTGAGCGCCTTTTCCAGGCTTCCGAACGCCTGCGGGCCGAGGAGGCCAACGCCTTGCTGCGCGCGAGCCGAAAATCGGCACAGCGGCGCGCATTCTCGGGATCCTGACGAACCATGTGCGGTGGTTGACGACACGGAGATGCACGATGCCGCGGTATGAATCCCCCTACGATCCGTCCACGAGCCCACAGAATTTGGAGCACGTCATTTACGAAAAGAAGGGCCACATCGCCTATGTGACGATCAATCGCCCAGATGTGAAGAACGCGCTCCACTCTTACGCGTATGCGGAATTGCGATCGTGCTGGCGGGACATCGGTCTTGATTCTAACATCTATGTGGGGATTGTTACCGGCGCCGGATCAGCGTTTTGCGCAGGGCGCGACGTGCAGTTCCTCGCCGAGTATCAGCGGAAGGGCCTGCGGACGCCCCACGAAGACCCGAACAATCCGCTCTTTCATTGGGGCGGGGGCGGCCAGCCGAGCGACGTCAATCTCGAAAAGCCTCTCATCGCTGCGATCAACGGCCTTGCGGTTGGCGTTGGCCTCACCCTTGCGCTGCAATGCCAGCTCCGTGTCATGGCGGAGGACGCGTGGATCGGTGACACCCACACCAAGGTCGGCAGACTCGGCTCGGCACACAATCTTTACGAGATGCTCCCGCGAACGACCGCGGCCTATCTCACCCTGTGCAACGGCCGACTGACGGCACACGAGTGTCTCCAGCAGTCGATCGTCAACAAAGTCGTGCCGCGGGACCAGTTGATCGCCGCTGCCGAACAGTTGGCCGAGATGATTTGCGACAGCTCGCCGACTGCCGTGCGGGCTGCGATCCGGCTTTATCGTCTGAGCGCGGCGTTCTCCCCTGCGCTCGTCGCCTATGCGCGTCACCTCGATCAGGAAACCGCCGAGAGCGAGGACGGAGCGGAAGGGCCGCGCGCCTTCCGTGAGAAGCGGAAGCCGGTCTGGAAGGGCAGATAAGTGAAAGTGGATGCGCTGGCCGCCGCATCGTTCGGCGATCTAACGCCATTGCTTGCGCCGCGCTCGGTTGCCGTCGTTGGCGCTTCGGACCGCGAGGGAAATCTCGGCGGGCTAGCCGTCGGCTTTCTGCAGAAATTCGGCTATAGCGGGCCCGTCTGGCCGGTGAATGCCGGGCGGACGGAAGCGGCAGGCCTCCCTTGCTTTCCGGGCTTGCGGGCACTGCCATCGTCTCCTGATCTCGTTATCGTGGCTGTGCCGGGCGAGACCGTGACCGAGGTTGTCCTGGAGTGCATTGCTGTCGATGCTGCTGCAGCGATCGTATGGGCCGGCGGCTTTGCGGAGGTCGGCGAAAACGGGCAGACGCGGCAGAAACAGCTCGAAGACGCCTGCCGCGGAGTAAACTTGAAACTGTGTGGCCCGAATTGCATCGGTATCATCAACACATCGATCGGACTGACTGCCTCGTTCAGCTCGTTGATGACGGAATTTGATCATCTGACTCCAGGCACGGTGTCGATCGTCAGCCAGAGTGGCGGAACCGCCGTGACGGCACATGCCCGCGCGCAGCAGCTTGGGCTCGGCTTTCGCGTCACCGTCAGCTGCGGCAACGAGGCGATGCTGTCGATCGGCGACTTCATGCATGCGCTCGCCCAGGACGACGGAACCCGTGTGATCGCGGCCTATGTCGAGGGTTTGGCAGACCCTGCGCGATTTGTGGAAGCGCTCGCCGAAGCTAAGCGGCGCGGAAAGCCGGTCGTGATTCTGAAGGGTGGCGCCAACGAGCAAAGCGGGCGTGCGGCACTTGCTCATACCGGCAAGCTCGCTGGCGTCGACCGGACCTTCGACGCAATCTTTCGCGAATTTGCAGCGATTCGCGTCTACTCAACGGAAGAGTTGCTGGACGTGTCGTTGCAATTGGCCTCGCTGCGTCCGGGCCAGCTACCGGCCGGCAACCGGGTGCTTCTCAGCACCTTCGGCGGTGGCTCCGGCGTTCTTGCCGCTGACCAGTGCATGCGTGAAGGCCTCAGGGTGCCGACGCTCGACGCCGAGACCCGCGCCGGTCTGAAGCCGATCCTCTCGCCGCTCGCATCGTCAATGAACCCCGTCGACCTTACGCCGGGGTCGATGACGAACCCGAAATACCGCGCGACGCTCCCGGCCGTGCTGAAGACACTCGTCGATTCCCCGGACGTCGACAGCCATGTATTCATGAGCGCGGGCTTCGGTGCGCTTGCGCCCGAACTTCTGCAGGTGTTTGAGGACCTACGCGCGAATACCGAGAAGCCGATCTGCATCAGCTGGTTGTCGCCGCCGGCAGGAATCGCGGAAACCCTTGCCGAACGGGGAGTTTTGGTATTTGACGAGCATGCGCGGGCCATCCGTGCGATGGGACATCTTGTCCGTTATGCCGCGGACAGGCGACATCGGATCCGCCATCGGCCAGAGGCCGCGACGCCGTTTGCCTGGGGCGATGTCATCGACATCGCGGCGGCAGGGAAAGTCGTTTCCGAGGACATCGCCGCCCGCATCCTGGAATTGGGCCGGCTGCCTGTCGCCCAGGGCCGCCTCGCAAAGACTCCGGAGGAGGCAGTGCGGGCTGCCGATCACATTGGATACCCAGTCGCGATCAAGGCGATCTCTTCGGCGATTACGCACCGCGCCGCTGCCGGCCTTGTCAAGCTCAATGTCGAAAGCGCCGGCGCGGTCGCGAGGGCCGATCGCGCATTGCGCGACCGCGCCGCAAAGCTTGGCGCGGCGCTCGAGGGGATTTGGGTCCAGCACATGATCGCCGGTGGACTGGAACTGCTGGTGACTGCGTTCCGCGATCCACAATTCGGCATCATGGTGGGTAGCGGAATTGGCGGCGGGATGACCGAGATCATCGACGATGTCGTATTTGCGCGTGCGCCGATCGACGGCGACGGCGCATTCGATATGCTCGGACGGCTTCGGACGATCGCGCGGCTGCCGGCGCTGCTTCCGGATGCCGACCGAGCGCGGGCTGCCGATTTTCTTGCGCGTTTCTCCGCAATTGTCGCGACGGCCCCGTGGGACCGATTCACCTTCGAAATCAATCCCGTGAAGCTCGGGACCCGCGAAATAGCGGCAGTGGATGCGCTTCTCGTGATCAATTGAGGACGAACGAAAATCAAATTGGGCCAACCAAGGGAGGGCATCCTGTATCCCGCGCCGCAGATTATCGAGACGGAAATCTATGCGCGCCTGCCGTCCGCACTGTACCGGACCGAAAGATATTCGGCCTGGGTGGAAGAGCGGGGGGCAGGTCCGCTTCACTCCTTTCTGGAAGGGCCGTCATTCGATCGCGCAGGCAATCTGTATTGCGTCGACCTCGCACATGGCCGCGTGTTCCGGATCGCGCCGGATCGCACTTGGACGGTGTTTGCCGAATACGACGGGATCCCCAACGGCCTCAAGATTCACAGGGATGGCCGCATTTTTGTCGCCGACCATCGAAACGGCATCCTGGCCTTTGATCCGCAGACCGGAGCGCTAACTCTGATACGGGATCGAGGCAACAACGGACGCTTTAAGGGGCTTAACGATCTGCACTTTGGCTCCAACGGCGACCTCTATGTCACTGATCAGGGCAAAAGCGGCTACGACGACCCAACCGGAACGGTCTTTCGCTTGCGCCATACCGGCGAGATGGACCTCATTTTCAGCGGAATGGCAGGGCCGAACGGCCTTGTGCTCAATAAGGCCGAAACAGTTCTCCATGTTTCAGTCACGCGTACGAACCAGGTGATGAGCTGCCCGATCCGCAAGGATCAGCCTGGCGCACCTAGGACGCGCCTCTTCCTCCAGCTTTCCGGCAGCCCGACCGGTCCTGACGGAATGGCGGTTGACGAGGACGACAACGTGGTCGTCGTACATGCCGGCTTCGGCACCGTCTGGGTGTTCTCAGCCCTCGGGGAGCCGCTCTATCGGATCAAGTCCTGCGCCGGAATGCGGACGACGAATGTGACCTACGGTGATCCGGACCGCCGTTCGCTGTTCATCACAGAAGCCGAGCAGGGCGTCATTCTGAAAGCCCGGTTGCCTGTTGCCGGCAAGACGTTGTTCGGACTCTCATGAGCGATAATCATGCGCCTCTCACTTGAACGGCTGACGTTCCTCATCGGATTCGGTTTGGCGCTGTTTTTACTCTGGCAAGCGGCAGGTCTCGACACCTGGAGTGTCATCGGACCGGGCCCGGGCCTCTTTCCTATATTGACGACGGCGCTTTGTTGCGTCGTGGCCGGACTCCTTTTTATCTTCCCGTCGCTCGCCCGGAGCCACGTCGAACCTGACCGCGCGCCCGAGCCGCCGCTGGAGCCCGCCGAGCGGCGGACATTTGTGATCTATTGCGCCGCGCTGCCCTTGCTCGCGGTTGCCTCAGCCTATTTCGGATTCTTTCTCACAAGTGTCATTCTCGTCTTGGTGCTGACCTGGT
>Ga0126384_10000744_pt1 | contig 18499 bp, 22 predicted proteins | sample PanSoiMetPlot_36_FD_92543 | JGI IMG/M metagenome (GOLD analysis project Ga0126384, IMG submission 92543) | Tropical forest soil microbial communities from Panama - MetaG Plot_36 | ecosystem: Environmental > Terrestrial > Soil > Tropical forest > Bulk soil | place: Panama | collected 2016-02-17 | reverse complement strand
GCAATGGCGGAAGGTGCAGCGTGAGCACGGCCAAGCGGTGATAGAGGTCCTCCCGGAAAGTCCGCTGACGGACAGCGGCCTGAAGATCGGCATTGGTGGCGCTGATGATCCACGTGTCAACTGGCTCGGAGGCAGTAGCGCCCAAGCGTCGCACTGACTGTTCCTCGAGGACCTTGAGAATCTTGGCTTGGAGAACCTCGGGCAACAGCCCCACTTCGTCGAGGAAGATCGTGCCGCGATGTGCGGCCTGAAAGAGACCCGACTTCGCACGGCGCGCGTCCGTAAAAGCGCCACGCTCGAAACCGAAGAGTTCGGCCTCGAGAAGCGTCTCCGGGATTGCTGCGCAGTTGACATCCACAAAGGGACCGCCCGAGCGAGGGCCGGCTCGGTGGATCGTCCGGGCAACCAGACCTTTACCGGTCCCGGTTTCCCCGCTTATAAGAATGGACGGCAGCCGTCGCCCCGATGTCCGACGCGCTACCAGCCGTCGGATCTGTTCCCGGACGGCGTCGATTGCGGCACTCTCGCCTACGAGTTCAGCAAGCAGATCCATGGCCGGCCCTAGGGTACTCTGACTTCCCGACTTCCTGCTCAGTCAATTGCGAGTTATGACAATTGCTCCGGAATAGCTGTGATCAACCTGCCCCGAGAAACACATGCCGCATGGCAATACAAGCTCACATTATCTAGTACATGGAGTCGGCCACGCCGCCGCCATTCTGCCTCCAAGCACATCGACCCGCCACACCTTCCCCGCTTCTGCGCCTGGGCGGCGAAGGGCGTGAGGAGGAGGCCTGCGACTGCCATGGGGAGGTTCCGGCAGCCCATCATGGGACACCTCCCGGATGGCCAGGGTTGTGCGATTGGAGCATGGAGGTGAGTCTGGTCACCTGGTTTTGGCTCTAAGCCGATCGATCACCATCGAACTAGCCTTGACTCACCGAGGAGCCATAGGCAGGTGCTGTAATGGCGACTTACATGACCTGTCCCGCTGACTAGGAAATAGTGGGCTGAACCTGCCCCGTGGTCGGCCTTGATTCGCCCGAGGGCACACGCAGGATGCTTACTGCACCCGCCGGTATTTCATAATGCGCAGGTCGCGGCCCGGGCCGTGGTTCCCGTAGGTGCGCCGATAGTCGAAGACCGTTTCCAATACCAGGATCGCGCCGTCCAACCGCCACGTTAGCGTATCGATGAGGTCGGCCTGGGACGCGGTCTCAACCGTGTGCTCAGGGCTGGGACCGGCGGCAAACGTCTGGTAGGAAACGGCGCCGTCGCCCCGAATGCTGAGGGTCCGGTCACCGATGGTGACCTTGCCGCCATTCTGGGTGATCACGAGCGGCCGAGCAGACACCTTCTCACGTGTTCCATTGAAGGTGATCTCGAACATTTCCCAGGTTCCGCCGAAGTTCGGATATTTGGACTGCGGCTGCTCCGACCTCCCAGTCCGCTCGACATTCACGGTGAATTTGGTGCTGTTGGTGTGAAACCCGTCCTTCGAAACCTCTACACCGAGGCCGTAGGCTGGCGCGGCAACCTGCGGTGCGGTCCAGATGGTCTGGTACACGCCTCTGGCATCGGTGTCGCCGCCGTACCTTGTCCCACCACCGCCCCCAAAGTCCCCTCCTCCCGCAGCCAGGGAAACCCTTGCGCCGGAAATGCTACTCCCATCCGGGTCTTTGGCCATTACGTAGATGACGACTTTGCCGCCAGGTTGTACAGAGCAAGGTTTGCAACCCGCGGTGAGTGTAATAGGGAGATCTTTGGGCGCCACTGCCACCACCAGGTCCACGCTAGAGTTCGCCGGGACCGTCTGACTCGCAACCACTGACTGGCTCAACACTGTGTCCGCGGTCGCGCCGGAAGTCGTTTGGCGGGTAACACGGCCTACGCTCAGGCCTCTCGCTTGCAGACCAGACGTCGCCTGACTCAGCGTCCTCCCCACTACGTTCGGGACCTGCACTATGGCGGCTTGACCGCTCGTTTGTTTTGACGACTGCTGTTGCTGCCCCTGCGTGCCTGCCCCGGGTGCCTCGGCGACAACCAGATCGATTTTCGAGCCCGGCTTTACTGATCTGCCCGCCGGAGGGGATTCCTTCAACACGGAATTCGCGGCGGCGCCATCTTTGCTCTCGCGTTGAATGTCGCCCACGAACAGCTGCCGCTCGTGGATGGCCCCTTCCGCGGAGTCCAGCGACTTGCCCACCACATCCGGGATCTCCACCAGCGCCGGCGTAAGCACCGAGGTCCACTTGCCCGACGAGAAATAGAAGATCCCGAGGGCGGCGGCAACTGCCGCAGCTGACGCCGCCAGAACAACGACGCGGCGCGATTTCCGTCCTCCATTCCCCGTATCTGGCCTCGACTGCTGCGGAGGCGGCTGGGTCCCTCCGATCAACTGTCGCAGGCTCTTAACCAGGACCTGAACATCCGAGTTCCAACGCGCGTGGGTCAGCTCCACCGCGTTGCGATAGGCGAGCTCTTTCAGGTCGTCGGGGAGCGCACTGGCGCTCGGCATTTTTGCTCCGCGCACCAGCACTGGGATCACGGGGATATCTCGCCTTAGTGCGGAGGCGGTTTCCAGCCGCACGAAGTCGGCTGGATCGTCCAGACGCCGCTCGCCCGCTTCATTCTTCGCATCCACCCAGTTGACGCCGATGATGGCCAGTACCACGCCGCAGGTGGCCACGCTTTCGTCGATGACCTTGCGAAAATCGCGTCCCGCCTGGATGGTGCTCACGTCCATGAACACCGACGGGTCGCCGAACTCGCGTACCAGGTCGTCAAACAGACGTCCAGCCTCGCCTTCCGCATCGTTTCGCCGGTAGCTGATGAAGATTGCCCGCATGGCTTGCTTCTCCGGTTGCCGCTACGGCCCCTGCTCGCGACGGCGCAAACGTACATTCGGTCGCCGCGCGGGTCAAGGGTTTTCCTGCGAAACACCAAGCGGGAGTCGACTTCGGATTCGCATGGACTCGGGCCGCGAAGAAATTGTCCGCCTTGGAGTTCTAGGGAGGTTCAAGAGGCTCTTCTGCTGATGGGATGACAGCCCATCCTGTCCGCGAACAGCGCAGACAAGGGCAGGTCGCCGCACGTTAGTCCACCTGGCAGTTCGCGCCCAACGTTGAGACCTTCAGGCACAAGTCAGGCGGCCAGGGACGTCAGCCACGCCGTGTCGAAGGCTAGGCGATCGGAACCGACGTTAGCGGCTCTTTAAGAAGGGGGGTCGTGGAATTGTCTTCCTCAATGCGTTCGGACGCCAAATCGAATTGGGGATCTGGAACCGTGTGCTACCACGCTGTTGCCAGAACACCCCGTACCAGGCCGACCCAGGAAGACCTTCAGCTAGGCTGGATTGCCTGGGTTTTGTACGCTTAGGTCGTCTCGGATGTCCTGAGTACTGGGTTCGGGGCAACTCTTAATCAGGGGGCAATCCCCGCAGGAGGGCCTGTAACGCGAGTTACACGCCTCAGGTGAGGTGCTCGAAGGCAACTTACGGTCGTTCAGCGTCGGGGCCGGCTTGCTCAGAGTCGTCGTTTCAAATCACGGGCCCGCAATCACCGAAATCGACGCGCTTCACTTTCGAGGTAGACGTCGTCTGAATCGCCGCGCCAATCTCATCTCGTCCCCAGAGCCATTCCACTGACGGCAATGCGTGGAAATTCGCCGGGAATCAATGTGGAATAGAGTGGGAATCTGGGATTTGGACCGGGTTCCCCGAGGTCCATGGCCTCCGGAGGCGGTCGCCCGATCCGTGGGTCCCATCACCGTGACGTAATCTGCCAGACTCGGACACCGCTCTCCCCAGAATCCCCAAAGAGCCGCTGCTACAGCGCGACCGCGTCTCCGCGCTCGCCGACGCCCTACTCGCTGTTTATCGCCTCCGGAGCGACGCACCGGAGCTCAATCCAGGCGAGACGGTAGCGCAGAAAAGTCGCTAGCCTCGCGGCGAGCCGCCCTCGGCGCCGGGTTCGCCGCCCCGCGGCTCAGTGGCAGGGCTCACTACTCCGGCGGTGTCGCTCGGCCTGCCAGGGTCGCCGCTCGGCTTGGCAGGGGCAACGACAGGTCCGGGGCCAGCGGTTGGCTTCCCTGTGGCACGGCCGGCTGCCGGCGCCGCGACAGTCGTCGATACAGAAGTCGGGAAGACCGTATTGACGATGGTGTCGAGGTAGTTGAAAAACACTTGACTGGCATATCCGGCCAGGAAACCCAAGCCGGTGGCAGTCAGCGTCAGTTGTCCGGCAACACCGCCGGAGCCCTGAAAGGGAACTGACGACGGGCTCAGGAAAAGGCCAACGGCCACCCCCGCAACCAAGCCCGTCGGCACGCCCAACAGCATTCGCACGAAATCGCGCGGCGCCAACGTACAGTCACGAACCTTAACGATCAGTGCCCGAAACGAGCTGATCAGTGTCCCCAGCTAAGCGAACATCATCGGCAATACGTAGATGGTGAACACCGACAATCTCGAGGTCGCAGTTTGCCAATAAGTTGCATTGTCCCTGATTTCTTGAGGAGGTTCTTTGCGATTCTTGGTCGCTCCTTCGCTCAAAGCCGAAGCCTGCTGCGATCCGCCTTTTTGATCGTTTGAGTGCCTTGGATTTTCCTTGATTTCGGCAGAAGGCTCTTTGCGATTCTTGGTCGCTCCTTCGCTCAGAGCCGAAGCTAGCTGCGATTCGCTTTGTTGATCTTTCGAGTGCCTCGACGTTGGGTCGTAACTCGTCAACAGCCATTTCCAGCACCAGACATGCACTACTTTACTCAGTGCGAAGGACATCTCGTCGCAACGGAAGACGCTTTGCACTTCTTTGACGGCCGCCTCGCCCTTCCATCGCTGGTATAAGAACCTACGACAGGCGAGTTCGACATGCGCCGCGTCCTGGCCGACGTTTGAATCGGTCAGATCTTTTTTGAGGTCGCACGCGACCAGCGTCGGATCATCCTTCAGATCCTCGGTGAACACTTTCCAGTTTTGATCGAGTCGCTCCAACGCTGCACGGCCGAGACCGGCATCCCAGTACGCGATCGCGGTGAGAAGCAACCAACCTACCGAAAACCAAGCCAACCCGTCGCGCCAGCGGCGAAAGCGGTGCGCGTGGTCTTGCAGCATGGGAAAGGCGCGCGCCGCCAAGTCGACGCGCTGGTCTGGAAGGTAGCTCCTCGTCACCCTTCTTTGAGCACGTCTACTGTTGAACAGGTCGCTCGTCCAATTCCAGATCCGATTCGGACAGGTTTTGACTTCAGCATCGACAAACATGGCGGTGTAAGCGATCGTGAGCCCCGTCGCAGGCTCGGCAAGCTGGCTCAGTACATCCTTGGCGAGCAGCAGGAGCGCTGCGTTTTCCGCGTTGACTGCGTCGGACCCTTTCGGCGGAAAGCACATATTGGCAATGGCCTGGATAATCTCGCGCGAAGTCATCGCGTCGGAAGACGTCTGCGGGCCCGGGACCGTCAGACTGGCCAGTGAACGGTTGGAACGGCCGGAAATGAAATCGATCAACAGATGAACTTCATCGAGATTTTGGTCGAAGATTAGCTTGTAGAGTTGTGGCCTATTGCTGTCCGATTCGGGCGGCGTACTTTCAGTCTGGCTCATCGCCCCTCCTCCCCGTTTGCAGTCACACTACTATGGCATGCAGACCACGACGCGCCCATCAGCAAGATGTTGGTCACCATCGCATTACGCGCACCATCGGGCGCTTTCCTCTCGCTCGGCGGGCCGATGGCAGGTAGATGGCAAGTAAGAGCTAGACAACATCAGCACGCCACGGCGGCCGTCGCCTCCCAGGGACACGTACTCATGGAGAACCGGCATGGCTTGGCCGTCGATGGCAGTCTCACGCCGGCCACGGGCTTCGCGGAGCGCGAGCAGGCCTTGGCCGTGGCGACGCAGCTGCCGCCAGGGGCGACGCTGGGCGCCGACAAGAGCTATGACACCCGCGACTTTGTGGACGGCCTTCGCGGGCTCGCGGTGACGCCCCATGTGGCGAAGAACACCACGCACCGAGCCAGTGCGATCGATGGCCGCACGACGCGCCACGTCGGCTATCTGGTGAGCCAGCGGGAACGCAAGCGCATTGAAGAGATCTTCGGCTGGCTCAAACAGATCGGCCTGCTGCGCAAAACCCGCCATCGCGGCGTAGCGCGCGTCGGCTGGATGTTTACCTTCGGGCTGGCCGTCTACAACCTCGTCCGGATGCGCAATCTCGCGGGCCAGCCAACATGAACCCGTGCCGCGCCACACGAGACGCCGGGAGCCCTGCGGATTCCGAAAACCCTGGGCCACGGGGCCAGACGATGCGCTGTTCACTGAATTCTTCCGCAGCCTGCTAATGGGAATCCGCAACATTGCTTACACGGGGTCGAAGCCGGACGCAAAACCGGAGCGGGAGCGGCAAATCTCGCGCTCCCAAGTTTTGCGCCAGCCTTCCCATCGCTACACGGCGGCGGCCAACCTCGCGAGGGCACTAACCACCGCCGCCACCTTCTCGATCGCCTGCGCCACCTTGGCGATCTGCTGCTGGGTTTCCTTCAGTGACTTGATGGCCTCCTCGACGGCCGCCGTCGCTTGCTTGTACTCTGCGATGTTCTGCTTGACGGTCTTGTCGATGAGGGGCTGCAGCTGTGCGTGCACCTGATCCTGCTTGGCGAGCAGTTGGTCGCGCTGGGCCTTGTCGGGCGTCTGGTCGATCGTGTCGGATAGCTCCTGCATCATCGTCGCGAGAGAAGCACCGAGCGTGGCGTCGGTTGGCATGATGGGTCTCCTTGTCTCGGCTACCGGACGATGCCAGTCGGAGTCAAGACCTTGACGCGCTCGAGCAACCCGGTCGCTTGAGTGGAGAGCTCAGTGATCGCCGGCTTCAGATCTTTTGCCTCCCCAACGAGCTCCTTGACGTCCTCGAGCGACCACCGATCGTGCTCGAGCGCGTCGGCGAGGGACGCGTTGGCCTTCTTGATCGCCGCCGCGGCCTTCGAGATCCGGGTAAGGATCTCATCGCGGCGCACGCGCCCCTGAACGGCGTACTGAAGCGCCGGCAATGAGACCGCTCGCGCCGCGATCGCTGCCTGGGTGGCCGCAGCGTCTCCGGGAGGCGCCGTGTTCTGGAATGCCACCGACGCCGCCCCGTGGAGAGCTTCGGTGGCGGCGCTTAGGTCGGCCGCGAGGCCGGCCTGCTGGAAATCGAAGTCGCGGGTGAGCGTGTCGCAAATCTGGTCGATCGCCGGCTTGGTCTGCGGCACGATCCGCTTGATCGCGTGGGCCTTCTCAGCTTCGACCACTCTCTCTCCCGCGAAGACGATCACGGCGCTGATGGCGTCGGATGCCCCCGCCGACAGCGTGACACTGGGGACCTGCTGGACGCTCGCCACGAACTTCTCGGCCGCGCCCCGCAGCTCCTTCGATTGGGTGTCCTCGACCAGCGCTTCGAGCATCTCGCCGTACCTCTGAACGGCGGTCGCCGCCGCCACCACGACCACGACATTGGCGACGGTCAGATTGCCGTCGAGTGTGCTGGCCGCTGATAGGTCGGGCTGGGGGCCCCGCAGGATGAGCCGCTCTTCGTTGGTGCGGATCATTCTCGCGCGCATGTCCGCCAGCTCCGTCTGGGTCGTCTCGCCAACCGCGGCCGTGGCGCGGCTGAACTCTCCGATGGCCGCTTTCTGGGAGGCCGTCAAGCCGCCAGCGCCGCACCCAGCGCCGAGGAGCATCAACGAGACGACCGAGACTAGCCGCAGCCAGTGTAAGTCCATAGGCACTTCCTCCTCGATCGGGTTCATGCCCCCTCCGCCGTCGTTTCAGCGCGACCGCGTGCGGCCCGCGTCCAGATAAGTGAATGAAGGGCGGATTCCCTCACGAGAAACTACGCGTCTAAGCGTGGTCCCAGGCGTACAGCTCCGGGACCTTCGCCAGCATCTCCGCCCGATACGGCGACGACAACATACCGTCGATCGCATGAGCGACCGCCCGCTGGCCAGCGCTCTGCACCGGGCGGAGTTGCCGGAGGGTGATCGGCGCCGTGACCGCGATATCGGGCGCCGGCGGCATGATCCGCGGCGCGGCCAGATCAAGAATGCTCGATACGCTGCTGAAGCCGTATCCTTCGCGCAGGTCCACCTCGTGTGAGTAGGAGCCGCCTCCTGGGGCAAAGCACTCGGCGACGAATTGCAGAAGGGAGGTGTGATCGAACACGAGATCGTGGACGACGCGGCGGGGACTCACCAGTGGAGAGATGATGAGGGCTGGGACGCGCGGCCCCGTCGTCTCGAACTTCGTTCCCGTCAGAGACACGTAGCCCGGGGTCGGGTGCGGGGGCACGTGGTCCCAGAAGCCGCCGTGCTCGTCGTGGATCGCAATCATCACGGTTCGCGACAGCACCGCGGGAGGGGCCGACACGAGCGCCCGGTACACCTGCAGCATGAAATTCTCCCCGAAGGCCACCGCAAGCGGGGGGTGGTTGTCGTTCGGATGCTGCTCTAGCGGCGAGTCGCCGTAGGCCGGCTCGATGATGATGACCTGCGGAACGGGAGTGGCGCCCTCGTGCAGGTCGCCTTGCAGCCGGTTAAACCGGCGGAAGCGGTCACCCACGATCAGCGGCCAGTATTGCGGCATGACCGCAAAGAACGAAAACGCGCCGTCGTGATACACGCGCCAGTCGATGCTTCGAGAGGTGAGCCAGTCAAGCAGCGTATCCTGTCTTGGAACGAAGGTGGCCGTATCGTCCACGGACGCCTTGCCGGCCAGTGCCATGAGCTTGTTCGGGTGTGTCGACGTGGGGAGGCTGCTGAACCATCGGTCGCAGATCGTGAAATTCTCGGCGAGCCAGGACGTGACGGGCACACAGCTCTTGTCCATGAAGCCCAAGGGTGGCAGATCACGCACGAGCGAGCCGCCCTGATCCAGATAGGCCTGCGCAAAGCCATTCATGCCGTACGACTGAGATGCGGCCACGAACGACAGCTGCCTCCGAACCGACGCAAGATCGTGCGGCAGATCCTGGTCTAAACCGCCATCTTTGGTGACCAGGAACGGGCTGTAGCCTTGGCCATTCGCCGGATTCATGTATTCAGGAACACCCAGATTCGGCCCGCGGACTCCGTCCACGTCGGCACGATTGCCATTGAAGCTCAGATGCCCGAGCATGCTGTCGAATGACCGGTTTTCCATCATCAGGATGACGATCGTGCCGACCGCCTCGCGCAATTCGCTGATGGTCAGTGCCATCGCAATCCTCAGTCAGTTCTGGCACCGGGGAATGACCTGAAGCGTCAGTGAATTCGGAACGCTCGTCCCGGCCTGGCCGCAATCGGGACCGCTCATCACGTCCGATTCTATGACCCACTCTCCGGCGGGATTGCTCGCCGCGAAGACTGAGGAGATCTCGTTGGGCGCGAGGCTGGCGATGCGGCCGTCGTGCCGCACGGACACCCGGACCTGGCTGACGTTCTGCACGGCGCCGATCTGCGTTCGCGGGCTCCATTCCGAGCCGACCGGCCGCGAGACAACTGTGCGAATCACCCGCGGCCCGGCGCACTGTGGAATGCCAGAAAGCGGGAGCACCTCGTTCACGAAGACCCGCACGCACTTGTGGGCCGGCTTGCCGAAGGCGGCAGTGGCCTCCACGTAGAACACATTGGCCCCAGAGACCTCGCGCTGTACGGTGCCGGAGTTCGACACCTCCACGGGGCTCACCCCGACCGGCAAGGAATCGACGCATTCATCGGACTGGCCGGATTGGAGCGGAATCTGGGTAAGCGTCGTCTTCCCGCAGGTCTTCCAGGATACGTTGACGGTCTCTCCGGGGCACACCGTCGTCGGCGACACGATGAACGTATCGATGCTCGCGCAGCCCGCTAGGCCGAAGATCAGGATCGCGGGTCCCAGTCGGACCAACGTCGTGCCGACGTTTCCGGGATCCCTCATCGTCGCCCACCTCCCCTCGCTGGTGTCCGGCCACGGCCACTCAGAACCGGATCTTTCATCAAAGCCTCCACTACACCTTTGCCACCGCGCCTGCTACTTGCTCGGCCAATTTTGCTAGTCCGTCCGCCACTTGTGCCGCGATTACGGCGTACGTCGCGATCTTCTTCAATCTTTGAAGGTCGTCGTCGAGATTGGCATTGATGGATTTCAGTTTCTCTCGGAGTTGCTGGACGTCGTCAGAGTTGTCCAGTCGCGCCACTGTCACAAATGCCAACTCTTCGAACGCTTCTTGGACGTCTGCCTGCTGACCTCGTAGAAGCTTTCGTTGGTTCTTTTCGTCGTCAGTCAGTTCCCGTCCTTGCTTCGCGGCTCCCAAAACGATTCCATCGATTGCGCTCTGAAGCGCATGATCCAACGATGCAAGCTGTGAGCGGCTTGCCGTCGCCCCGGCGACAATAGCGTCCACTGTATTCGTGGCAGTCATTTGTCCCCTCCATTCTTCTTCGTTCCCAATGCAGCCAAATTCTGCGCTATCTTCGCCAATTCTTCAGCTTGCGCTGCGAACTCCTGGATCTGAGCCATGACTTGCGGCCATGATGGATTCCCATTTTGTAGAGCGTCGGCCAGAGCGGAGTGGGCGTCCCCCATTTGCTCAAAGGCCTTACCGGGTTTGGATTGCAGGAAATCATCGTATCGCTTTGCCGCGTCGACGATAGCATCGACGTTTGCTTCGCTGCTTCGGTCATTCTGATACGCATCCATTTTTTCTCGAAATGACTTCGTAAGCTCCGCCCGTTGGGGATCCGAGCCAAATATGGCTGCGCGACCAAATAGGTCAGCAGCGCTCTTAATCACGGGCTTGGCCTCCTTGGTAGCGGCCTTCAGGCCTTCAAGCTTCACGTAGTTGGCATATTGGCCTATCAACCAATTCACGGCCGAACCCACCGGCGTAGCAAAACTCGGTATGGGCTCCTTCTCTTTGCCCTTTCCACCTGCCTTCGCGACTGTGTTTGCAAGCTTCTCAACACTTCCAAGCGCAGCGTTCACATCGGCCTCGGCCTTTGCTGCGTCGTCGTCAGCAACAAGTGCCGCCAAGTTTTGCGCGTAGGTATTAACGTCTCCCATCACCGCAACCATATTGCCAAGCAGAGGCTCTGGTGGAAACAGCTGATCCTCGATTTGGTTCTTGTTTTGGTCTTTAGAGACGTTTACAAGAGCAACCCTGCATCGTTGAGACCCCAGCTCACACTCCCCAGGTCTGCCCTGGAGTATCCAGTGCTGCAGGTCCTTGCGAGCCCGCTGCGACAGGAAATCTGTGTACTCAGCCGTGGCTGTCTTGTTAGGTCAGCCAATGCTGAGTTAGCATTCGCAGTTGCGCTGGCAAACGTCTGAATAGGTTTCGAATAGTTGGTCGCGCTGCAGCCGGCAATCACGAAGAAACAACCGGCAATCACGGCAAGCCTGGCGGATACTGAACCGTTGCACATGTGCTCTCCCCTCGCCATTCGGCGAAAAGCTGATGGGCCTGCCGCCGCCGATCGTTTGCGAACTTTCGTCAAGAGTTGGCTTCCTCGACTCGCCCTACTTACTTCGTTGGAACAGTGCGGCGCACACGCCGCTACAAACGGGCGGAATTTTGTTCGCGTTCAAGGGAGCACGTCAAGCTATTTCTGCCCTTACTGGCTTCGCGGAGTGATGTACAACTCGGCTTCTGGCGACGCCGCCCTCATTTGTACAACGACCGCGGAGCAGGTAGATACCGATGAGGCGTGCCCTACGCCGTTCGACGTAGGCCGGTTACGCCAATCTGTAAGCCACGCGAACATGTTCAAGCCTATACGGGCCGACAGGCCACGGATTGGCGCGAGCTAGACCGAAGTCGGGTTCACTCCTCGGGATTCCTCCATGTGGCTTTGGCCCATCGATCTGGCCGTCTCTGTACTACCGGCTTCCGTGCTCAGAAGCTTGGAGTAAATCGGACCCCGCCAAGCTCCAGATTCAGCTTATCCAGTGGAGGCGCGCATGTGGGCACACGCTGGAGAAGTAGCCGCTCCAGCTGTCGCGTCGGTCCATGATCACGGGCCACAGGACGACGACGAGGGTCACGTCCAGCCAGGTGGCGACCCGCTGGGCCCACGTGACCGCTTCGTTCTGGTACGCGAGGAAGCGCGCCTGGAGAGTGAGGAGCGCGGCCAGAGGCAGGAAGAGGATGGTGACGGTGACGGCCAGCGCGAGGGAGCCTCGTACGAGCCGATTCGGTCGGCCGATCAGATAGTAGTCATAGGGGAAGATATTGAGCTGCTCATGCAGTCCGGCGGCGCGTCGCCTGCCGCTACGGCCTCATCGAAAGCGTAGAGCTTGCGCAAGAGCAGCTGCAGGGACAAAAGCAGATTGAAGTGAACGAGGACCAGGAGATAGGGTGAGAGGATGTAGAAGCCCACGATAGGGACCTCGACATCCACGACCGGCGGCTTGACGCCTTTACCGATGAGCAGGTCGGTGTCGGTGGTACCAAAGACGATGACGAGCACATACGCGCAGACCGCGAGAAAGACGATGTGAAGAGCGGCGACTTTCTCCGAGGCGCTATTGGCCGCGGAAAGGAGCGGCTTCGGATCAACCGCGGCCGAGGACGAGTTCATCCTGCGCGATCCTCGTGTGAGGCCTGCGCGGCAGCGCTAGGGCGCGAACGAAAAGCCTCGCTGGCCCATGATGGTGATGCAAGGTTGAGCTGGAATGACAGCGGCAGCTGCCCAGCGAGCGGCGGCTCATTGCGGCGGCTTGCCGCCCATTGGGTATGCCGCCTCGATGCCATTATCGATGTCGTCGAGCTGCAGCAGCGGGGTGGCCGCGCGGCTGCTAGCGGTATTGGCGCCAAACTTGACGAGCTTGCGTGAGAACCAGGCGCGGTCGTCGGCGCTGCGGTGGCAGCGCCGGACCGACAGGAGCTGGTCGCCGCGCCACACTGCCTGGGCTGCCTGCTGCGGGCACTCACCGCCCACGCACTCGCTGAGCAACACTTTCAGCCCGTCACGCTCGAACCACACCTGCCGCACCAGCGCTCGTGGTGCCAAGGCTGACACCGTGCCCCGGAAGCGCTGGTCGTTCTCGACGCTGGCTAGGTAGCTGCGTGTGAGCCGGCCGGGCTGGCCCTCGCGGTAGCTGAGCGCGCTGATCACGCCGGACTGTTGCGTGGCGCACGGCGACACGAGCTCGGGCCGCAGCAGGCAGGAAAATGCCACCAACTCGTTGGGCGTGCACAGCGTGGCGACGGCCGGCTGCAGATCGGCGGCCGGCGCCTGCGCGCAGCCCAACGTGGCCAGCAGCGCAGCCAGTATGCCGGCGCGCAGCGCGACAACCTGGCCGCAGTGGCCGGCTGGTCTAGCTGCGCAGGGCATTCTTATATCGGACCCGATCTCTTTGGACATTGTCTCGACTACGATGACAGGAGCCAAGGAGGTCGAGGATGGGCGCGAAAAAGCGGAAGGCGACTCCTGGGAGTGAACCGGCGGCGGTGGAGGTGCCCGAGCTGCCGGAACGCTGGAGCGCCTCGCGGAAGACGGAGTTGGTGCTGCGGCTGCTCCGCGGGGAAGCGCTCGATGCGGTCTCGCGGGAGAGCCAGGTGCCCGCGCACGAGCTCGAGAGCTGGAAGCGGGTCTTCCTGGAGCAGGGCACGCGGGGCCTGCGGATCCGCGGCGAGCCGGAAGAGCGCGAGCTGACGCTCGCCCGCGCCAAGATCGGGGAATTGATGATGAGGTTGGAGCTGGCCGAGGACCTCATCGAAAAAAGGGGCTTCACGGAGGAGTGGAAGAGGCGCGCGCGATGAAGGGCCGCGTGAGCCCGGGCACGCAGCGGCGGTATCCGCTGACCATGATCTGCGAGGTGTATCGGGTGCCCCGGTCGAGCGTGTACGCGGCGACGGCGCCCCCGGGATCGCCGACACCGGGCAACAAGCCCGGCCCGAAGACGCCGCACGACGATGCCGAGGTCGTCGAGGCGATCCGTGCCGTGCTCGCCCCGTGCCCCTTCCACGGGGAAGGCTATCGCAAGGTCCGGGCCCGCCTGGCGCACCGGGGGCTGCACCTGGGCGGCAAGCGCGTGCTGCGGCTGACGCGGAGCCACGGGCTGTTGGCGCCCCGGCGGCTGGGTCCGCCGAATGGGAATCCGGCGCACGACGGCACCATCGTCACGGACCGGCCCGACGTGATGTGGGGCACCGATGCGACGCGCTTCTACACCGAGCGCGAGGGCTGGTGCTGGTTCTTCGGCGCGGTCGATCACCACTCGGACGAAGTGATGGGCTGGCACACGGCGAAGCTCGGGGATCGCTGGGCGGCCCTCGAGCCGATTCGCCAGGGCGTCCGCCACGCCTTCGGCCGGTTCGGCAAAGACGTCGCGCGGGTCTCGCCATCCGCTGCGACTGGGGCCCGCAGTACATCGCTGACGCTTGGATCAACGAGGTGAAGTGGCTCGGGTGCACGATCTCGCCGTCGTACGTCGGGGAACCCGAGTGCAACGGAGTCGCCGAGCGCTTCATGCGCACCCTCAAGGAGCAGTGCATCTACCTGCACCAGTTCGCGAGCCTCGAGGAGGCGCGCCGGATCATCGGCGAGTTCATCGCGCGCTATAACGCCGAGTGGCTCATCGAGCGCCTCGGCCATCGGACACCGGCGCAGGCGCGGGCCGAGGCCCTGGCGAGGCCGGCGTGACCATGTGGAGGGAGGAGACGCCGAAAACCCAGGGCCGTAGAGGCTCACAGAGACGACTTAACGAGGGGGGCCGCTATCTGGGTATTCCCGGAAAGGGCGGTTTGGGGACGTCACCGAACGGAGGCGAGCGCGACCACGATCGCCTCGCTAAGTGTCCAGGAAACCGGGTGCGATACATTCTGGGCAAGCGCGAAATTGGCCCGGCGGTCGGCCTTGCTGTCGGTCTTGGGGTTGACGACGGCGGTGATGCCGTCCACAACCGCATTGGTGGGGCCGGCATCGGCCAAGTGGGGCAGGCCATGCAGTACCCAAAAGGCCACCGCCGAGCGGAGCGTATAGGGGAATTCGGCCATCAGTTCGGGCTTGGCGGCGAAATCCACCGGGTCGCTGGAATATAGCGCGTTGTACTGCCTGGCGATGTCTGCGTAGTTTGCGCGCCCGGCACCTGGATGAAACCGCGGCCACGGAAGCGCCAGCCGTCGCCGCTAGCCACGTTGCCGTTGCGGTTCGCATACGCTTTGTTAGCGATAACCTCCTCATTGGCGGCGCGGGTAATACGGTGAGTGACGGGATCGCGCACATAACCGTCAGTCACCGCCTCGGCCGGATGGTTGGTGTAGTAGCTAAAGGTGCTCTTCAGGGCATCGGGGCTATAGTTCAGGCTCTCGCCCACGGCCTCCAGCGCCGGGCCGGCCTCCTGCCGCACCTGGGCAAAGAAATGCGCGAGTCGAGCGGCGTGTTGAGGCCGCCGACGCGCGAAATATCGTTCAAAATCGGTGGCCACTTTCGTCAGATAGCCATCGTCCGCGTCAGGGAAGATAGCCTTGAGCTGCTGAGGGATCATGTCGATGCTCCGCGTTCACCCGCACGTTACGGCTTGCGCTATGCGGGGGCCTAGCGCACGGCGGCCATCTTGCGCGCCGCGCCGACAAGTGTCAATGGTGTCGCTGAACTCATTGCGCGGTGTGAGATGCTCGCTGATCGCATGATGGAGCACGGCGTGCCCGGCGTCTCGCGGACGATGCAGGGCGCGAAACATCCTGCCCCGGAGTAGCGCGTCCCTCCCGTGCCCCTGTCCAAAGATCGATCGGTCAGCCGATTGCGGCTTCAGCCTGTGGTGCCGGAATACCTGATCACGTTCGCCCACGCTCCACAGAAGCGGTCCAACTTCCGCGCCTTAGCCCGGCGCCCGCGAGGGCTCCCGTGAGTGCTGAACCCTCAGGTGATGGACGCGCGTCGCAGGAGAACTTGCCAGCTAGATTCGTTCTCGATCTGCGACAAGGGATCGTCGGTCACTATGAATGGAAGGAACGACCGTCGGGCCTGCGAGCGGTCGTACGATCCTCCTAGATTCGCTCCATCGCGTCGGCGACTTGGTCCAGAATTACAAACCCTCCCCTTCGCACCGCACTGCGTGACGCCGAACTCCTCGAGAAACTTGAGAAAGCTCGACGTGGTTACAGGCCCGGCTCCAACACCCTCACAACTGCGTCGGCATACGCCTGTGCTCCCATGGGATTCGGGTGGAAGGCCATGTCGATTGGACAAATGGGATCGAGAGGCTTGAGGTGACGACACTCCTGGCGGCGTCGCTGGCCGATGGTGCTGCCGTCCTTCAAGGCCTCCTCGAGGAGCCAGAGACGTGCGTCCGGCGCGGCATAGCTGTGCTCCGGGCCGAACTCGGGGTTCGCATAAAGCACGCGCGGCGGTGGCCCACCCGCATGCAGGTTGGCCTTGTCGACGGCCCACTGCAACCATTGGTCGGTGGCCTGCCTCCACTCCGCCGAGAGGTCGATGATCCGCTGTCGGAATGGGAGCAGCGGCGCCAGCACGCTTGTAAAGGAGCTCTTGGTCGATACGATCGGATAGTAGCCGGTCACAACCACGCGAGCCCTTGGAAATCGGTCGAGCATCGAGAGCAGCAGGTTCTTCATCTGGCGGCCGCAGAGTTCTGCGGCCTCATCGCGGACCCATACGGCGGAGCGCCAGGGCAGGAGGAGGTTGGCCGGGCCGAGATCGTTGATCCCGCCGTCTACTAGTACCAAGTCGATCCCTTCGGGCCCGGGGTTGCTCAGACGCGGGTCTGACAGTGCCTGGAAAGTGATGGAGGGGTGCTCAAACCGAATTTCACCCCATGCCGCCGGCAGGGCATCCTTGGCCGGGTCGGGAGCGATGACGGCGAGCGAATGCGCGAGGACTTGTGCATGCACAGGGCGACCCAACTTTTCCTCGAGCCATCGGCGCACGAGGCACCAAAACTTCTGCTCCTCTGGCAGTCCCGAGCCCCAGACAACAGAATCGCCGAGCACCGCCATCTCGAACGGTCCGTTCCGCGCGGCCATCACCTCAGCTCCGCAGAGTGGCGAGCGGGTGATCCTCGATGATCTTCTCGGCGATGCGCTCTGCAAGAGCGGCGATGGTCTTCGACGGATTGAGTCCCAAAGCTTCCGGGACAATGGCACCGTCGGCAACGTAGAGCCGACGATAGCCGAACACCTGCCCCTTGTGATCGACGACGCCCTTCGTCGGGTCGAGACCCATGTTGCAGCCCCCCAACGGATGGGGCGTGATCAGTGAATGGAACGCTGTCCATGTGATGGGCGAGAGGACCAGCGCCACTCCCTTCGCCGCGTGGGCGAGCTTCTTGTGAATGCCGTAGATGCCGTTGATCACGTCCTGGGAATATTGCCAGGGCCACTCCAGATAGAGCTCCCCATCCTTGAGACTCAGCCGTCCGTCGGCGGCATCCTTTCCCTGCGAGAACCATGGCATCACGTGGTTGATCGGATCGAGCCACTCGAAGGCCGCCCGGAAGGGCCTGAGGAAACGGCGCCGCGACACCCAGTGGAGCGCGCTATAGACGGCGCCGACCACCTTTCCAATGGCGTGGAGAAACCGATGGCGCCGGCCCACCTGCAAGCCCCGATTTCTGAGCAGGGCGCCGATCAGGCCAGCCACGACCTGGTAGGGAAACCCCCCGTCCTCGATGATGAACTTGCGACGCTTCTCGTACGGCTTGTCGAGGTCATCCGGGTGACCCTCAAGGAAATCGACCGATCCGGCAATTGTGATGCCTCGCCCAGGGTAGAGTGTCTTGCGAAAGAAGTGGAACGCCGGGGTCAGGAAATCACCATTGCTGCTCCAGTTCTGGCCGAGAAAATCGCTGATCGCGGGGAGCGTACGGAATTGTTGCTTGCAGCGGAGGAGGAGCTCGGTCGAGCCGAGGGAGCCCGCCGCCACAATGACGATGCGGCCGGAGACGCTGTCACCCTTGAAGCCGCCGTCCACGACCTCGTCGAACTGAACTCGATAGCCATCACCTGCCGGGGTGATGCAACGCACGAGGCGCCGCGGCCAGATGCGAGCGCCGTGTTGCTCAGCCTGGAAGAGGTAGTTCTTGTCCAAGGTATTCTTGGCGCCCACATCACAGCCGATGTCGCAGTTCGCGAGATGTGCGCACGTTCCCTGCCAGGCCTTGCTCTTGTTCCGCTGGCGGAGCGACCATCGAGGATCCGGGCGCTGCGAGGACTGGTACGCGAGCTGCGGATCGAACCGCACGGCGACCGGCACAGCGCGAAAGCGTGCTGCCCAGCCGTTGTTGGTGGCGCCCTCGCGCATCAGCTTGACCCGCTCCGACCACTGCTGCTCGGGGACCGTCTCGAGCTCGAGCATCTCGGTCACCCGATCGTAATAGCGTCGGAGCTCCGCGAGGTTGATTTCAGGAGGCCAGCCCTGGTTGAAGGTCTTCTCGTCTTCTCGTCTGCCTCAATCGACACGTTGGCGTAGATGAGCGAGCCTCCGCCCACTCCCGCCCCCACCGCGACACCCATATAAGGAAAGCTGCGGAATTCAAGCCAACCATGGTTCTTCT
>Ga0126384_10000743_pt1 | contig 18511 bp, 16 predicted proteins | sample PanSoiMetPlot_36_FD_92543 | JGI IMG/M metagenome (GOLD analysis project Ga0126384, IMG submission 92543) | Tropical forest soil microbial communities from Panama - MetaG Plot_36 | ecosystem: Environmental > Terrestrial > Soil > Tropical forest > Bulk soil | place: Panama | collected 2016-02-17 | reverse complement strand
TTCCCGGCAAAATTAGAAATCGCTCTCAAGAATGGCCTGACCCCGCCGGTAGATCTCTCGCGCATACTCAGTCCAGGCTCCCTTTCCCCAATAACGAAAATCGCTCGATTGAAGAAGGAGGTTGTGCAGCAGGGCATTGCGGTAACGAAATTGTCTCGTCAGCATGCCTTCGATCCCCGTCAACGAATCGATCTTCTCGTGGAACAACGCGCTAAGTCGATGCATCGGACGCAAAACATTCTCGTATCCCCGCACCCAGCTGCGGTCATTCGTCCAGGAGGCACCTTCCATGTGGAAGTTCGGGTTCGCCTTCTTCGCCGCCTCGATGGCGTTTTGTTCCGCACCAGGGTGGGAAGTCATCGATGGCAACCAATTCCGCAACTGGTGTTGCCCGACGGCCTGGCACGCCGGAAACATGTCGGGTGTACACCCTGCCGCCTCCAGCAGCTCGAGATACTCGGTGCCGTTTAGACCAACCACTTCTGATGCTCCTCCCTGCTGCGCAACGTCGTGCCAAGCTTGGCTAAATCCTGCTGGAAACTCGTTCATCATCACACCCCCATTTTCTCCATCACCAATCTGAGTTACCAAAGGCGGCACCGAGATCGTTCCCAAGTTCGAGCGAGACAGGGTCTTCGCCTCGGAGAAGGGCTGCATCTGAGCGACGAGCTTGGTGTCAGATCCTTGAGTCTTGATCAACGCGGTGATGCTAGTTGTTTCACCATTCAAGTTTCGGGCAACTAGGCGGTATGGCAGATGCTTGAATGAGAGGGATTCTCCGGTGAGCGTTTCAACGGAATGCTCCTGAACCAGCAGCCAGCGATAGCCAGAATCGAGAAGAGCCTTCACGTATTCGAACAATGTGTCGGGGTGATTCGGGAGCGCCATTTCTGGGGGCGAAAACCCCTTCACCCGGGCCAGCGCTTCCCAACCAAAAATCGAGGCAAAGTGATGTTGCCAAGCCTGGATGTGAAGTTTGATATCTGGGATGGGAGTAGAAGGGACCACTGCATGGCTCCACATCGTTCCAAGCCACTCCACGTAGGGCTGATAGTCGGCGTCAACGGTGATGCGCTTGAGATTGTCGAGGATGTCTCCCCTTCCCATTTGCCGCAGTCCCCAGAGCAGATTGCCTGAGTAATCCAACATCACACGAGGGTTGCAGCCCTGAGCTACCAGCTCAGGAATGATCTGCGACATCCGGGAATAGCAGTTTGCAAAGGGGCCGGCATTGTGATTGTCCCCTTCATTGGGATGCTCGAACATGTACTGAAGATTTCCAATCAGCTCTCCGTGAGGGCCAGCAGGAATCGTCGGCTGATGCATGTGTAGGGCGACGGTGAACGCCGCTTTGATTGTCTCGAGGCGAATGTTTGTCCTTGGCAAAAATGCAGACCCATGGCGCTGAGCCACGGAACGAACCTGTGCCTCCCACCCCGAAATATTGGGTAAGCCTTCCACCAACTCGGACATCTTGGGAAGCCCCGAAGGCTTTGAGGCATTCACGCGGTCTCCTTTCATCGCTCGATAAGACCCAGCTCCAGCTTGCGGCAATAAGACTGCCCCTCGCATGGTTCGATACCTTCTAATCGCCATGCTCGCTCGCCGATCGCCCGGCCTAGAAGGCGCCCTGCACCTGCGCCTCATCCTCCCGATGATGGAAGTGTAGCGGAGCTCCGTATGGTCCAACTCCCCGCGCTCGCAGAGCCGGGACACCGTCGCCGTGCTAACCCACAGCTGGCGGGCCATCGCACGCCCTTGGATCTTTTTTGCGATCGCACAGAGCTCGCGAGCGGCGACCGCTCCGAAGCCACCAGTGTGAACGCGGCGAAGCTCGCCGGGTCGCTCTTCTCCGCGGCCATCGTTCGCTGGTGCACCAGAAGTGCTCGAGCTGGTTTGACAAGCGCGTCGAGCCGGCAGAAACGGAGCTACTGTTGTGCGCGACGCTCCGAGTAGAACGACCAGAAAAATGTCTGGTGCCTTGCGAACCATGCGTAACGAGCCGGGAAAACGGGGGTTGAAATGACCATGCATTTTCGAGCCGGATTCATCGTACTCGCGGCGGCGATTACCGCGGCCGTTCCTCTGATCAGTGCCCCTTCCGACGCGCAGACGTCAACGAAGCAAAAGGAGACCACCGCGACAGACGCAGTCCGCCCCTTTCACGTCGATATTCCCCAAACGGCACTCGACGACCTCCGCCGCCGCATCGCGGCCACTCGCTGGCCCGACCGGGAGACCGTGCCCGATCGTTCGCAGGGCGCGCAATTGGCACCCCTCCAGTCGTTGGTGAATTACTGGGGCACGCAGTACGACTGGCGAAAAGCAGAAGCGAAGTTGAACGCGCGCCCGCAGTTCATGACGACGATCGATGGGCTGGACATTCACTTCATCCACGTCCGTTCTCGTCACAAGAATGCGCTTCCGGTGATCATCACGCATGGTTGGCCGGGCTCTGTGTTCGAGCTTCTCAAGATCGTCGATCCGCTCACGAATCCCACGGCGTTCGGCGGCCGCGCAGAGGATGCCTTCGACGTCGTGATTCCGTCGGTGCCGGGCTTCGGCTTCTCCGGCAAGCCCACGGGCACCGGTTGGGACCCCGAGCACATCGCGCGAACCTGGGCGGAGCTGATGAAGCGCCTCGGGTACACCCGCTATGTCGCCCAGGGCGGCGACTGGGGTGCCCCCATCTCCAGCGCAATGGCGCGCCAGGCGCCGGCAGGATTGGTCGGCATCCACCTCAACTTGCCGGCGACGGTGCCGCCCGAGGTGGCCAAGGCGCTCGGCGGTGGCCCGCTGCCGGAGGGACTCTCCGACAAGGAGCGCGGGGTGATCGAATCGCTCATGACGTACAACAGGACGGGAAACTCCGCCTACTTCACGATGATGACCGCGCGGCCGCAAACCGTCGGGTATGGCATGACGGACTCCCCGGCCGGCCTCGCGGCGTGGATTCTCGTGCATCCAGGCTTCGCACAGTGGACATACGGCGACGCTCCCAAAAAGTCCCCCACGAAAGACGACGTGCTGGACGACATCACGCTGTACTGGCTGACGAACAGCGCGGCCTCATCGGCGCGGCTCTACTTTGAGAACGGCCCACGAGGCAGCGTCATCGTCGCGGCCGCGCAGAAAACTGGCGAGATCTCGCTGCCGGTGGCGATCTCGGTATTTCCGGAGGACGTTTATCGAGCGCCGGAGACGTGGGCGCGGCGCGCTTATCGCAACCTGATCTACTTCCATGAGGTCGACAAGGGCGGACACTTCGCCGCGTGGGAGCAGCCGGACCTGTTCGCGGCCGAGCTGCGCGCCGGGTTTAGGTCACTGCGCTCGAACAAGCGGGCAGAGCGGTAGTTGCCGGCTAGCAAACGGATTGGTCGCTTGGTCTCTTAGCTCAAGAAAGAGGAACCACTCATGTCGTGGCTACTTCCCGGGAGAAGCCGTACGGCCGCTGAGCGTGTTTTCGGTGTCCGTTGGATCGGTAATGCCCGCGCCCGTGGCGCCCTCAGCATAACTCGTGAAGCTCGGTTTTTTGGTGTCGCTCGGGTTTGCAGGGCTCGCGCTCGCCGTCTTCGTCGCAGCTTGAGCCTGGACCTTTGGGTGAGCGGTCGGCTTCAAAAGAGCCGACGACTTCGCAGCCGGTGCGTGCGCGCCCTCAGCCTTCGACGGCGCTGTTTCCACTCCGGTGTTTACGCCCGAGGTTTTTTTCTCCGACCGACAGCCGGTCACCAGCACTCCGGAAGCGAGCAACACGGAAGCCCAAAGAGTGTGCTGAAAGGTTTTATTCATCGCCAGCCTCCTGAGACCTATGCCGAAACCTAATCACTGCGCATTGGGTAACACCTAGAGCAAAACAACATGTCAAAAAAAAAACAATCAGCTAACCAGCGGCACTCGCGCACATCTGGCTCGGCACGCCTTCCGCTCACGAAGTTAGCTACATTGCTTCCGCTGCGAAGTTTCGAGGCAGGCGCACCAGGTCTCAAGACTAAAGTTGCTGTCCCGTGGCGCAAATCGTCTTGGGGATGGTTATGCTCCTTGCCCAAGTTCCGACGGAGGGAGGCACGCCGGCCGTGATGCCATGTCCCCACCGCGCGGTTTCAGTGTCTCGCTCATTCGCACGGCAACGATCAGCCCCGAGCCGAACGTGAGCGCGGCGACGAGCCACATCGCCGGTGACAGTCCGAGCGCGTCGGCGGTCACACCTGCGACAAGTGCGCCGATCGCGTAGCCGAGATCGCGCCACAGCCGGTAGATGCCAACCGACGACGCGCGCCACAAGGGATGCGCGACGTCGCCAATCGCGGCAAGCAGCGTCGGATACACCATCGCCGTGCCGATCCCTAGGAGCACACCTCCCGCGGCGAAGCCTGCGAATCCGCCCGCCAGAATCACCAGCGCGATGCCGACGGCCTGGACCCACATCCCGGATGCGATGAGCCATTTGCGTCCGAGCCGATCGGAGAGCGCCCCGGTAAAGAGTTGGCCAACTCCCCAGGTCGCCGGGTAGATCGCTGCGAGCATGCCGATCTGCTCAAGCGACATGCCGGCGGCGGCGAAGAAGAGGGGGAAGAGGCCCCAAGCCATCCCATCGTTTAGGTTATTGGCGAGGCCGGCCTGGCTGACGCTCGAGAGGTTCCGATCGAAAAGCGTCGTTCGCCAGAAGACCTCGCGGTGCGTGGGCATGCCGCCGGGCGGAAGCTCTCCATGAAGCCTGGATTCGTGCGCGACATGGTGCTTCGTCTCGCGGACGAGGGCCGCCGACAGCCCGAGCCCCAGCGCGACGAATGCGACCCCGAGGTAGAACGGCTGCGGGCGAAGCCCGTAGTGCGCGGCGATCCAACCGGTCGCGAGCGCCGAGCCGGCGACGGCGAAGTACCCGGCGAACTCGTTGAGGCCCATGGCAAGTCCGCGGCTCTTCGCGCCGGCGAGATCGATCTTCATGATCACCGTCGTCGACCAGGTGAGCCCCTGGCTGACGCCGAGGAGCAGGTTTGCGAAGAGGACCCAAAACCAACTCGGCGCCCACATCAGGAGGAACGGCACCGGCGCCGCGACGAGCCAACCGACGACGAGCACGTGCTTACGCCCGAAACGCTCCGAGAGCCGACCGGCGAGGTAATTGGTCAATGCCTTGGTGACGCCGAAGACGACAATGAACGAGAGGACCGCCGCGCGCGCCGCAAGGTGGAAGTCGTGCTCGGCGATCGCCGGCAGGATGCTCCGCTCCATGCCGACCATCGCGCCGACGAACGCGTTGATGACCACGAGCAATGAGAACTGCGCGAGGTTCGCACCGAGCCCGAGGCGAATCGACTCGACCGATTTCACGCCGGTGTCTCCTCGCTCTTCTCCAGGCGCCACCCTCGCGCCCGCCAATCGACGACAGCCTGCTCCATGCGATAGGCCCGAAACCCCTTCTTCCGGAGCACCTCGACCGCCTCGATCGACATCACGCAATACGGCCCGCGGCAGTAGGCGACGATGTCTCGCTTCTTCGGCAGCCCAGCGATGCGCTTCTTGAGCTTTGCGAGCGGCACTGAGAGCGCGCCGGGGATGTGACCCGCGCGATATTCCTCGAGTGGCCTCACGTCGAGGACGGTAACTTCTCCGGCGCGGACGCGGCGCAGAAGCTCGCTGCTTTGCACCGCTTCCATCGCGCCGCGCTCCCTGAGGTACGCGTGGGTGACGTGTTTCACCTCTGCAAGCCGCGCCTCAGCCAGGCTGCGCAGGGAGTGAAAGAAGCGGCAGACCTCGTCGTCGGCGAGCCGGTACTCGACGTGGAGCCCCTTCTTCTCCGCCTCCACCAGCCGCGCGGCGCGTAGGACCTGGAGGTGCTGCGAGGCGTTGGCGACGCTTAAAGCCGCGTGCTCGGAGAGGGCCTCGACGGTGCGCGGCCCTTGGCAGAGGACGTCGAGGAGCTCGAGCCGCTTCGGAGCGGACACCGCCTTTCCGATCCGCGCGAACTGCTCGTAGATCGCGTCCTTAAACTTTTGGTTGAAAGAGCTCATCCTTCCGCCATCCTCAAGTATTCAATCGTCTACTTGAATAGTCATATTAACTGGGCGATCGATTATCAAGAGATGGTCTCCTCGTCCGTGGCAAACTACAAATGCTCCTTCGCAAGCTGTGCGTTTAGCGCAGCTTTGCGATCGCTGATCGCTGGGTGGGTCCGCCGACGAAGCTTTGAAAACTCTGCCCGCAGCTTAAGAAAAATCCAGTCGGCTGCGTTTTCGGCAAATTCCACGTCTTGCTCGGCGTCGCTGCCGTAGGCCGCTTCAACGTCTCCGTAATCAAGAACGTATTGTTTCGTAATATCGAAGAGCTCGAGGCATTTCAGCCCATCAAAGTTTGCCTGTCGGCACAGTCTCAACCCGTAACGATCGGCCTCGAATTCATGCTCCTGGCTGTATACGCGCTGCTCAATGACGCGGAAAAGCCGTGCAACAAGCCAACTACCAGCCTTGCGCGGCAGCCGGCGAGTCCAACCTGCAAAGTCCGCGAGGTGATCAAGATCGTGGTGCGCAGCTTCGTGCGCCAAGACCATGGCGACGGCGTCATCGTGTGGCAACCGCTCGAGCAGACGCCGAGAAATGTAGATGAAGCGACCCGGAGCGGTGAAAGCCGTCATTTCCCTGAGCCACAAGACTTCTACCGTGAATTGGGGCTCTCGATTCCGGACGGCATTGATTTTGTCAATGACCCGTCGCACTTGGTCGACCGCCCAGGTCTCCCGCTCCATCCCGTAGGCCTCGACCAGTTGTCCACGAAGCCATTCGTCGAATGAGGGTTCTTGGGTCATCTCGGTCCGACTCCGCCAGGTCCTACCACCATTTCTGCGGCATTCTTTCTACAGTGGCTGCTACTCGTGGGCCACCGTCCCGGCACAGGTGTAGCCTCGCTCGTATCATCGGTTGCCGCAGATGGGCATCCACGGCAATACGCACTTTGCGTTCTCCGAGATGAACAATCTAGAGATCGCGGATTTGTTATCTGGCTTCTTGCATGACGAGGATTTGGACCAGAGGGCTCACTGAGTATCTTTTGCTAGATGCCAGCTCTGGAACCGTCGCTGGCGCGTCTGCTCGAGCTTTGGCGGCACCGGCAGCTTCGCACATCGTCCCACGGGAACCCCCGCGCATGGATGTGGTTGCCTGTGCTCAACAGCCGCTTGGAGCCCTTCTGCCGAAAGCACGCATGAGCCGCGATCTGCTCCGATTACGTTAACCTTCGGCCGGAGGCATGACTATGCGTGGAGTGATCGTATCGCTGGCGCTGTGCGCGGTGCCGGCACTGGCGCAGGACCCGTTTGCAGCGGCAAAGCAACTCGCAGGAAACGCCGCGACGAAGCAAGTTGAGGCTCAGGTCAACAAGAAGCTGCTGGCCGAGGCTCACAAGAACCAGTGCAGCTTCAAGACCGATTCTGACCAGCTGGCCCCTGGCTGCGACAAGAAGCTGAAGAACCTAACGAGTGTGCTCATCGACGCCAAGAAGCGGCTCGATGGCGCGGGGCTCTCGAACTACAAGTTCGAGGTTTCAGGTCACACCGACTCAAGCGGCGCGGCCGCCCATAACAAGGAGCTGTCCGGCAAGCGCGCAGCGGTGATCGTCAAAGAGCTGGTCGCGCGCGGCGTGCCGGACCGGGAGATCATCGCCGTGGGAATGGGGTCCGAAAGGCCGCTGGTCACGCCCGACGATACGGCCGCCAAGAAGGCAAAGAATCGCCGTTACGAGATCCAGGTGCGCCTCTAAGTTCCTGACCGACGCCGAACGCAGGCCTCGCTCTGGAGATCGCCTTAGCGCCGAGGCCCGTCCGCGGCCGGCCGCCGTAGCCACGATGGCGGCTCGTCGCCGAAGGTCGCCACGACGAGCCACGCGGCCCCGGCTATCGCTAAGGCGTAGAAAAGCATCGCCCACTGCACTCGGTCACCCGGTGCGCGGTAGACCGCCGGGACGTGCGTGAGGATCACGAATGCGGTGATCTGACCAGCCTCGAGCAAGGCCGCGAGCTCGGGCAAGACACCGAATAAGATGGCCAGCCCGGCCGCGAGGTGCCCCGCACCGGTCAAGTACACCCAGTCGATCCGCAGCGGGAGCCATGCGGGCACGTACTCGGTCGCAGCGCGGGCGTTCAGGAAGTGCGCCAGGGCGATGAGCGGGAGACCGACAGCGTAGAGGCGTCGCGCCAGCCTCACGCCGCTCTCTCCTAAGAGGCTCGCGGCGCGGCCCGCCAGGGGTCGAGAAGATAGAGCGAGAATGATCCAGCCCCCAGCGACGACCGTCATGTTCAAACCGCAGCCCTCCCAGTTCCCCACCACCTTCGGCCGCGCCAGGGTGTTCGGCAGGTTCAAGAGGAGCAGCCAGACAGAGAAGTTAACCGTGAGCACGATTGCCGCGAGCCGCCTCGTCTTCGAGGCGATCAGCGCGAGGCCGCCGGCCAGCAGGAGCGTTCCGGACAGATACGCCAGCCATTGGCGCAACGGCACCCAAAGAGGAACGGGCTGAAAGACGGAGGCAAGTTTGCCGGAGAGTAGGATCAGTTCCCCCATCCCGGCCGCTCCCACGCCGTAAGCCACGCGACCGGCGCGCTCCACGCGCGCGCGGCTCAGGTGGACGTCGACTGTAGTCGCGGTGGCAGTGCTCACGCCCTTGGCTCGATCGCAAGCTACGCTTGGCCAGGAAGTAGTTCCACAGGCGATCCGGATAGGCCCAAAGTCCTCAGGCCCTGGGCCGCTGGGCGCTGATTACGTGAACCCGAACGACGATTCGCGGAAGCGAAGAACCCGCACCGCGCCCTACATAAGAGTTTCTGATTTTGTTTCGATTCACATTCAGTGGATATGAAAATGGTCACTCGAAACATCGCAAGTCCATGATTTCAAATGAGAATTCATTAAAATCCGGTCTTGAGACCGGATCTTGACGAAAACCCTTACGAAATCATGAGCTTGGCGCGCCAAAAAGGTTCATTTTGGCCGTGCTTCCAGTTCGAGTGGCTTCAGCCGGCGCTGCCCCATCGCCACTGGGTCGGCGTCCGGAAGTCCGTGGGGCGGGCCTCGCGCGGCTCGAATCGACTTGGCCCGCAGCTCGTAGCTACGCACCAACTCGTCGAGGAAGGCGTCGGGGTCGTGTACCACGTCGTCCCAGGAATAACGCAGCACGCTCCACCCCAGCCTGAAGAGGGCGCGGTCGCGGGCACGGTCGCGGACAAACGCCGCCCGCGTGCCATGGTGACGCCACCCATCGCATTCGACCCCCAGCCGCAGCTTAGGCCAGACTAAGTCGACCTCTGCGACGTGATGCGCTCCGTCGAGGACGTTGTAGTGCAGCTGCGGCTTGTGCCCCAGTCGGTTAGCCAGCTCCAGCGCGAGCGACTCGAGCGCGCTGTCGGGCACCTCCTCCGTGCGGCGGTACTCTTGCAGCAGCGCGCGCAATCGGCCGATTCCGCGCCGACCCGGTCCGTGACTGTTCAGCGCGCGCCAAAGCCAGCTGACAATGGCGCGGTTTTGGCGAATTGCCGAGTCGAAGCAGGCTCGAAGCCAGCCGTCGTCAAGCACCCAGGCAAGGTCGATCAGCGTCCGGGCGAGATTCGTCAGGCGCAAGCCCCCGCGAGTGGTGACGTCGAGGGAGCTCAAATGTCGAGACCTCCAGACCTTCGCTCCGCGAACTTTCGCTTTACGAGACGCGGCAATAGTAATCTGCACCGAATCGTCTCGCGGGACATTCAGGCCGAACCTCCTGGCCGCGCTGGTATGGGACAGCACCGCTCCTTCGCCGGCGGCCAATAGCGCCGCCCTTTCCCGCTCCTCGCGAGTGGGTTGATGGCAGCCGAGTCTGTAGACACCGCGATGCACCCGACTCCACTCACGGGTTGCCAGTCGCCCGCGCAGCCATTTCCAGGAAACCCCGGCGCTGGCGAGGTCAGCTCGGTTCACCACGCCCAGTTGCTTCGCAGCGAGCTCGACGAGGCGCTTCGCATCAGCCGTGGACATGAGCTCGGTGAATGCGAAAAACGCGCCATTAGACAAGACTGTGACGAGTCTCGGCCCAGGCGGGATGCGAATCATCCACGGCTCGGGAAAAACAACGTGTTTCACGACGTGCGATGTACCCGGACGCCTTCGAAGGAGACCAGGGCACAGGCTAACGGCGTCCAGCGCTTCAGATGCGTGTCCGCAGTAAGACGCAGAAGAGCAAGAGGATGGTGACAGGAGCCGATGCGCAAAAACGGACGACCTGAAGTGACGTGGCTCCGGTTCGCGAGCGGGCGAGTCCTTTACGGGAGGGAAGGGAATGTGACCGACCCCGTGGCCCGCAGGGTCGCGGATGGGTGGGCGGTGGGCTACTGGGGAAAGTCGTGTGAGGGGATGAGTCAGCCTCGCTTGCGCCGCTCCTCATCCCGCAGCTCGCGGCGCATCGTCTTGCCCACCTTGGACTTGGGCAGCATGTCCCGGAATTCGACGTACTGGGGGATCTCGTAGGGCGCCAGCCGATCCTTGCACCAGCGGATCAGCTCGGCGGCATTGACTCCGGCGACATCGCCCCGTGCCACCACGAAGGACTTGATCCGCTCCCCCTCCTCCGGATCGGGCACTCCCACGGTGCATGAGGCGACGACCGCGGGATGCTCCTGGAGCGCTCGGTCGACACGGGAGGCCGCCACCCGCCAGCCCTTGTGCTTGATGATATCCACCGAGCGGTCGAGGAAGAACATCCATCCGGCGGCGTCGACGCGAACCACGTCGCCGGTGCGGTACCAGCGCCGACCTTCGATCTCGATGAACGCTTTCGCCGTCTCCTCGGGCTGGTTCCAGTACTCGCGCACCATCTGATCGCTGGATACCCACAGCTCGCCACCCTCGCCGGGCGGAAGCGGCGCGAGCGTGTCCGGGTCCACCACTCGCACCCGCTGGTGCGCGCAGATGCGGCCGGCCGCTCCCGCCGGTGCCGGCTGGTCCGCCGCGCACAGCGCCACGCCCCCGCAGGTCTCGGTCGCGCCGTAGCCCTGCAGTAGCGGCCGGCCGGTGAGCCTCTCCCAGCGGGCGGCGGTCTCCGCCGGCAGCACGTCGCCGCCGCTGAAGCAGAAGCGCAGCGAGGAGAGGTCGTATTGGAAGATCCGCTCGTGCTCGAGCAGAGAACGGAAGAAGCTGGGCGTGCCGATCAGCGTCGTCGCGCGGTAGCGCGCCACGTGATCTAGCAGCGCGTCCAGGTTGCCCCGCGGCAACAGAAGCACCGTTTCGCCGCCGAGCAGCGCACCGAGCCCGAACACCTGCCCGAGGATGTGGTAGAGCGGCGCTCCCTGCAGGACCACCTGCGTGCCCGGGGGGACCACGGCGAGGCTGGCCCGGCGCTGCTCGAGGCAGGCGGTGAGCCAGAGCCCGTGGGAAATCGGCACGCCCTTGGGTCGCCCGGTGGTGCCGCCGGTGTAGAGCATCTCGCAGAGCGTCCCGGTCGACGCCGGTGCATCCGGCAGCGTCGCCTCTTCCGCCAGCAGCCGACGCAGCGGGACGATGCCCTTGCCCGCGCGCGTGCGGCCAGTGGGGACGCGGTCGAGCGCGTGGCCCACCATCCTCTTCCAGACCGGCAGCAGATCGACCAGCGAGGTCACCATCACCAGCCGCAGCGGGGTCCGCGCGAGCACCCGATCGAGTTGGCCGAAGCCGGTGTCGGCGCAGAGGATGGCCGCGGCGCCGCTGTCGCAGGCGATGGTCCGAAGGTCCTCGGCGCCATAGAAGTGGGTGACCGGCACCGCCACCGCGCCCAGGCGCTGCGCGGCGAGCCATGCGATCACCCACTGCGGGCAATGCGGCGCATAGATCATCACGCGATCGCCGGCCGAGATGCCGCGCGAAGCCATCGCCCCCGCCAGCGCGCCGGCGTCGCGCCACACGCGCCGGTACCGGTAGCGCTGGCCAAGGAAGATCATCGCCGGGCGGTCGGGCGCGCGCGCGGCCGCCGCCCCGATTGCGTTCGCTACCGACGTGTCCACCTCGAACATCCCTGCGCCCTCGCGATTGCCCGCCGGCTCACACCCCGAAGTAGGCCGCCCGCACCTCCGGATGATCGAGCAGCTCGCGGCCGCTTCCGGTGAGCACCTCGGAACCGTTCTCGATCACCGTGGCACGGTCGACGATCGGCAGCACCGGGCGGGCGTACTGCTCGGCGATCAGCACCGCGGTGCCCCGTCGACCGATCTCGCGGGCGGCGCGGACCACTTCCGCCTGGATCCGCGGCGACAGGCCGAGGAGGGGCTCATCGAGCAGCAGCAACCGCGGGCGCGCCATCAGGGCCATCCCGATCGCCACCATCTCCTTTTCCCCGCCGCTGAGCATTCCCGCCTTCTGCCGTCGCAACGGCAGGAGCGCAGTAAACAGCTCCCACACCCTGTCCAGGCCTTCTCGCACCTCGCGCTGACTGCGCCGGTAGCCGCCGAGGCGAAGATTCTCCTCCACACTGCTCTCGGCGAACACCGGGTGACGCTCTCGGCAGAGCACGATGCCGCGGTCGACCCGCGCCCGCGGGGGCAGCGCGGAGATCTCCTCTCCCTCGAACCGGATGCGACCCCCGAGCGTGATCCGCATTCCGCCCCGGCGCCGCTCGCGCGCCTGCAGATGCCGGGTGAGCCCGGCCACGGTGTTGAGCAGGGTGGTCTTTCCGGCGCTGTTCGAGCCGAACACCCCGACCACCTGGCCCTTGCCCACCGTCAACGACAGATCGTTCACCGCCAGCGCGTTCTCGTAAAACACCACCAGGTGCTCGACCTCGAGCATCAGGCGTTCACCTGGGCGCCGAGGTACGCCTCCCCCACCGCAGGATCGGCGATCACCTGGCGGGGTGGGCCCTCGGCGATCTTCCGGCCGAAGTGGAGCACCAGCGCGCGGTCCACCACCCGGAACAGCTCGCGCAAGCGGTGCTCCACCATCAGCAGCGTGGTGCCGGCGGCGCGGATGCGCTCGAGCAGCGGGAGCACCGAGGCGATCTCGGAGAGGCTCATTCCGGAGAAGAGCTCGTCGAGCACCAACAGCTCCGGCGCGAGCGCTAGGCAGCGCGCCAGCTCCAATCGCTTGAGGTAGCCGTGGGGCAGCTCGCCGGCGTTCTTGGTGGGGATGGCCGAGTCGCGCTCGAAGCCCACTTCCTCCAGCAAGTGCATCGCCGCCTCGTCGCGGTCGCCCAGGGAGGAGCCCAGCTGCCGGTGCGACCGCGGGGAGGCCAGCGCCACCACCACGTTCTTGTAAACCGGCAGCCGGTAGAACGGGCGGGCCAGCTGGAAACTTCGGGCGATCCCCAGGGCCACCGCGCGGTGGGCGGCGATCCCGGTGATGTCCCGCCCGGCGAGCTCAACCGTGCCGGCGTCCGGCTTGACGAAGCCGGTGAGCAGGTTGATCAGGGTGCTCTTGCCCGAGCCGTTGGGGCCGATTATCCCCAGCGCCTCTCCGCGGTCGACTTCGAAGCTCACCCCGTCGACCGCCCGCACCCGGCCGAAGGCCTTGCTCAGCCCGTGTACCTTCAGGAAGGAGGCGGACACTTTGGACCCTCCCCGAGCGGCACCACCCGCTCCCTCTGGGCGTACTTGCGGGCGGCGAAGCGGAAGATCCCCTCGGGCAACCCCAGGGTGAAGCCGAGCAGCACAAGCGAATAGGCGACGACGCGCAGCGAGCCGAACCCGCGCAACAGCTCGGAGAGCGGCACCAGCAGGAAGGCGCCGACCACCGCCCCGAAGAAGCTGCCCGTCCCACCCACCACGGCGCTGGTCAGCGGCAGCGTGGAGTACTCGATCGCGAAGGCGGGCATGCCCACGAACTGGTAGCGGTGGGTGACGAAGGCGCCGGCGAAGCTGGCGGGAAGCGCGGCCCAGAAGACCGCCTGCGTCCGCAGCCAGGGGAGGCTGAAGCCGGCTGCGAGCACGGCGCGGTCGTTGTCGCGCAGCGCATGGAGGACCAGGCCGCGGTCGCTGGCGGAGAGACGGCGAAAGCCGGCCACGGTGGCGAGCAATGCGGCGATCAAAAGATAAAGCTCGACGGTGCGGTTGGGCAGCGCGGTGAGCCCGCTCATCCCCTCGGTGCCGCCCAGGGCTCCGGTGGTCTCCACCAGCCGCATCAAAAGCAGCGGAAGCGCGAAGGTGATCAGCCCGAAGTAGATGCCGCGCAGGCGCAAGAGGGGCAAAAGCAGCACGGTCGCCAGCGCCGCACCGAGCGGCGTCGCCAGGGCGATCCCGACCAGCGGCCCCACTTTGAGCTGGGTGTCGAGGACGCCGGCGAGGTAGCCGCCGATGCCGAAGAAGAAGGACTGGCCGAGCGAGATCAACCCGACCGAGGCGAGCAGCTCCCAGCTGAGCGCCAGAAGGGCGATCACAAGCGTGTTGATCATCACCGCCTGCCAGTAGCTGCCGGTGAGCCTGCCGAGGAGCGGGAAGGCGAAGAGGGCCGCCAGGGGCAAGATCCGCGGCAAGAGCAGCCACGCGAGATCGCGCGGCGAAGCCAGCACCGAGACATCGTCGGAGCGCGCCTTGACGCCGCGGTCGATGCGCTCGCGCCGCGCCTTTGGCCGCGGTCCCGCCTGTTCCCTAGACACGCTCCTCGATCTCCTTCGATCGGCCGAGCAGGCCGGAGGGCTTGAGCCCCAGTACCAGCACGAGGGCGCCGAGGTAGACGACCTCGCTGAGGTGCGGTCCGACGAAGTTGCCGGTGATCACCACGGCAAAGCCGATGAGCAGGCTCCCCAGCATCATCCCGGCGGTGCTCTCCAGCCCGCCGAGGACGGTGACGGCGAGAGCCACCAGGAGCACCTCGTAACCGGTGTTGATCGAGATGATGCCCAGCGGCAAGAGCAGCACCGCGGCCACCGCCGAGAGCGCCGCGCCGAGCGAGAGGCTCAAGGTCGCCGCCCAGTCGGAGTCGATGCCCATCGCCAGCGCGGTGGACTCGTCCTGGGCCATCCCGCGCAGCGCCAGGCCCACGCGGGTGTGATGGGTGAAGGCCCAGAGCGCCAGTGGGAGCACCAGCCCGGCGCCGACGATCCCCAGGCGCTGCATGTCCAGGCTCACCCCGGCGATCTCCACCTCACCCGGCCAGAGCGGCGGCAAGCTGAAGTCGTAGGTGGTGAAGCCGCGCCAGCGAAATCCCTCCACCAGTGCCACGCCGAGGGCAAAGGTGGAGATCACCTCGGACAGCACGATCCCGCGCACCGGCCGCAGCACCAGCCGGTACACCGCCGCTCCGAGCAGCGCCACCAGAAGGACGGTGGCTGCGGCGGCGAGCGGGAACGTAAAACCCAGTCGGTTCACCAGCCCCCAGGCGAGAAAGCCGGAGAGCAGGTACAGGCCGCCGTGGGCGAAGTTCGCTACTCCCGAGAGCCCGAAGGTCAGGCTGAACCCCAGCGCGGTCAGCATCAGCGTAGCGCTTTGGACCAGCCCGTAGACCAGGGTGCTGACGATCAGGACCTTCATTTCCCCGGCCGCTCCGCCTCCTACTTCCCCGGCAGCTCGAGGGCACCCTCGGCCACCGATTCGGGATACACCAGCCGGCGCTTGCCGGCCCGCCACTGGAAGGCGAGGCTCACCGCCGCTTGCTTGGGATCCTCTCCGTAGATCACCTGGTGAGTCTTGTTGAACACGATCTTGCCGATTGCCCCCTCGGCGTCGGTCTTCTCAAGCGCGGCCACCACCGCCTCGGCCTGGGTGTTCCCCGCGCGGCGAATGGCGTCGGCGAGCACGAACACCGCATCGTAGGAAGGCCCTGGGCCATGTCCCGAGAGCTTCGCGCGAGTGGCCTCTCCGTAGGCCTTGGCGTAGGCGTCGGTGAAGTGCTGCGAGCGAGGCGTGGCCAAGGGGATGGAGCCGGGCTCGAAAAGAAAGTTCACCAGCCCGTCGATCTCGCCGCTGAAGGTGGCCCAGGCGGTGGCGGGCGCGGCCGGGCTGATGAAGCCGGCGACCAGCGCCGGGAGCTTCATCGAGCGCACCTGCTTCACCAGCACGCCCGATTCGGGCATGTCGAACACCGGCACCAGCACCTGAGCGGCGGCGGCCTTGGCCTTGGTCAGGCTGGGGGAGAAGTCCCTCGCGCCGGTCGGGTAGGCGTCGCTGCCCACCACCTTCCAGCCGCCCGCGGCCATCGCCTTGGAGAGGCCGCCGACGGTGCCCTTGGCCCAGGCTACGTCCTGGTGGACGAAGTAGACCTTGTCGGCGCCGTGTTTCTTCTTCACGAACTCGAGCATGCGGCCCAAATTGCCGACCAGATACGGCGCGCTCAGCCCGAGCCGGAAGTTGTACTTGTACTTCTCGTAGTCGCCGGCGATTTTTTTCTCGAAGTCGGGCGACATTCCGATGGTGCACAGATAGGGGATCTTCACCTTGGCGATCATGTCCATCGCCGAGAGAAGCACCTCGGAGCGGAAGGCTCCCACCACGATCGCTACCGGCTTCTTCTCGGCGATCAGTTTCTCCATTGCCGCGAGCGCGTCGAAGACCGGAATCCCGGCCTCCGCCTCGCGGGTGTCAATGGAGACGATCTCCAGGCGCCGCTTCTTCCCGCCCACCTCGACCCCGCCGGCGGCGTTGATCTCCTGTGCGGCGAGCTGCGCCGATCGCAGCGAGTCCTGCCCCTCGATGGTCCCGAGCGCGGTGGGCACCCCCAGCGTCAGGTCGCCCTCCGCGGCCGCGGATGCGCCGGCGACTATCAGGGCGCAAACGGCGGCAAGTACTCCGCTGGTCCTCATGCAGGCCTCCCTCGGTAGCGCTCGCCAAGCAGCGAAGGCCGCGCTCACCTGGGCCGGGCGCCACTTTTCGGCCAACCTGACACGAAATTAGTCGTTCGGACACGAAATTAAATTTCCAGTTCGGCAAAGTTTCCGATCGTTCCCGTTGCGCACCATGGTCATCGAAGGCATATAGCGCTGCCGAGCCGCCGAGGAGGGGCACCCCATGACGAAAGCGAGCCGCGTTCCCGTGATCGGTGTTCTGTTGGCCGGAGTGCTTGGTGCCCCGGCAGCAGTGTCGGCGCAGCAGCGCCCGCCAATCGTCGACAAAATTGCCAAGACCCATGGTCTCGAGTCGTGGGGTCAAATCGACGCGATCAGCTACACGTTCAACATCGACCTCGCCTCGCTGAAGTTGAAGATCACGCGGTCCTGGGTATGGGAGCCAAAGCTCAACCGGATCCAGTATGACGGGCCGGACAAGGCAGGTAAGCCCGTCAAGGTCACGTACTCGTACTCTGACCCTGCAAGCATGACTGAGGTCGTGAAGAGCGAAATCGAGCCCGCGTTCATTAACGATCAGTACAACCTCTTCTCCCACTTCCATCTCGTCTGGGATACCAGTGCGACGGTTGAAGATGCCGGCATGCAAAAACTACCGCTGGAGAAGGGTTCCGCCGAGAAGGTGGTGATGAAGTATCCTTCCGAAGGCGGCTATACGCCCGGTGACACCTGGATATTTTACGTCGCTCCCGACGGTCGAATCCGGGAGCTCGACTTCCATCACGGGGGTAAGGCTCCACCAGCTGTTTTCACCGCCAAGTATGCTGACTACAAGAAGGTTGGACCGCTGCTGCTCGCACTGGATCACAGCGGAAAGGCCGACGGCAAGCCGGGGCGGATTTTCTTCACGAATGTGGCCGTCAAATTGGTGGGATCAAGCACCTGGATAGAGGCGCAGTAAGGTAAGCTACCCCACGGGGTAGCGATGTCCGAGACTGCACCCGGTAGATCCGGCGACATCGGCGAGGCGCCACGTTTCGCGCTCGGGATCGGTCTGACGAACGAGTGCAATCTCTCGTGCGCGTTCTGCTATCGCGATCCTTCCCGTGTCGATCGTCTCGACCTCGAGCAGCTTCGAGCGGTGCTTGACCGGCTGCCGGTAAAGTCGGTGAATCTCGGCACCGGCGAGAATGGCATGCACCCGCGGTTTCGCGAGATGCTCGCGCTACTGCGCAGCCGGAACATCAAGCTGACGATGACCTCGAACGGGCTAAGTGTCGCGGCTCTGCGCGACGACGAGCTTCGCGCGTTCCACGATCTGGAATTCTCGCTCGACTATCCGAACCGTGAGGAGCAGGACGCGCAGCGCGGGCCGGGCAACTGGGATCTGGTGCACGCGCAAGCGGAGCGCTGCCGCCGGCTCGGAGTACCGGTTACGATCATCGCGGTGATGATGCGGACGAATTTCAGGCGCCTCGCCGAGATTGCGAAAATCGCCGGGCGCTACGGGGCGCCCCTGCGCGTGAACGTCAGCCAGTCGGTGCGCACGGACGCCTTCGCGCTCACCTACGAGCAGTACTGGGAGGCATTCGAGCTGCTCTTCTCCGAGACCGACGTGCTCACGGTGGGGGAGCCGCTGGTGCGGGCCATGCTCGGGCTGCCGCGCGGAGAAGGCGGATGCGGCGCCGGGACAGTGCGGGTCACACCGCGCGCGACGGTGCAGCCGTGCGTGTACTGGCCTGGACCCGGTGAGCCGCTGGCGGTGCTTCTCGAGGTGGGCGCGGACGTGGTCGCCACGCCAATGTTTCGCGCCGCT
>Ga0126384_10000742_pt1 | contig 18529 bp, 18 predicted proteins | sample PanSoiMetPlot_36_FD_92543 | JGI IMG/M metagenome (GOLD analysis project Ga0126384, IMG submission 92543) | Tropical forest soil microbial communities from Panama - MetaG Plot_36 | ecosystem: Environmental > Terrestrial > Soil > Tropical forest > Bulk soil | place: Panama | collected 2016-02-17 | reverse complement strand
GGGTCCGAACCGACGTTCGGAGCTGCCTCGAACATCGTCCAGGTGGACATCGACCCCACCGAGATCGGGCGGAACCGGGCGGTGGAGGTGGGAATCATCGCGGACAGCTTCAGCGCGCTGAGCGCGTTGCACGCGGGGGCGACCAAGATTCGGCGCGACGCGTACCTGTCCGAGTTGCGCGAGCTGGAGCGGAGCAAGGCGAAAGAAATGGAGCAGTGGACGCAATCCGACGCGGTCCCGATCCACCACTATCGCTTGGCGCGGGAGATGTCGGACGTTGCCAATGCGTCCGGATCCGAACCGATCTTCGTCGCCGACGGCGGAAATTGGGTCGCCATGGCAGCCAAGGTCGTCACCCTCAACAAGCCGGGAAGCTGGCTGGATCCTGGGCCCCTGGGCTGCCTGGGAGTCGGCGCTCCCTTTGCGATTGCGGCCAAACTGGTTTTCCCGAAGCAGACTCCTTGGGTGATTCAGGGCGATGGATCGTTCGGCTTCAATGGAATGGATTTCGACACCGCGCTTCGCTTCAAGCTGCCGATGGTCTGCGTGGTCGGCAACGACGCGGCCTGGGGACAGATCCGGATTCCGCAGGTGGGGATGTTCGGCGAGGAGAAGTCGCCGGGAACTCTTCTTGCCCCGACTCGTTACGATCGGGTGGTGGAAGCGCTCGGCGGGCGAGGAGAGCTGGTGGTCGAGCCGAGTCAGATCCGGCCGGCGCTGGAGCGCGCTTTCTCCAGCGGCACCGTGGCCTGCGTCAACGTGATGCTGGATCCGGACGCGCCGGTGAAGGCGGGCGCGATGGGTTACGCGGTTTAGAGGAGGCGCGCATGAATACCGGGCGAAACAAATTTCGGCTGCAGCGCGGCGATGCCGGGCTTTTGGTGATCGACATTCAGGAGCGCCTTTGCCAGGCGATGGATCCGCAACGCCTCGCGAGAATGGTCGCGCGCACCTGCGCCGCCATCCGGGGCGCAAAGGCGTTGGGCCTGCCGATCGCGGTCACCGAGCAATACCCCAAGGGACTGGGCCGGACGCTGCCGCAGATCGCCTCCCTTTTGCCGGACATCCGGCCGATCGAGAAGGTCAGCTTCAGCTGCGGCTTGGAGAGCATCCGCGCCAGCCTGGGAGGGCGGCAGATCCTGATCGCCGGAATGGAGGCGCACGTCTGCGTCTTTCAGACCGTGCGGGATCTGGCCGAGGCCGGCGTGGTTCCCCACGTGCTGGCCGACGCGGTGCTGTCCCGAAACGAAGAGGATCGCCAGGTGGGACTCTCACTCTGTAAAGACGCCGGTTCGGTGATCAGCACCGTGGAAGCGGCGCTGTTCGATCTGCTCGGTAAAGCAGGCTCGGCCGAGTTCAAGCTCGTCTCGCAAGCGGTGAAGTGAGGGCCAGCCCGGGCGACGCCTTAACTCGAGCCGTCACCGCGGCGCACCACCCGAAGCTCGGCCGGACGCAGTGGCCTTCGCCGACACGACTTCGAAAAGCGGTGCACCAGTCTGGCGCCTGCGAACGCCGTGCCCAGAGGGATAGCGACGGCCGCAAACGCCGCCAGAGCCGCCATGCCCCAACGGGCGCTTCCGACGAGCGCGACCGATTTGCGCGCCAGCGCCAGCGAAAAAGCCAGGCCGAAGAGAATTCCCACGAACTGGAGCAGCATCGCGCTGCGGGCGCCGTAGTAGGTCCGAATCGTCACTCGAAGATCGCCATCGCCCCGCAGGTGCGCCCGTCGAACCGCGGGCTCGGCCAAATCCAGCAGCGCCACTTCCTCGGGGCAGTTGAGACAGCGCGTGCCTCCGGAGAAGGTGCGGCGGCAGCGAGGGCAGATTTTGATCATCCCGCGCCCTCTTAGCGTTGCCGCCAGGGCCCGGCAACCGCCGCCTGGCGAATGCCTTGCGGCAAGGATTAGAGTAGCCCGATGGAGCTCCTTTGATGCGAATGGAACTTTCGGTTGATTTTCACTTTTGCGCCGCCCATCGGCTTCCGTTTTACAACGGGGCCTGCGCCCGGCTGCACGGCCACAACTACCAGCTGCGAGTCTGCTTGGCCGGCGAGCCGAACCCTCGGGATGGAATGATCCGAGACTTCGAGGAAATCCGTAACAAGGTCTGGGAGACGGTGTTGGTTCGTTGCGATCACCAAAACCTCAACGACTTCATGGAAAACCCCACGGCAGAGAACGTGATTGCCTGGATGTGGGAGCGACTCAAGCCGGAAATCGAAGGGCTCAAGGAGCTTCGCCTTTGGGAAACTCCCGAGTACTGCGTCAGCTACCGCGAGGATTGAAGGAAGGGGCCGTCGCCGTCCCCAGGCCGGACCGCTCCGCCATGCAAGCGGCGGTCGCCGCCTTCCTGCGCGCATCGGGGCTGAATCTGCGGGATCCGAACCTTCGAGAGACGCCGCAGCGGGTCGCCGACGCCTGGGCGAGCGAGTTTCTCGACGGGTACCTTCGCACACCGCGGGAGGTCCTGGGAGAGACCTACCCCGCACCCGAGAACGGAGGCGGAGAGCTGGTGCTGGTAACCGATCTCCAGTTTCACTCCACCTGCCCGCACCACTTGCTGCCCTACGAGGGCCGAGCCCACCTGGCCTACATGCCTTCCAAGCGAGTGGTTGGGTTCGGCCGTCTCGCGGCGCTGCTCGATTGCTTCGCCCACCGATTGATTCTTCAGGAGGAGCTGGCCCGCAGAGTAGCCAGCGCGCTCGCGGAGGAGCTGGAGAGCCCCGCCACCGCATGCATCCTCGACGCTCGACAGGCGTGCCTGCGGCTTCGGGGACACCGTCAGCCGTCGGCCCGCACCCACGTCGAAGCTTACGAAGGGCGATTGCGGCGCAGCAGCGCGCTGCGAAAAGAGTTGTGGGCGCGGCTGGGAGGTCGCCCATGAGCGCCGCCTTGGCGGGCAAGGTCGCCCTCGTCACCGGCGCGTCGCGGGGCATCGGTCGCGCCGCCGCCTTGTCCCTCGCCCGCGCGGGCGCCGACGTGGTGGTGACCGCGACCAGCGACCATGGAGCGGACGAAACCGCGCGGGCGATCACCGCCCTCAAGCGGCGGGCCTTGGCGGCGACCTGTGACGTTTCCGACTCGCACAGCGTGGACGCGCTGATATCGCGGATCCACAAGGGGCTCGGCCGCGTCGACGTGTTGGTCAACAATGCCGCGACGATTCACCGCGCCAGCCTGGTAGAGACTCAGGACGCGGAGTTCGATCGACAGATCCGGGTGAACCTTGTCGGCGCGTTCTACTTGATTCGACGTCTGGTGCCCTCGATGGTGGAGCGAGGCTGGGGGCGCATCGTGAACGTTTCCTCGATTAGCGGGACCGTGGGCACGCCCAAGCTTGCCGGTTACTGCGCGTCCAAGTGGGGGCTCAACGGGCTCACCAAGTCCGTCGCCGCGGAGTTGAATGGGAGTGGGGTCCTGGTCTGCGCGGTGTTGCCGGGCAGCGTCGAAACCGACATGCTCAAGGGGTCTGGATTCGAGCCCAAAATGTCTGCCGAGGATGTGGCTGGAGTGATCTGCTACTTGTGCGCGGACGCGCCGATGGTGATGACCGGAAGCCTGGTCGAGGTCTTCGGATGATTGCGCCGCCGCGCGCCGCAACCGAGGCTCCCTGGTGGAGCGCCTTACAACGGCTGCTGCCCGCCGCACGGCTCCGCCGCGACGCCGGGGCTTTGAGCGACTACGGCCACGATGAATCCGATTATGGACAATTTCCGCCCAATGTGGTGGCCCTGGCCGAGACGGCAGCCGAAGTCGCGGAGATATTCAAGCTCGGCCAGCGCTTCGGCATACCAATCACCCCTTGTGGAGCCCGAAGCGGTAAGAGCGGAGGCTCCTTGCCTCTGGAGGGCGGCATTGCCCTGAGCCTGGAGCTGATGAACCAGATCAAGTCGATCTCGGTGGAGGATTTGGTCGCGGTGGTGCAACCGGGCGTGATTACAGGGGAGTTCATGAAGGCGGTGGAGGCCAAGGGGCTTTTTTACCCGCCCGACCCCAACTCGCTGGCCTTCTGCACGCTCGGCGGAAACATCGCCGAGAATGCGGGCGGGCCCCGGGCGCTGAAGTACGGTGTCACCCGCGAATACGTCCTGGGGCTGGAGTGGGTGCTGCCAAACGGCGAGATCCTTCGGGTGGGCCGCCAGACGATCAAAGGCGTCGCCGGGTACGACCTGGTCGGGCTCTTTGTCGGCTCCGAAGGGACTTTGGGCGTGGCGACCGAGATCACGCTGCAGCTTTTGCCTTTGCCGAAGAGGGTTCAGACCACCCTGGTGTTGTTCCGCTCGGTGCTTGACGCGGCGAACGCGGTTTCTGCCACCTTGGCTCAAGGCATTCTTCCGCGGTGCCTCGAACTGCTCGATGAAATCTGCATCGGCGCGGTGAATGGCCACGGCTTCCATTTTGCCGAGCAAGTCGGTGCGGCAATTCTCGCCGAGGTGGACGGGAACGTGGAGGAGGCGCTGTTCAACGAGCTCTCCGCCTTCGGGAGCATCTGTGAAGCCAATGGAGCGGTGGAGACGCTGGTGGCGCAGGATGAACAGCAGCGCGCCAACCTCTGGGCGATCCGGCGCGAGCTTTCGAATTCCCTGCGCCGCCTCAGGCCAGACAAGGTCTCCGAGGACATCGCGGTGCCGCGCTCGCGCATTCCCGAGGCGGTCCAACACTTCAAGAAGATCGGCGAGGAGCTGGGGCTGACGATCGCCACCTACGGCCACGCGGGCGACGGCAACCTCCACGCCAACATTCTGTTCGACGGAGCACGAGAGCGGCCTACCGTCGAACGAGCCGTCGAACGAATACTCCGGTATACGGTGTCCGTCGGGGGAACGATCACCGGCGAGCACGGCATCGGGATTGCCAAACGCGAGTACCTGCGCTTCGAACAACCCGAGCCACTGATTCAATTGCAGCGCTCGATCAAACACTTCTTTGATCCATCAGGCGTGCTGAATCCGGGCAAGATCTTCCCGGCGCCCAAGGGCTGAATTTCCCTCTGATCGCGGCGTTTTGCCGCAGCCCTGCGCGGCTTCGCTGCGGGGCCACGGAATCGTCATCGGAATGCGAAACTATTTAGCGTGTTGCACGTCTAACTTTGCGTATGAAGTTGCACGTGTTTCGCAATCCAAAAAATGAAGGAAAGGAGGCGAGTGGTGGCTAGAGCTGTAACCGAAGAAGGACTGTCGAACTACCTGCGCCACCTCAGTGGGCGGGCGCAGCTCAGTCGGGAGGAAGAATACGAGCTCTCGCGCCGAGTCAAGAAGGGCGACGAGGCTGCCCGGCGGCAGCTGGCCCTGTCAAACCTCGCCTTTGTCGTAGCGGTAGCCAAGAAGTTCGCAAACCGAGGTGCTCGCCTCGAGGACCTGATTCAAGAGGGCAACATCGGCCTGATGAAGGCAATCGAGCACTTCGACGCCAAGAAGAACGTTCGCTTCGCGACCTACGCGGTGTGGTGGATCCGCGCGTACATCACCCGCTACCTCAAGGACAACCGCAGCCAAGTGCGAGGGGGCGAGGCCGAGCGGCAGAGCATGAGCGATCTCTCCCTCGACGCGTCGATCGACGACGAATCGGACTCGACCTACCTCGATCAGCTCGAGGATCCCAACCCGGGACCCCAGGCCGAAGTGCTGGGCCGCGAGACGGACGAGGCGGTGCAAGCGGCGCTCGCCAGGGTCCGCAAGCGGATCGGCGATCTCGGCTGGGATATCCTCCAGGAGCGGCTCACGCAGGACAAGCCGCGTACACTGGAGGAGCTGGGGCGTCGCTGGGGCGTGTCCCGCGAGCGAGTTCGTCAGGTGGAGCTGAAGACCAAGCTGTTCCTGGAGCGGTATCTGTCCGCTTTCAACCAGGATACGGAAGAGACCGTCGCCGACGCTGCCTAAGCGTCAGCCGGAAGCTCTCTCGACGATTGCTGGCATTCAAAGCCGCGTGTTAAGCAGCAGCCTGCGCGATGCGTAGGCTGCATGCCCGATGTATGTGTATCCTCAGCCCTGTTGCTGACAGCTGGTGGGCAGCGCGCCGGGCGCATTTCGCGGATTAAGGAGGCGCGGGGATGAGGGCTGAGAATGTGCTGCAAGGCACCAGGACAGGTGCCGAAACGATGCTGGATCTGCTGGTTTTGCGCGCCCAGCAGCCCACCAAGGTCGCCGCCACCTACAAGAGCGGGGCCGAATGGCGGGACATCACCTGGGGCGAGGTTCTCGAGCGAGTGAAGCGCCTGTCCGCGGGCCTGACCGCGAGTGGAGTTCGGCCAGGGGATCGGGTGGCGATCTTCGCCGCCACCAGCCTGCAATGGGTGATCAGCGACCTGGCGATTTCAGCGTCTCAGGCGATCACCGTTCCCATCTACGGGTCCAACACTCCCGACGAGTGCCGGTACATTCTCAACAACTCGGAAGCCGTCGCCCTGTTCGTCGACAACGATGAGTCGGATGGAAAGCAGGTCGGTCGATTGTCGCGCATCCGCCAGCGGCGAGCGCAGTGTCCACAGCTCAAACAGATCATCCTCTTCGAGGGCAAAGCGTCCGCCCCCGACGAGATGCTCCTCGAGGAGTTGATTCGCCGCGGGGAGCCGCCGGGAAAGTCCACCGATGCCGCTTTTCAGGCGCGGCTGGCTCAGATCCACGCGGACGATCCCTGCTGTTTCATCTACACCTCGGGGACCACCGGGGACCCCAAGGGGGTGATCCTCACCCACGGCAACTGGACCTACGAAGCACAGACGGTTTCGAAAGTGGGGCTGATGCTTCCGGGCGACTCGGTGATGCTCTTTCTGCCGCTTGCACACTCATTTGCCCAGGTCACCAAAGCGGCGTGGCTGGGGATGTCCTTCCGGATGATCTTCGCGGAGTCCATCGAAAAGCTGCTCGGCAACCTCGCGGAGACCCATCCCACCATCCTGCCTTCGGTGCCGCGGGTCTTCGAGAAGGTCTTTAACAACGTGATCGCCAGCGGCAGCGCCGCGCCGGGCGTCAAGGGGAGCCTGTTTCGCTGGGCGTTCAAGCTCTTCGACGAGTACGTCGAGGCCCGCAAGCAGGGAAAAGAGTACAGCTCGCTTTCGTTCGCGCTCGCCAAGCGGCTCGTGTTCCACAAGGTCGCGAACACGCTTCGCGGCCGCTTGGGTGGGAAACTGCGCCTTTTCATCTCCGGCGGGGCGCCGCTGTCGACGAAAATTGGATTTTTCTTCGACCTTCTCGGCTTCAAGGTGCTCGAGGGTTGGGGCCTCACCGAAACCTCAGCGGCTACCTGCTGCAACCTTCCCGACAAGATCAAAATTGGGACCGTGGGCCCGGCGTTTCCCGGAACCGAGCTGCGGATCGCCTCGGACGGCGAGATCCTGGTACGCGGCCCGGGGGTGATGAAGGGCTATTTCAAGAACCCCGCGGCCACCGAGGAAGTGCTGCAACCGGACGGATGGTTCCACACCGGCGACATCGGCGAGTTGGACTCCGACGGCTATTTGAAGATCACCGATCGCAAGAAGGACATCATCGTCACCGCCGGCGGCAAGAAAGTTCCCCCTCAGAACTTGGAGAACCTGCTCAAGACGGTTCCCCTGGTGAGCCAGGCGATGGTCTACGGCGACAAACGCAAGTATCTGACCGCGCTGATCTGCGTCAGCGAGGAGGCGGCTCGAAAGCTGCTCGCCGAAAAAGGGATCTCCGCGAGCGACTATTCAAACCTCACCAAGCGGCCGGAGATCCAGGCGGCGGTACAGGTCGCGATCGATCACCTGAACGCCGAACAGCCGCCGTACGCTTCACTCAAGAAGTTTGCCCTGGTGGACCATGAGTTCAGTCAGGAGTCCGGTGAGCTGACTCCGACCTTGAAGGTGAAGCGAAAGGTCGTGATTCAACGCTATCGGGCGCTGCTCGACGGGATGTACGACGAGGCGATCGACTAGAAAGCGGCCAGCGCCGCTAGGCGGTCTTCTGAGGCGACTTGGACCGATCGACGTCCTTGGTGTCGACGGTGTTGGCGCTGGACAAGGAGTTCACGTCCCGGTTGCCCGCCGAAGAATCCTCGGAATCGCCGAAGCCGCGCTTGAAGTTCTTGATCGCCTGGCCCAACGAAGAGCCAAGCTGGGGCAAGCGCGCGGCGCCGAACAAAATCAGCACCACCACCAGGATGATCAGCAGCTCGCCCATTCTTAGACCGCCCATTTGAATCTCCTTATCGTCTGGCGGCTAACATAGCCGGAGCCGATCTCGACCGCCACTGTGCTACCAGGCTTAGCCATAACAGAAAAGGCACTCCCGGTGCAGCCGCGGTTGCCTTGCGGCCGGGGGTGCGAACCCCGAAGTGGCGACCCGGATCCGGATAAACCCGTTACGTTCTGCGGTGTCAAGTGCCTGTCGGCTTCTCGACAGGAGGCTAGAAACAACTGGCCAGGATGCGTCAAAATGCTCGATCTGGCTTCCAATGTGTTCAGGATCTGAAGGTAGGAACGGGCGACGGGGAGCGATCCTGGTGGTGGACGACGATCCCGACATCCTCGAGGCCCTCACCGAAATTCTTGCGGCTGAAGGTTTCGATGTCCTCGCGGCCCGGCATGGGCAGGAAGCGCTGGCGCAGTTTTCGACGCGTCCCCCGGACTTGGTGCTCCTTGACCTGATGATGCCGGTGATGGATGGCTGGGAGTTCGCCAGTCAGATGCGGAAGAATCCAGACTGGGCCGATGTGCCCATCCTGGTCCTCAGCGCCGACCGCAACCTAGGCCTGAAGGCAAGAGAAATCGGCGCGATCGGCTATCTGTCGAAGCCGTTCGAACTTTCTTCGTTGCTGGAGGTGGTGACCCGTTCCTTGGATGCGCGCGCCAAGGCGCAACCGGGAACGGGCTCGGCGAGCGCTTGACGCCGCCTTCCCCCGCCGATACGGTCCCTCGGCGGTTTACCCCTTAAAACCAGCGAGAGTCGGATGGAAGACACGGCAAAGAGCATTTTGGAGAGCGAGATTCCCGCCCTGCTCCAGAGCAAACCGGAACTCGCAAAAGAGATCAACGCGGTGATCCATTTCAACATCACCGGGGATCAGGGCGGCACCTGGACCTTGGACTGCACCAAGGACTCTAATTGGGTGCAAAGCGGCGCTCAGGGCACCCCCAAGATGACCATTGTGGTCAGCGATCAAGACTTCGTGAAGATCCGGCGCAAGCAGCTCAACGCCCAGATGGCAGCGATGCAGGGCAAGCTCAAGTTCAAACCCATGGACATGGGCTTGGCTATGAAGTTGGGCAAGCTGTTGTCCTAAGCCGCGGTCGTCGGCGCACTCGCACTTGGAGTCACCGCTCAGCGACCTCAAGGTTCTGGACCTCTCCAGGCTTCTTCCCGGCCCTTACGCCACGCTGGTGCTGGCAGCGCTCGGGGCTGGCGTCGATAAGGTGGAGGACCCCGCCGGCGGAGAGTTTCTGCGCAACCTGCCCCCTTTGGTCGACGGGCGCAGCGTGCTTTTCGAGGTGCTCAACCGGGGCAAGCGTTCCCTCACCCTGGACCTGAAAACCCCCGCCGGCAACCGCGCTTTTCGACGGCTGGTGCGGGGGTACGATCTGTTGGTCGAGGGCTTTCGTCCCGGAGTGATGGAGCGGCTCGGCCTTTCCTACGGCGCCCTGCGCGACGAAAATCCGCGGCTGATCTACTGCTCGCTCTCCGGGTATGGGCAAACCGGGCCGGATCGCCTCAAAGTGGGGCATGACCTCAACTATCTCGCTCGCGCCGGAGTCCTCGGTTACGGCGGTTCGCCGGAGGGGCCGCCGGCGATGCCCGGGGTGCAGATCGCGGACATCGGCTCCGCGCTCTCGGCGGTGATCGGGCTGCTCTCCGCGCTGCATCAGCGAAATCGCACCGGGCGGGGTTGCCACCTGGACATTGCCCTCAACGAGGCGGCGCTGGCTTTCCTCTATCCACAGCTCGCCGCGCGCCTCGCCGCCGGCTCCGCGGGCAGACCGCTGGCGCGGGGCCGGGATCTGCTCAACGGCGGAATCGCCAACTACGGCGTGTACCGAACCGCCGACGGCCGCTACCTCTCGGTGGGAGCGCTGGAACCGAAGTTCTTCGTCGAGCTGTGCACCCGGCTGGGCAAGCCCGAGCTGGCGGAGACGGCGGACGGCTCGGCAGAGCGCGAGGAGCAGATTCGGCGGGAGCTTTCCGCCAGCTTTGCCGGCAAATCGCTCTCGGAGTGGGTGGCGCACTTCGCCGATTCGGAGTGCTGCGTGGAACCGGTCTACGAGGGCGATGAAGTCCTCTCGGATCCACAGCTGCGCGCGCGGGACTTGCTCCAGCAGGCACCCGCGAGCGGGGTGGGGCAAGCGCAGCTAAGACTGCCTTTTGCGTTGACCCAGTTTTTGAAGGATCCCGCCCCGGGCCTGGGAGAGCACAGCGCCGAGATCCTCGCCGAGGCTGGGTTCCCGCAAGACGAGATTCGAAAGCTGGTGTAAACCGCGCAGGGGTTAGAGGTTGGACTGATGCTCGAGCCATTCACCGAAGAACACCAGATGTTCCGCAAAACGGTGCGCTCGTTCGTGGAGCGCGAGCTTGCGCCCCACGCCCTCGAGTGGGATCGAGCCGGAATCTTCCCCCGCGAAGTCTTCGTCAAGTGCGGCGAGCTGGGCTTGCTCGGCATCAACCTGGATCAAAACTACGGGGGCAGCGGGCTCGACTACTGGTACGTGACGGTGCTGTGCGAGGAGCTGGTTCGCAGCCGCAACGCGGGCGTGAACATGGCGATCCTGGTACAAGCGCAGATGGCGACCCCGCTGATCAACCAGCACGGCAGCGAAGAACAGAAGCAGCTGTTTCTGGCTCCGGCGATCCGGGGCGAGAAGATCGGCGCCCTGGGGATCAGCGAACCCGGTTGCGGTTCCGATGTCGCCAGCATCAAGACCACGGCGCGCCGGGACGGCGGCGACTGGGTGGTCGACGGCCAGAAGATGTGGATCACCAACGGGACTCGCGCCGACTTCATCACCCTGGCGGTGCGCACCGGCGGGCCAGGATACGCGGGCATTTCCGTGGTGACTTTTCCCACCGATGCGAGGGGATTTTCGGTCTCCAAGAAACTCGACAAGGTGGGAAATTTGGCCTCCGACACCGCCATCCTGTTCTTCGAGAACTGCCGGATCCCGGCGCGGTACCTGCTCGGGGCGGAGAACGAAGGCTTCTACCTGGTCATGCAGAACTTCCAGGGCGAGCGGCTGGTGGGCTCGATCTCCGCGGTTTCATCGATGGAGCAGATGGTGGCCGATGCGATCGCCTACGGGCATGAGCGGGAGGCTTTTGGGCGGCCGATCATCAAATTCCAGGTCTGGAGGCATCGCTTCGTGGAACACCTGGCCTCGATCGAGGCGGCAAAGCGCCTGACCTACCGCGCGGTGGACTTGTTCCAGCGCCAGCAGGACGCGGTGAAGGAGATTTCCATGGCCAAGCTGTTCGCCGGGGATCTGGCCCAGCGAGTGGCCTACGATTGTCAGCAGTTTCACGGCGGCATGGGCTACATCGAAGAGACGCCGATCGCTCGAGCCTGGCGCGACATTCGCCTGCTCACCATCGGCGCCGGTACCTCGGAAGTGATGAAGGAGATCATCGCCAAGCTGTCAGGGCTCTGACAGCTCGCTCTGCTTGCCGCTTACTTCTTTCTGAAGAGCGACTCGGCAGCGTCGAAGAGGGCATCTCGGCTTTGCTGCGCAGAGATTCCGCCCTCGCCGATCTGGAAAAAATCACAGAAGTTGGCGCCGTCTTTGTCCTCGGGCACTTCGGCGAAGGGCTCCTTGCACTCCTTCGCGGCGTGAGCATCGAAGTGGCGACACTGGCGGCAGGCGTGCAGGTCCGCGCCGCATCCGGGACAGGTGTCCCGTCGGCCGACTTGATTTCCGACGATCTCCAGCGTGCGACCGCACCAAGAACATCCGGCCATGCACGCAACATAGCACAGCGCGGAGATCGCGCCCGAGTGGCTTTCGCCCGCGGCGTGGCGCTTACGATGGTGTGCCGGCTACTTGCAGGTAGGAAAGCCGCCTACGACGATCGCATCCGAAGCCTACGAGCGACCGCAGAAACTGCGCGCGTTGACAGCCCAGAACCCGGTTGGTACATCGCCGCGCTTGCGAAAAGATCCGTCTTTGCTCGCGGTTCTCAGCGCTTATGACAAGCGCGGACTAGTCCCCTTCGCCAGGACGCTGGTGGAGCTTGGCTACACGCTTCTTTCGACAGGTGGCACGCTGGAGCACCTTCGCTCCCACGACATCGCGGTTCGCAAGGTTTCCGAGCACATCCAAAGCGAGGAGATTCTTGGCGGACGAGTCAAAACGCTTCATCCGCGCATCCATGGCGGGATCTTGGCTCGCCTCGACTTGCCTCAAGATCGGATGGACCTCGAGCGAGCGGGCATTCAGCCCATCTCCCTCGTGGTCGTGAACCTTTACCCCTTCCGACAAGCGGTCGCCTCGGGGGCAAAGGAGGAGGAAGTCATCGAGCAAATCGACATCGGCGGGCCGGCCATGGTGCGAGCCGCGGCCAAGAATTTCGCCCACGTGACGGTGGTCATTCACCCGGACGACTATCCGCGGGTCGCACACGAGCTGCAAGCGCGCCGGAGCGTTTCGGAAACAACTCGGCGCGAGCTGATGCACAAGGCGTTCTCTCACACCGCCGCCTACGATGCCTCGATCGCCGCTTACCTGGGTCGGAAAATGGAAACTCCGTTTCCTGGGCAGCTCTCATTGGCGTTCGAGAAGGTACAGGACCTTCGCTACGGGGAAAATCCGCACCAGCGCGCGGCGCTGTATCGCCAATACGAAAATCCGCAATCTGCCACGGTGGCGTTTTCCCGCGTCCTGCAGGGAAAAGAGCTTTCCTACAACAATCTTCTGGATCTCGATTCCGCGCTCGCGCTCGTCTTGGAGTTCCCCGAGGGAGCATGTGCGGCGATCATCAAGCACAATACGCCCTGCGGAGTGGCGGTCAAAGCCAGCCTGTCCGATGCCTACCGGGCAGCCCGGGCGGTGGACGAGACTTCCGCCTTCGGGGGGATCGTCGCCTTGAATCGAAGCGTCGACGCGGCGACGGCCACCGCCCTTGCGGAGACCTTTTTGGAGGCGGTGATCGCGCCCGAATTTTCCCCCGAGGCCTCGGCAGCGCTGTCGGCGAAGAAAAACCTTCGGCTGCTCGAGGCCGGGCCCAAGTTGGCCAGCGGCGATCGCGAGCCGATGATGGAGGCGCGCACCATCTCCGGAGGATTGCTCTACCAGGACCGCGACGTCTTTGAGCCCCCCGGCGAATGGAAAGTCGTGACCCGCCGGGCGCCGACGGAAAAGGAGTGGGCCGCGCTGCGGTTCGCCTGGCGAGTCGGTAAGCACGTCAAGAGCAACGCGATCGTGTTCTGCACGCAAGATCAGCTGCTCGCGGCCGGAGGGGGCCAGACCAGCCGAGTCGATTCGGTGAAGATCGCCGCCGCCCGGGGAGGCCCTGCGCTCAAGGGAAGCGCGGCGGCCTCGGATGCCTTTTTCCCGTTCCGGGACGGTTTGGACGAGGTGGCGCGCGCGGGCGCGACCTGCGTGGTGCAGCCCGGGGGCTCGGTGCGGGACGCCGAAGTGATCTCCGCCGCGGACGAGCATGGTATCGCGATGGTGTTTACCGGCGTGCGGCACTTTCGGCACTGACCATGAAGCTCTCGGTTCTGATTCTCGGCTCCGGGGCGCGGGAGCACGCGCTGGCTTGGAAAATCAGCCGAAGCCCGCAGCTTGGAGCGCTGTTCTGCGCTCCGGGGAATCCCGGCACCTCGTCGGTCGCTACCAACGTCGCGGTGCCCGCCGACGACGCCGGCGAGATCCTCGCCTGGATTCGCGGCCACCCCGTGGATCTGGTGATCGTCGGACCGGAGGCTCCCCTGGTCAAGGGCGTGGCCGATGCGCTGAGAGCGGTTTCGATTCCGGTTTTCGGTCCTTCGGCCGCGGCGGCCGCGCTGGAAGGGTCCAAGTCCTTCGCCAAGGAGGTGATGGCCAGCGCAGGAGTTCCAACCGCGAGCGCGCGAGTGTTCACCTCGATGGCGGAGGCGGAGTCGTACGTTCGTCAGCAACGCCAGGTGGTGGTCAAGGCGGACGGTTTGGCGGCGGGGAAGGGCGTGGTGGTGGCGCGCGATCCTGGCGAGGGAATTGCCGCCGTCCGTTCGTTGGCCCAATTGGGTGCGGCTGCCAAACGGCTGGTGATCGAGGAGCTGCTGGAGGGCGAGGAAGTTTCAGTGATTGCGCTCTGCGATGGAGAGCGCTTTGCCCTGCTGCCCCCGGCGCAGGATCACAAGCGGCTTCGGGATGGGGACGCAGGCCCGAACACCGGCGGAATGGGCGCCTATGCGCCGGCTCCGTTTCTCGATGCCGACGGATTGCGCCGCGTCGGCGCGCAGATCATCCATCCGATCCTCGAGGAAATGCGTCGGCGGGGCACTCCCTTCCGAGGCGCCCTTTACGCGGGGCTGATGCTGACCAATTTCGGCCCCAAGGTCCTCGAGTTCAATTGCCGCCTCGGCGATCCCGAGGCCCAGGTGCTGATGATGCAGCTGCGGGAAGACTTTTTGCCTTTGTCGATGGCCTGCGCCCGGGGCGAGCTTCGGCCGCGGGAGTTGGAATCGGAGAGCGGGACCTCAATCTGCGTGGTGCTCGCTTCCGAGGGCTATCCGGAGGCCCCGAAGACCGGGTTTCCGATCACGGGTCTGGAGCCGCGGCCGGAAAACATCGAGGTGTTCCACGCTGGCACCCGCTTGCAAGGGGGCCAGCTGGTGACGTCCGGAGGCAGGGTGCTGTCTGTCTGCGCTCGGCGCGCGACGCTCGCCGAAGCGCGAACGGCGGTTTACTCGGCGATCGAACGCATCGGATTCCCCGGGATGCATTATCGGCGAGACATCGGCCTGCGCGCGGAGGCCAAGAGCTGATCATCCTTGTTGGTGAGGGCGGCGCCCAGGGTCAGCATCAGGGCCATCGAAAACTCGCCGTGGTAGAGCGGGTCGTGAAACAGCGAAAGCAGGACAAAAAACAGCAGCGCGCTCGCGCCCGCGGCACCTTCCGGCCGCTGCAGCACCAGGGCGCTGCCAAGCCACGCCAAGGCAAGGCAGAAGAGCAACAGCCCGGGCAGCCCCGCTTCCGCCGCGACGGTGACAAATTGGTTGTGGGACTTGCCGGGGTGAGTCAGCACTTCCTCGGGAGCGTTGGCGGGCGCGAACAGCGACGGTCGAAACCGCCCCAGGCCCAGGCCCACGACCGGGTGCGCTCGGATGGCTGCGAAGCCCGTCTGCAGCATCGCACGCCGGTTGCCGCTTCCTGAATCGGTTGCCGCCGAGAGAAACCGTTCCCGCAGCGGGCGTTGCGAGGCGAAGATCGCCACGCAGCCGACCAAGATCGCCGCAGCGGCGATTCGGACGCCTACCTGCCGCCGTTGCAGCACCAGCGCGGTGGCCACCTCGGTCAGCACCAGCGCCACCGACGCGGCGCGGGCGTACGGGAACATCAAGATGGAGATAAAACCGACCACCGCCACCAACGCGGTGAAAGCTCTGAGCCAGCCGGTGGTGTGGAAGGTCCAGCTGAGCGCCACGAGTACCGCCAGGCCCTCGACATGGGCGAATTTGAGGCGGTGGAAGAACAGCCCTCCGACCATGAATCGGTTGGCGGTTCCAGGGGCGCGTTCGTAGACGCGCTGAAAAGATATTCGCATCCAGCCAAGTCGGGAGAACGCGGCCGGCTCCGGCCAGATGCCAAAGTGCTGCAGCGCCGCCACCGCGCAGGAGAGCAACAGGATGGCCCCGCAGGCGAGACCGACCAGGGTTCGCTGCTTCGGGGCCAAGTTCCGAAAGGCGAAGGCGGCCACCGGGATCCCGAGCCAATCCGCGGTGCGCGCGATTCCCGCTCCGGTGGGCCAATGGCCCGCCGCGGCGGGCGCGATCGCCGCCCAGAGCACGTAGGCGAGTATCGGCCACCAGCCGCGGCCGATTTCGCGCCAATTTGGCTGGCTGCGCGCCAACGCCCAGGCCACACCGGCGGCGCAGCCAAGCGCGCCGAAGGTGGCCAGACCCTCGCTGCACTGGACGCCCACGCCCCAGAGCGACAGCTGAATCAGGAACCATCGTTGGAGTGGCGAGGACAAATCCGAAGAGAGGTCACCGCGAGGATGGGCCGCCGAACGTCTCCTTCAGTACCGCCTGAAACTGCTGAGTGGAGCTGGGCCACACGCTGTGGCGGGTGATCTGATATCGCGAGTTGTTGCCCTTGCCTACCGAAAGCGCCGCGCGGTAGCCAGCCTGCTCCACGATGTCAACGGTGGTCGGGTTGAACGCGCCATACGGATAAGCGAAGTACCTCACCGGAATCCCGAGCCGGCGCTGCAGCTCGCGGCGGGACTCGACGATCTGATGCTGTTGTTGCCGCTCCGAGAGTTTGCGCAGCGCGGGATGATCCACGGTGTGCGATTCGGCGACGAACGCGCCGCTGCCCACCATTTCTTGGACCTCGGGCCATGTCAGGTACGGGTGTCTGCCGAGGGCGTTGATGACGATCTTTCGCTCCGCGGCAGTCTCGGCGAGATATCCGGTCACCAGAAACAGCTCGCCGACCGCGCCATGTCGAAGCAGCGCGGGCATCACCTGATCGTGGAGGCATCGCCGTCCGTCGTCGAAGGTGAGCACCACCGCCTTGGCCGGTAGGGGAGTCCGCCCTTCCCAGTCGCTGAGGACTTGGTCCAGGGTCACGGTCTTGATGTTCTGGTCGTTGAGCATCTGCAGTTGCTGCTCGAACTCGTCGACGGAGACGTCGTATCTGTCGTTCGGCGCGCCCTCGCCCACCGAGTGCCAGAGGAAGATCGGGACCGGTCTGACTGGCCCGCAGGCGGCCAGGGTCAGAATCGAGACGAGCTGGATCCACCTGTGAAACGGAAGCTGTGGGCTGGCGGGAACCGCCGTTCCTGGTCGAATCATGTGGGCAACAGTGTAGTCACCGATGGTGCAACTTCCACCGACCCTCGCGACGGCCATAGACAATCAACGACGCGAGCACGAGCATCGCCACCGGCGCCCAGGCCGCGACCGGCGGTGACAGTCTTTCGGCCAAGACGAGTGTCCGACAAATCACCATCGTTGCCCACAACGCTATCGCAATCGCCAGCCCCTCGACCAGCGCAGAAGTGAGATGTCCTTTCCGACCCGGGCGCAGCGCCAGTCCCACCGCCAAGAGCGCCGCGGGCAACGCCGCGAGCGGATAAGCGAACCGATTGTGCATCGCGAGGCGGAACTGTCCAGTCGGCAGCCCGACCCGCTCCCGGATCCGAATCTGTTGCCTCAATTGTCCCACCCTCATCTGTTCGGGTCTCCCAATCCGCACCCGAAAGTCATCGCCGCGGGCGCCGAGCTCATAGGCCGCCTGCTGAAAGCGATCCAGCCGCGCGGAACCGTCCTCGCCGAATGTCCGATCCGAGACACCGGTGAGCAGCCAACGGGTGTCTTCCAAATAGGTCATCCGTTCCGCGTCGATCCGCTCCGCGAGGTGAAATTCGGGAGTGAGGCGCAGAATCGTCACCTCGTCGAAGCCGCGGTCCACATCCCCGGCCCGCAGGTAGAAGACCCGGTCGTTGCGCCGAAACCAATGCTTGGGGACGAAATACATCCGCCAATCCCCCCACCGGTTGAACCGCTGGGTGGTGATCTCATCGACCCTGGGGCCGGCTTTGACCACCACCGACTCGTCGAAGCCGATGAGCAGCACACAGGCCACGGCCGCGCACAGTCCCGCCGGCAGGTAGATGGCATCGGTCCCGAATGCCAACGAGCCCAAAGCGGTGACTTCTCCTCGCCTGCGAAGCAGGGCCACCGTGGCGCCGGCGGCGAGCATCAGCGCCGCGGGTCCGAGCTGTTGGATCGCCAAAAGGGCCTTGTATCCGTAGAGCACGGTGACGTCGGCGACCCAGTTCGGTCCGGTATAAGCCTTGGCGCGGTCAACGAAGTCCGCCACCAGGAAGATCGCCAAGAGCCCGGCGAGAATGCTGAACAGCAGGATGAGGTAGGTGCGCACCACGTAGCGAAAGATGATTTTGCTCACCGCGCCAGCCCCGAGCGGACCACCCGGTGCAGCAGCCACAGCCCGACCGCCGCGAAGATCAGGTTGTGCAGCTGCGCCGCAGCGAAAATCGGCATCTTCCCTTGCGAGCCCAGATTTTCGAAGAGGCGCGAAATCACGTAGTAGGCGATGTAGCCGAACAAGGTGAACAAGTAGCCGGCGGCGCGACCTCCGCGCCTGCGGCTCATCGCCAGGGGAACGCCGATCAACGCGAAGGAAACCGGCGTCAGGATCTGGCCGAAGCGTCGCTGATAGGCCATCAGGAAGGGCTTGGGGTCGGCTCCCTGGGCCTTGGCCACCTTCGCGGCCTGGAGCAGTTCGAAGGGGGTGAGCTCGTCCTTGGGAGATCGAAGGCGATTCTTCATTGAGGTAGAGTCCTCGACCCCGACGGCGATCTCGCCACGATCGAAGGTGACGATGCTGTAGTCGTCGCTTTGGCGGCTGCCGAG
>Ga0126384_10000741_pt1 | contig 18561 bp, 18 predicted proteins | sample PanSoiMetPlot_36_FD_92543 | JGI IMG/M metagenome (GOLD analysis project Ga0126384, IMG submission 92543) | Tropical forest soil microbial communities from Panama - MetaG Plot_36 | ecosystem: Environmental > Terrestrial > Soil > Tropical forest > Bulk soil | place: Panama | collected 2016-02-17 | reverse complement strand
TTGTCCGGCACCAACGACGAGCTCTTGACGACAGTGTGGCCCTGCTTGACAAAAAAGTCCAAAAAAGATTTACGAATTTCGTTCCCGGTCATCCGTCTTTCAATCTTCTTCTACGGGACAGTGCAGCAGTTCAGAAATTGTTTTGCCACTGTAGCCCCGATTTTGCAGAAAAGAAGCAGCGCGCTGGATCATTTCAGGATCGTCAAAATTACTTTTGTGATATCTTTTCTGCAAAAGTTTCCTCGCGTTCTCTGTCTCATCTACTTGGCGAAAGGTTTCCCGAATAACTTCCCGCGTCACCGACTGATCAATACCTTTCGCCCGCAATTCCTGCTCGATTTTTTTTGGGCCATCGCCGCGTTTCTCAGTTCTTGCAAGCGCCCAATTACGCGCAAAGGCCTCATCATCAATGTAATGCAGCGAACGGAGTCTTTCCAGCGTCTTTCCGATGATAGCGCTGGTATAGCCGCCACGGACTAAACGGCGCTCTACTTCGGCTTCGCTGCGCGATCGATAATTGAGGAACCGGAGGGCAAGTGCTAGCGCCGCGTCTTGCGCGTCAGATGGTTTCGAGCTGAAATTTTGTCGTTTCAGAACTCAACTAGATCCTTTGCGCCTATTTGGCTTTTATCTTTTCCTTCTTTTCAGCCGCGGTTGTTTGTGTTTCGGGTTCGGCCCGTTTCAGGCCGGCCTTTTCCATCACTTTCCCGATAATATGACTGGCTGTTTCGGAGTGTTCTTTCAGGAACTGTTTGGCGGCTTCTCGTCCTTGTCCGATCCGCTCACCGCCAAATGAATACCAGGCGCCGCTCTTTTCGACGATGCCCATTTCACTGCCGAGATCGACAATTTCGCCGTCCCGCGAGATGCCCGTACCGTAGAGAATGTCGAATTCCGCTTCCTTGAAAGGGGGAGCCATTTTATTTTTTACCACCTTGACCCGGGTTCGTCCTCCGATGACGCTATCTCCCTCCTTCAACGCTCCAATGCGGCGAATATCCATGCGCACAGAGGCATAAAACTTAAGCGCGTTGCCGCCGGTCGTGGTCTCAGGATTTCCAAACATGACACCAATCTTCATGCGAATCTGATTGATAAAGACCACCACAGTTTGAGAACGGGAAATAGTCCCGGTGAGCTTGCGCAAGGCTTGCGACATGAGCCGAGCCTGCAATCCCATGTGAGCATCTCCCATCTCCCCTTCGATCTCCGCCTTGGGCACCAACGCGGCGACCGAGTCGATGACCAAGACATCGATGGCCCCACTGCGGACCAGGGTTTCACCGATTTCCAGGGCTTGTTCGCCGTGATCCGGTTGAGAGACCAGAAGATCATCGGTTTGCACGCCAAGTTTCTTCGCATAACCTAAGTCTAAAGCGTGTTCCGCGTCGATATACGCCCCCATGCCACCCTGCTTCTGAGCCTCAGCGACAATCTGGAGCGCCAACGTTGTTTTGCCGGAAGATTCAGGGCCGTAAATTTCGACGACTCGGCCACGCGGCACGCCGCCGATTCCCAAAGCGATATCCAGTCCTAATGAGCCGGTCGAAATTACCGGAACGTCTTTGACCAGGCCTCCCTCACCCAGCTTCATTATCGCCCCTTTGCCGAACTGCCGTTCTATCTGGCTTACAGCGAGGTCAAGTGCTTTTTCCCGATTAATGTCCATTTTCGCCTCCTTCAAGTAACCAGTCAGTTAAGCGGCTCCCCATTGCTGAGCACTATCTTTTCTAATGGCCGATGTATCGCGCCTTCGGGTCTAAGCGTGCTTTGGAAGAGTATAATATTTCTCACCTCAGATGTTCCAAACGCATGCCCTTTCCATCTTTCGAGCTCCGTGACGAAATTGGCTGCTGATTTAGCCCGCTGCCGCCAACGTCCGATCGTCAGATGCGGTTTAAAACCACGCTTTTCAGGCGCAAACCCCAATGTTTTGAGAGCTGTTTCGATAGCTGATGCTAGCTCTGATAAGTGAATTCCTTCCAATCCGACCCATAAGACCTGTGGCCGTTTTACGCCAGGGAATACCCCTAAATCTTTAGCATTAATGGTGAAGCGCGGAAAGGGGGCGATGTGCTGACGAAGCGCTCGGACAATAGGGTCAACTGCAGCCTCTTCAATGTCTCCGAGAAACTTGAGTGTGAAGTGAAGGTTGATGAGCGGAGTCCATCCTATGCCGGCGATGCTTAGCTTAAGTTGGTCAATGGCTTCCGAGATTCTTTCCACGGTTTTGGGATCAATGCCAACAGCGATGAATGCACGAATCACGGCTGGTTAGGCTCTCAAATTCAAAAGAGTGGTGCGGAGCCAGTTGAGCGCGGCCTGTGAGGTGCCAAGAATAATCCGCTCGCGGTCCGCTCCTCGGAATTGAAAAAGTCGGGCTTCGTGGAGATCGTCTTTGGCAATGCTGATCCAAACTGTTCCCACGGGTTTCTCAGGGCTGCCGCCGCTGGGCCCGGCAATCCCAGTCACGCTGAGACTAACGCTCGCCCCAGTTCTTTCGCGAACGCCTTCGGACATTTCCAAAGCCGTTTCTCTACTTACGGCGCCATGCTTTTCCAATGTCGAAACCTTGACTCCGAGGAATCGCATTTTAGCCTCATTGGAATAGGTCACAGCGCCCGCCAAGTAATACGCCGAGCTGCCGGCGACGCGGGTAATACGATGGCTGATGTAACCTCCGGTACAGGATTCAGCCAGCGCCAGGGTTTGTTTCTTGGCCACAAGCAACTGGCCGACAATCTCCTCCAGGCTGACATCGCCTTCAGCGTAGACATACGAACCAAGGAGGTCACGGATCTGTTTGCTAAGGCGCGTGAAAGTTTCCTCCCTTTCCGAGTATCCTCGGACCGTCAAACGCAATGTTAGCTCCGGATAGTGGACGCGAAAGGAGAGTCTTGAATGCGGGTCCAATACGACGGGTTTTAAAATGTCATCCAGCTTTGATTCGGTCAAGCCGTGCATTTTAAACGTGGTGGCGGAAATCTGCTCTGCCTCACCCCTTTGTTGAGCGATCCACGGCATCACAGTCTCGCTTAACATCGCGGTCATCTCATGCGGTACTCCGGAGAGCCAAACAAGAGTCTTGCCTTGAGCCATCGGAACGCGAAACCCCGGAGCGCTGCCGACGGGGTTGGGAATGATCCTCGATCCTTCAGGAAACATGGCTTGTTTGAGGTTGTTGGCTGTCCAAGCGAAACCACGAGCCACGAATCGCTCCTTGAGCGACTTCGCCGTGAAATCGTCCAGTTGCGGCTTAACACCAAGAAATTGGGCCACTACTTCGGTGGTTAAATCATCCACCGTCGGCCCAAGCCCGCCAGTGCCTATTACCAAATCGCCAAGGTCGCGAGCTTGCCCGAGGGCCCATAGAAGTTTCTCGCGGTCATCACCAACTTTAAGAACGGCTGCGACCTGGATGCCGGTCGAAGATAATTGATCGGCAATGACAGCGGAGTTGGTATCAACGACTCTTCCCGTCGCAAGTTCGTCGCCGGTGCTGAGAATTACTGCGCGATCAATCATATCGAATCGTTTCGATAAGGGAGATTAGCCAATTTCCCTATGCTTTGGCAATGCATCGCCCGGCTAGGCTAAATGCGTGCTTTACTGACGGCAACCAAAGAAGTTGCCGAAAACTGTCATAGCTCGGAATGTAAATTAAGATGCAGGACCGGATGTCAGCTCGACGAGGAAAGTCTGCTTCTGACTGTCGAAAACATTCTGTAAAGCAGGCTCGATTGTGTCTTCGGCGGGAAAATCGACGCTCAGTGGATCTACATACTGTTGATCTTTATAAAACTCAAAATGAAGGTGGGGACCAGTTGCTCTCCCGGTGGAACCCACATAACCAATGATCTGACCCTTTCGGACAGACACACCGCTGTGGATACCCTCAGCGAATCTTTCCAGGTGCCCATAACGGGTGGAGTACGTCGAGTCATGCTGGATGTCGATGGCTTTACCGTAACCGCCATTCCAGCCAGCTTGAGTAATCACCCCATCACCTACGGCGCGAACCGGAGTTCCCCTTTGGGCGGCAAAATCAACCCCTGTATGGGGCATATTTACTTTAAGAATGGGATTAAAACGGGAATGGGCAAAATAAGATGTGATGCTTGTAAATTCTAACGGAAAACGGAGGAACGAACGGGCTAAGCTTCTGCCCTCCAGATTGTAATAGTTGCCTATTCCTTTTTGCTTTTCAAAGTAAATGGCTGTGAATTTCTGTCCGGCATTGATCAGCTCAGCGGCCAAGACGCGGAGTGAGGTTTTTGTATCTTGGCCTTTGCGGCTCTTCTTCTCGAACAGGACCCGTAAGCTGTCACCCTTGTGAATATCCTTCTCAAGGTCAACGTCCCAGTTAAAAATATCGGCGAGTTGGGACAGCAATGTCGGCTGTATTCCAGCCTTTTGCCCATCTTCAAAGAGAGAGCTCTCTACCACCGTGCTGGCGGTTTTCAGCTCTACATCCCAGGGCTTCTCGCGTTTTTGGAAAAGGATACCCTTCCCACTCTTTTCCCAAGTTAGAGTCCAAGCATCGTTATAGTCCACCTCCAGCGCCTTAAGCTGAGATACAGCCGTTGCCCCCGGACTCGGGGTCTTGGTGAAATAAAAGTGGACCTCTTTCCCTCCAGGTAGCGCTTGGGTTCCAAGACTTCTTCGGATCGTGCGGGTCCAAAGCTGTTTTTCTGTTTGGGGTAGGTCGAACCGATTGATCAAGCCCGGCAACGTGTCGCCCGCCCGAGAGCGATGGACAACATGCTCGCGCATTTCCAAGGGATCAGCAGCGGGTGATTCGGCTTCCTTGAGAAGTGTCTTGCGGGGCTGAACGAGCGGCGGCTTCTGGGCCGATGCAGTCGAGGTCTTTCCTTTAGGAGATTCGTTTTTGATTGATTTTTTTCTGGCGGCTTCCGTCCCGGAGGGCTTCAGAGCAAATACGGCAGTAAAAACCCAAAACCAAACTAGCGTAGAAAAAACACTGTGACGCGAAACGAAAACAGATTTCCCCCCCCGCGTTGTCCCCGAGGTTCTATGAACTCCAAACAAAGGCATAGTAAAAAAGTTTTACACTGAATAAGCCTTTTTGCTTCTCGTGTCAAACGAAAAATGACCTAAATTTAAGCGAACAGTGATGGCCAATAAGCACCTTAGGGTGGAGAAATGACTAGGCGGGCTCGGAAATTACCAGATTTCTAAAAGCGATCTCTAGAATGAAAAGTATCAAAGCTAATATGACAAGGGGCTGACGAATCGGTGTGTAATTCCTAGTAACTTGCTGGTTTCGCGAACCTTCGAACGACGTCGGATTAATTTCGCCGCCCGAAGCCTGGGCCATTTTGGCGAGCAGATCGGTATTGAAGTACGGACGAAACTGCTCTCGCGTTAGATCGTAGGACAAAGTATAGCCGAGCGGCGGAAACGGTATGGAGCGTCCGCGTCGGTCCTCAGACAACGCGATTCGATAGTCTCCAGGTGTCACAATCGGTAAATTTGACTGATAATGGCCAGGGGCCAACTTTCCTAAAGTACCGTTTGCAGTGCCCTTGCCGTCGATTGAGAAACGGTATTGGCTGTCCGCGCTCGCCTCCTCATACACGAAAAGATCCAGCACCGGTTGATTCCCTACCAGACTGACCCGCACCTCGTGAATCGGTATGGGTTCCTCGCCCGGGCGAAGCCAGTCCAAAATTTTTTCCCAGAATTTCGCCAGCCCGCCCCACTGGATCCAGTTTCGAGTGAAGCGGCCTTCCAGGTCTGCGGTCAAAGCCACGCTCTTTCCTTTTCCGTACCGCCAAGAGGCCAATAGCGGCGCTTTGCCGTCATCTCTGGGAATTATTAGATCTAGATGAGCGCCGCGCTTTAAGTCGGTTTCCATATAACCCCGCAGGCTTGGATAGGGTCCGGTTGAAAGTCCAGCGAGTATCTCCGATCCCCTTTCTTGAAGCGGGGTCACGTCCTTTTGGCTCTGGAGTTCTTCTTTCGAGTTGTCTTGTAGCTGCTGTAAGACGATTTGCGGCAAGGTCGAAGGGTCAGTCGTGTGATAGAACAATCCCGCTCCATACTGGCTGATTCGCTTCATTACGCGAATGTCTGCATCAGCACCGATGGCAATCGCTGAAACCGTGATCTTCATTTCATTCTTCATCACGCTGACGAGATCGACGAGCTCACTCTGGCTGCCGCGCGTTTCTCCATCGCTTAATAGAATAAGATGCTTTCGAGTCGCGTTTACCCGCTCAAGCTGGCGTTTAGCTTCCAGCAAAGCGGGATAAAAGTAGGTTTGCCCACCAGGTTTGAGGCGGTCGATCTGACCATCAATAACGCCGCGCAGGCGACCGACGCTTTCAAGGGGAACCACCACAAAGGGGCTCACATCGAAGCCTACCACGCCGAGAAAATCAGTATCCTTTAGCTGTCTTGCCACGGCCTTGGCGGCTGCCTGGGCATAGAGGATTCGGTTCTCTTCCCGCATACTCCCGGACTTATCGATGACCAAAACAACGGCGTAATTCTTTTCCTCCCGTTTTGGCTCTCGGGGTTCGACGGGGAGAAGCGCTTCGATGGGCGACCGACGGTAACTGCCGGGCGCGAAACTGGCTTCGTTGCCAAGCATTAAAAAGCCGTTGCCGTCGGCAACATGCTTTTCGACGGCGGCGAGGTAGCTTGGGGAAAATTTTTCACGCTCGACATTATTGAAAATCACTACCGCATACCCTGCCGGCGCGGGCGCCGAACCCGCGGTCCGCGAAGTCACGCTGAAGCCTTGGCGCTTTAAAACCTCCTCAAGGTAGCGTCCACCACCGTTTTGGCCGTTCAATAGTAAGACTTTTGCTTTGCTGCGGACCGTGACCCAGGCGAAGGCTTGATTGTCGGGGGCGTAGTTGTCAAATTCTGCCCGCCGTGGTGTGAACGTTACTCGATAAGAAATTAGCGTTCCTTCGGGAAGCGGTGCCGGGTAGGTGAAGATCTGGCTTCCCGGCTTGAGCTTGACGGCTTCTGTCCTAAGCGTTTCGCCGTTACGCGTCAAGGTCAACGTTCCTTCCACTTCGCGACTATTATAATTTTCCAGGACAGCCTTCAGATTGATGAGCTCTCCGCTGTTACCATAAGTCGGCGCTAACAGTTTTGTGACCGCCACATTGGGGATCTCAGGACGGTCTGATGGGAGCATAGGAAAAACCTTAAGACCCGCACCGGCCATTGAAGACAGCAACCGTTCCACGTTCCCTTGCGTTTCCCAGCCGTCAGTAAATAGAAAGAGGCTCCGAGGGCGGGGTGGAAGGGTCAATAATGTTGTCATTAGTTTTTCTAGGTTTGTTCTTTGAGGTTGTATTTCTTTTGTTAGCGAAGCAGCGCCGCTCAACCATTCGGGCCAATTGGTCACCTCCTTTGCTTCGGAACCGAACACAAAGACGCGATCCTGTGGACCAGGCGCGAGTTTTCCCTGGGCGCTCCGTTTCATCCAATCCCGCATGGCAGGCGGTATGCTCTGCGACAGATCGAAGGCGAAAATTCGTTCCTCGTTTTGAGTTTGCTCGGCGACAGATTGGGGATCGGCGAGAGTTAGAATCAAGAGCAGTAATACCGCCGTGCGCCAGATCATAATCGTTGCCCGTTGGTCGCGAAAACGTAGCCAGAGCACAGGCAAAGCCAGCAGGAGCCAGAAAAACATCGGCTTGGCAAATTGCACGTTGGCAAGCATTTCTCTCATAAGCGGAACAAAACTCGGCTTGATCTCGGGTGTGAACCGAGTTGACGTGCTCGTGGACGGATGAACCATTCGACGAGCAACAATAGCAGGGAAGCCAATAGCAGATAGGGCCAAAAGTAAAAGAGCGCCGACGCGCTAGCTTGTCCGGTTTTTTCGCTCTGGATCTCTATGGGCGACGGCGCGCGCAAGTCCGATTCGTTGGCGTCATCAAGATTAACGGCAAACTGTTCTTTTGTTCCACCGCGGCTCAGTTGATAGATTCCTTGAGTGAAAGTGGTTGAAAAAACGCGCGCCCCAGGCTTGAGTGAAATTTTGTCACCCCGAGGCGTGATGATCCAATCCCCCGCTTGAATGTTACTCAATGCTAGCGGTTCTCCGGTGGCTTTGCCTCGCTTTCCGCCGTTTTCAAAGAACCAATCCAAGAAATTCAACGTGAAGACCGAAATCGGGAGATTTTCTCTTCCTAAAAAGGGAAAGGGATCAAAGCCCAGGACCAAGTAACGAATACCGTCGTGTTCGACCGCGAATGCAAGAGAGCCGGAGGCAGTCTCAATAATGGATTCGCCCACCACTTTCGGTTTCAGGGAACGGCCATAAGAAGGACGGAAAAGCGTGAAGTTCACGTAGCGAGTCAGGGGATGGGGTTCGCGCCAAGTTGAGACCATGGGCCGGGAAAAGGGCTTTTCCAAATCTGCCAAGAAGTTGTTTGCCGGCGGTAAAATGAATAACGCGGGATTCTGCGGCAGGGCGGCGGGAAAGGAAAAATGAAATATTTCAAAGTTATAGGCGAAGCGATCAGTTTTTAAATAATCGTCCGGCGCCACTATGTCTAGAGCGACTCCGGGTATCGACCGCAGGCTCGCAAGAGCTTGGGGCAGCGGCGAGATTCCGAGGATGCGGAGTTCCTGAGATTTTGGCGACGCGGCAAACCGGCGATTATCCAGTGGCAAGGCGTCGCGAGCATCGATTTCTGCCTCATAGTAAGGGTGTAAAGGAAACCCTTCGAAGCTTGCCTGGGCGCTTTTACCTGAGGGTACGATGACCTCGCGGCTGGCAAGCACCGTGCCGCTACCTCTCAGCAGAATTTTTGCTTTTTCGCTATTGGACGAAAAATTGGCAACTTCTACGGTGGCCTTTGAGCGTGAGCTTACCAGGGAGGATCGAGTGACTTGGAATGAAGTCAAAGCCAGATTTTCCGCTGGGTGCCCAACCGTTGTTACTCTAATTGTACCACTTTGGCTATGCACTGGATGGTCGGTTATAAAGTAGATGCGTTCATATTTTTGCTCCCGAGCCATCTGGCCGAGTAGCTTATTGTAGTCTAGCGGAGCGTCGGCGAGGTCGTAGGGCTCAAGGCTACCGAGAACCCCCATAGCTTCAGTGGAATCGAGCGCCGCCCTGCCAACTCGCTCCAGACGCGGAGTAGTCAGATAGAGATCCGTTTTCCCCGTCGCCCCAATTTCGCCAAGAAACCCTCGCGCTTTTTCCTTCGCTAAGGCGAAGCGTGACTTGTCACCTTCCACTGTTTGCATACTGGCAGAATTGTCGAGGACAATGGCGATTTTGGTCGGATTCACTGAGAAAACCGGTTCGCCCAGGGCGAAAATCAATAAAGTTAAAAGCAAGAGCTGTATAAAAAATACCGGCGGTAAGCGCAACTTTCCCCAAGGCCGGCCGCTTGCGTTGGTGGCTAAGTCGGCGAACAGAAGCAAACTCGAAAACACTACCCGCTGCGGTCGCTTTCGGATCAGGTAAGGTATTAGGAGCAGCGGCAACGCGATCAAACCGAATAAAGCCGCGGGATTAAGAAATTCCATAAATTGTCGTTGCTACCGTTGGGTTTATGCCTACCGAGACTTCCTCGATGTCAGTTGCATGACTGCCGGCCGATCTCCTTTAACATCTGGTTGGTGATTCCATGCGGCCTCTTTTGTTCGACGTTTTTGTCCTACGGCTGAAACAGACATCATTAAAATCACTTGAAGAGCCCGATCGCTGACAGCGTGGCAAAAACAAACTCGCCCAGGTCACGCTCGGTTATATAGAGCGAATAGTTAATGCCGCTCCGGTGGCAGAAGCTGCGAATTTCTGAATTATGGTGTGCCATTCTCGCTTGGTATTCTTTGCGGGCCGCGGCATCCCATTGGAATCTGATCTCGGCGTTGGTTTCGCTATCCACCAGGTTTAGCCCGCCATTGAAAAAAGGTGGATCGACTTCTTGGCGAGTCAAAACCTGAATGACCGCAATGTCGAGATTGAAGGCGCGCAATAGATTGAGCCCCTGTTGATAAGACGATGGCGGCATCAGAAAGTCGGAGATGAGAATTGCTTTGCCGGGTTTGCGGAGTTTTTGTAGGTGCTCTCCCAAGGATGCCGCCAGCATCAAGGGTCCCCGCGGAGTTGCCGACGAGGCAAAGGCTACGCAGTCTGTGATGCGGCGGCGCCCTCGATAAAATGGCGACGCATTCCCTCCCGACGATCCCTGCAAAAGATGAAGCTTTACGTGGTCATGGTTGGCCAAAACAACGTAAGCGAGGGCCGCAGCGATGTGGCTTGCGGGCCGGAATTTATCGTTCGACGATGGATAGGCCATCGATGCACTGGCATCGATGAATATATAGGCAAAGAGATCGACCTCTTCGTGAAACAATTTGATGTATAATTTGTCGGTGCGGGCGTAGATTCCCCAGTCCAGATAACGGAGGTCATCGCCAGGGGAATAAAGGCGGTAGTCGGCGAACTCCAAGCTGGTTCCGCGTCGTGGCGAGGTGTAACTACCGGGATGGCCGCCAAGAAACTCCTTGCGAGTACGAACCCTTAGAGTTTCCAACTGGCTGAGAAAGCGCGGGTTAAAAGGCTCGGGGAGCATGCGAGGAACTATGTTCAAAGACGGGCATATGGAATAGGATCAGTGATCCCGGCTTCTTTGAATCCTTTCAATCTCAACTGGCAACTGTCGCAGCGGCCGCAGGCGCGGTTATCGTCCGTCGGGTCATAGCAACTCCAGGTCAGAGCATAGTCGATCCCCAGCTCAAGACCTTTTTGAATGATTTCGCTCTTTGTCATGCGAATCAAGGGGGCGTGGATTTTCACCCGGCTTTTGCCCTCCACCCCGGCCTTGGTCGCGAGATTGGCCATCTGCTCGTAGGCGCGGATGTATTCCTCACGGCAGTCTGGGTAGCCGCTATAGTCTAGTTGATTGGCGCCGAAAAAAATATCTTCGGCTTCAATCCGTTCCGCCAGTGCCAGCGCAAAGGAGAGAAATATGGTATTGCGCGCCGGAACGTAGGTGATGGGGATGCCATGGGTTATTTCTGTTGGGCTCCGGCTTTTGGGGACATCGATTCGGTCGGTCAGGGCGGATCCTCCAATGGCCCTGAGATCAAAATCGATCACCAGATGCGCTCGCGCCCCCAAAAAGTCAGCGACTCGCTTCGCCGCTTCCAGTTCATGTTCATGCCGCTGTCCGTAGCGAAAGCTTAGGGCATGAAGCTGGAAGCCTGCCTGGCTGGCAATCGCTCCAGCGGTAGTGGAATCGATTCCGCCACTAAGAAGCAGGACAGCATCTTTGCCTGCCATGTTCGTAGGCTAGACTGGAATACTCACGTAAAAATGCCCAGGAGGAATGTCACGCCTTTTCTCGCTCTAGGGAATTTTTGTCCCTTCCACTGGGTAACGTTTTTGATACCAGCCCACGATGCCCTCGTCGAGAACTTTCATGTTGCGGTAACCTCTCTCGTAAAGAATGCCATAGGCCAAACTGGCCAGGTGATGGGGACAAGCTCAATACAAGATGACCAATCGATCTTTGGGTATTCTTTCCACATTAGAATCGAAGTCTGTAAGGGGTCTGGAAACCGCGCCTACGATGTGGACCTCGCGATACTCTTCCTCACTGCGCACGTCGATAATCAAGGGTTTCTTCCCTGCCTGGATATCCTTTGCCAGGTCATCGACGGAAACGAGCTCAACGTTTGCGGGGGGCGACTGCTGCGCGAACTGCGGATATTTCGACGGATCGGCGTACGACGATGATCGCGAGAGTAGCATGCCAAGCAGCAGCGCAAGAATTTCCGGTAAAGTCTTCCCGGGCCAAAAGAAACTTCTCATCGGGCCCCTCCCTGATCTTTATATTTGCTAAATTGTGCCAGGTTTTCCAGGCTTTGCGTGCCAACATAACGCTGCCCGTTGATTGTCCAGGTGGGATAACTTTCGACGCCGGCTGCTGTGCAGACTGCGGCTTGAGGAGTTCCCGGACCGCCTGGACTGCATTCCACATAAGGCACTCGCTTGACGGAGCTGCCGAACATTTCTTTCTGCTCCTTGCAGTGGGGACACCATCCAGCCCCATAAAATTTCGCATTGGTCTTAGTCAGGTGTTCAGCGAGCCCGCGAATCCAGGGATCCTCCGGGCCGGCGGTCTTACCCCAATAACCGGCATAATGGAGGTGAAGCGCCAGAACGATAACCAGAGCGCCGCCGGCGCTTTTTGCAAGCCAGGGACCCCACGAAAACCCGGAAAGATTCTTCGGGCGCTGCATTGCCACCGTAATGAAAATGGCAGTCATGAGGCCCAACGAGCTGAGGCAATAGGGGCAGGCTGCCCGCACCTCAAACAAAGATACCCACGTTAAATATAGGCTATAGAGCAGTCCGAACAGCGAAATGATCCAGGCGACTCTCCATTGGCTTTCGCTCCGTTTGTTCCAGGCGATGGCTGCCAGCAAAGCGTAAGTGAGAAACCCCCAAAAAGAAGTCGGCATGCCGAACAGAGTAGACCAGCGGCTGCTTAGCACCGCGTCGCATGCGCTGCCCGCAGCACAGAATGCCACAAGCTTTTCCTGCCATGCCATGACGGTGAGGTAGGCGGCCAAGACCATCCCGATCACAGCGAGACCAAGCAGTGGCCAGTTGGGCGCATCCTTGACAACCGTTCGAGAGCTTTTGGGTTTTGCTTTTTTGCTCTTCGCTGCTTGCGCCATGTGGGCTACTCCCTTTTCTCATTCATTAAAGTCGCGACGTCCTTTTTAAGCCGCGCCAAGGCCTCAGCGTCGCGACTGTCGTAGTATCCTCGAATCTCAGTCTTTCCATCGATCAAAACGAATCTTGGACTATGGAGGATCACTTGATCTTGGGAACCGGTCTCGGTCAGCGGAGCGGCGCTCAAGCGAAAACCTCCCTGAACCAGTTGCGAGATCTGCTCTTTTTCCCCGGTGAGAAACAACCAGCGATCCTGATCGGCCTTAAAATTCTCTGCATAGCGCGCCAAGACCTGCGGTGTGTCGTGGTCCGGATCGACCGAAAATGAAACCAGTTTGAGATTCTGCCTGTCATTCCATTGCTTTTGCCATTGCTCTTGCAGCTTGGCCATTTCTGCGGTTTGCAGCGGGCACGTGTCTTTGCAGTTGGTGTAAATAAAGTCGGCGACCCAAATCTTGCCGCGTAGATTTCCCAGGCTCACGCTTTTACCGCTTCGCTCAGTAAGCGAAAATTCGGGTACCGTGCCGTAACGATTCAACCCTTCCAGCGGCTGCACGTGCCGACCCAGCTGCGTTGGCACAGCCGGCAGTTTCAGCCAAAGCAAGGTGCCTAGAATAATTCCTAGACTGATTACCGACGCTCCCAATAACAGGAAGCGCATTTTGGAAATATTCATAACTACGTGGAAGCGGACGGAAGGAATTTTACCGACTAATTTGGCTTTTGTGTAGAGGAGACGCTAACTAAAAGGAAGCCCATTAGGTACTGGGCGCGACCTGCATCGCTTTCCCATCGGCATATTGCCCTGCCGTTTCCCGATCCAAACTGAACTTAGAACGTTTTAGAGTTTTTAACTTAAAATAATCCGCTCTTGACGAGCGGGTCAAGAGTTGGCGTCGGGGTCAAGAAAAGTACCAACTGGTCGACCTGTATAGGTGACACGTTGAAAACGCGAGCCGCCGATGTTCATAAAGGACTTGGTACTGCTGGGGACTTTTTGGTACCTGCTGCAATCTATCGCTGGGTTAGTCCAATCCCTAGCCTACGTCTTTGGCTTTCTACTAGCCTCCTGGACCTTCGACCGATACTTTTCACCCGACAAGCAGAAACAATAATCCAGCAGCTAGATCCAGACGCTGGTATGAATTTTTCTATCCCGGCGGGACCTTGTCCGACAATCTGCCGTTTATGTAAAGCTCCCAGCCTTTGATTCCGAGTTCGTAGTTCAAAGGGGGATGATCGCTTACATCCAAGATCGCTAGGTCGAGGACGATCACGGTCGCATTTTGAGCCTGGACTGTGAACGATAGTTTAATCGGGCCGATGGTGTTCTTGATTGTCGCGCTGCGCTGAGTTTTTTTGAGAATGCCTTCCAAACCCTTGAGTTTTAGGTCGATGGCGTCAAAAGCACCTGCATTTATCTCGCCCTTGAAAACGGTAACACTCTGGTTGCCGGTATACTTCGTTAGGTCAAGGGATTCCAATGACGGCGATAAATCCTGCCAGCCACTCTTCCAGAACTTGAGTCCTGTTTTCGGACTGATCGCTATCTTGTCGAGCTTTAGCGTCAGCCGCAAAAAATCACCGATCGCCTCGCGATGGTCCTTGATGCGAATTTCGAGCAAGCCCTGTTCCCCGCTGCTTGCGGCAGCCAAATCTGCCGCGAACACAGCGCTAACCGCGCACCAGACGAGAAAAACGATTATGTGGATGGCTGGTTTCGGGTTGCCAGCAATGCGATATCTTTCAAAACTTCTTTTTCCTGCCATTTGTCTCCGTAGTAATCGACCCTGCGAACTCCCTGGCGGTCAATGATAGTAGTCAAAGTCGTGTGTTGTACCTCGCCGTCAGGCGCTTTTTGCACGCTTACGCCGAAGTCTTTCCAAACCTTCGCCAATGCTTCTTTAGTACCGGTGAGGAAAAACCAACGACGCTGGTCCGCCTTAAAAAGATCACCGTAGGATTTGAGTGTTTTTGAGTTGTCCCTTGCGGGATCAGTGGTGATACTGACGAGCAAGTAATCGGTTTGTTTCTGCTCCTCGAGTGACCGCTGAAGGGAAGCAAATTTTGCGCTGAGTAGCGGGCAGACATCAGGACACTTGGTGTAGATAAAATTCACTACGACAATTTTTCCCCGAGTATCGGCCCATTGGAACCGATGTCCCAATTGGTCGGTTAAAACGAAGTTGGCCACAGGCTTCTCGACGACCCGGCGGCCGATCTCACTCTTCTTCGGCGGAATGGGAAAATGCGCAAAAGCGGGCGTGCTGGCGAGCACGGCCAAGAGCAAAACGCAAAGAAAAATCTCCCCTTCCCCTCTTTTCATAAGGGAGGTTTGATTCCGAAGGGCGAGATTTCCCCTTTGAAAAAGGGGGATCAAGGTAGATCTGAGTGCGAGTTTAGTCGCCGCCATCTTTCGTTTTTTAAATGATCCTCTCAGATCACACTACGGTTCCAGCTTGAACTCATAGGTGATATTCATTTCGCGGGCGTCCGCCGGAATGTCCGGGCGGACGGCGTAGGTGGTTGAATACTCTGTTTCCTTCCCCGGTGAGAGTTTCACCGGCAAAAGAAGGGCGCATTGGACGATATCCAGATATGGCTGCAACTCACGCGGTTCAACTTTGTGAGTGATGCGCGTAGAGACAGTTTTCGGCGAGCGATTCTTGACGCGATAGGTCACGCTGAATAATTCGCCGGAGCGCACCACCGTTCCGGGAGTCGTTGGCGCGGCCTCCAATTGACCTGTCACGGGAACCGTCGCTCCGAAGGTCACCTGCAACCCCTTGCCCCAATCAAAGAACAATTTCCACGCTTCGCCTTCTTTGACCAAAACAAACTCTTCTTCGCCCTCAATCATTTTCATCTTGCCGCCGCGGTGTAGCTTATCGATACTAGCAAGGAGTTTTTGGCGCTGCGCGGGCGAAAGAGCGTTGAGCCGATCCTCGTCCCATTCCAATAGGAGCTTGGAAAGGCTACTCGCGTCGGGGAGTTTGAGCGCTACTTTGACTTGGGCGCGGTCGTCTTCTAACTGAAGCTGCGTGGGCCGAACGGTTATAAAGTCGGCCAGTTTACGTGCGACTTCGAGCGCAAAGCCCGTGAAAGCGCCCTGTTCGCGTGAATAGATTTTCTCCGGCTTCAATTTCTTGTCTTTCGCGGAAATAAATCGATAGGCTTGTTTAAAGTCGCGCGCGTAGGCGGCTTTGAGATAACGGGATAGGGTTTGCACGGGTTCAGGCGTCGGCCGCCGTGGCTCGCGCTGGAGCCAATAAAGCGGCGCTGCGATGAGCACCAGTCCCGCGACCATGAGCAAAAGCTTTTTCACGCTAAGATCTGCTCACCGGGTCAAACACCACCGGGAGGTGGATAGGCGAAGCTTTGCTATCATGTGAGATGGCAAATAGAATAAATGCGGCTTTGCAGTTGCAGATCTGCGCTTCACCATTTGCCGTTGGTAATCTTGAAAGAGTTAGCGTGCTTTGGCGGGAATAGTCCAAAGATAAATTGTCCTACCGTTGACGCGCTCGGTCTTGTCCGGCTTCCAATCGCCCATGTCGAAGGCATGCGAGACTACACGCGAGCCGGGTTTGAGCTGGCTGAGCAGATTGGGCTTGAGCTTTAAATTCACATCGGGCAGCAGATACATCGTTACCACCGAAGCTGGTGACAGATCGACGGTCAAAATATCTTGATTGCGAATCTCCGCGAGGTCTTCGACTCCGGCTTGGCGGATATTTTCACGGGACTCCTTCACCAGCCGAGGATCAATATCAAAGCCTACCGCTTTGGCTCCCTTTTTGGCGGCAGTGATCACGATGCGGCCATCACCCGAACCCAAATCATAAACCAGATCATCTTTTTGGACGCCGGCGAGCTCGATCATCTTATCAACCACTTCTTGGGGAGAGGGAACAAAAGGAACGATTTTCTTGGATTCCAGATCCTGACTCAGCGCATTACGCGGAGCAAGAAACAGCGGGGAATCAATAGTTGCCAGGCCGGCTCCAGCCACGACTAAAGCTAGCCACAGTAACGGGAAACGACAGAATTTCATTCCATTCCTCCTTGCAGTATTAACGGCAGTCGATCGTCGCACACCGTCAATTAACCATAAAAAAAATGGGCTCGCCAGGCAGTTTCAACTTAGGGTTTCTTTTCTAACAGGGTTGATATGTCGGCCAGCACATCTTTCGTTTGCCATTTCTCGCCGAAGTGATTGAACCGGCGAAGTCCTTGCCGGTCGAGAATCGTCGTCAAGCTCGTGTGCTGCACCAGGCCGCGTCCTTTTCTGATGACGCGAATGTCCAGGCCTTTCCAGACCGCTTTGAGCTGTTCCTCCGTGCCGGTCAAGAAAGCCCAGTTGTTGAAATCTGCACCGTAGCGTTGTGCGTACGCCTTCAGGACTTTCGGCGAATCCACTTCGGGGTCGGTGGTTATGCTAATAAAAAAGACGTCGCCGGCGTGTTCTTTATTCAGCGTGCGCTGAAGTTGTGCGAAATTCGCTGTAAACAGCGGACACACATCCGTACACGTCGTGTAAATAAAGTCGATGGCGACGACTTTGCCGCGCAGTTTTGTCGAATCAAAGCGAGCGCCGTTCTGATCTGTCAAAACAAAATCCGGAGCTTTCACATTTAAAGCCGCCGTATTTGGCGACGCCTTGGCTGCGGTAGGATCATGAGCCGCGATATCTCGCGGCAGCAAAATCACCCCTATCAAACAGAAAATCGCCCAATTTTTACTGAAGCGGCTTGAAATCATAGGTAAGACTCAATTCGCGGACACTTTCCGGAATGCTCCCTCGCACCAAGTACCTGCCGGAATATTCCTGTTCTCCAGGCGGAAGGGTCACAGGCGAGAGAAAGCCACATTCAACGAAATCGAAATAGTCGGCGACCGCCTGCGGCTCAATGAGATGGGCGATTCGGGCCACCAGTGAACGATTCGAGCGGTTCTTGATCCTCAGAAAAACTTCAAACATATCCCCGGGTTGAATGGCAGCCTCGCGGGGTGAGACACTCACGTCCAACTCAGGAACCGCAGAAAGAGCGAGCCGCAACGGTATTTTGATGCCTGCGGCCCAATTCAAAAAAATACGCCATTCGTGATTTTCCCTGATTAGTTCCAGCCGTTCCTCGCCTTCGTTCATATCCAGCGACTTCTCACGACTTTTTTTCTCGATGTTTTCAACGATCTTCTTGCGCTCGGCGATGGGCAGCGCATTCAGCTGGTAGGTATTCCAGTTCAAGACCAACGGAGATATTTTGCCGAGATCGGGAACTTTGAGATGAGCGATCACTTGAACGCGGTTTTGTGACTCGGCCCTTGTGGTCGGTTTGATCTCGATGAACTCAGCCAATTTTTTGGCCGCCTCCAAGGCAAACCCGTAATAGGTTCCCCTTTGTTGAACATAGCGGTTCAAATCCTTGACTCGCTGGTCCTCGGAAGACAGGTAACGATAGGCGTCGATGTAGTCCCGGGCATACGTCGCCCGCAGATATGCCTGGACAACCACGGCCGGGTCTTGCAGATTCGGCGCTGGCTCTGCGCATGGCACATTGCCGGTGACCAACAACCAAATCCCAAGGACCGAGGCGCAAAACGCGAGCTCTAAACGCTTTGCTCGTCGCATGGTCTTGTTGGCGCGAGCTGCGCCTATTTTGCAGGGAGACTTTTTTTCCACAACTTTTTCGTGCCGGTCCATGTTAACCGGTTATCAGACCGCCGACGTGCGCAGCGGCGTGCTGGTCAACGCAACCTCGGCGCCGCCGGCTCTTGTGCAAGTTCGTAGGTAACGGCAAATTTCGCCCCGGGCTGAATGCCATCACGGATCAAATAGGCCATGGAAATCTCTTGCTCGTCGTTTG
>Ga0126384_10000740_pt1 | contig 18584 bp, 15 predicted proteins | sample PanSoiMetPlot_36_FD_92543 | JGI IMG/M metagenome (GOLD analysis project Ga0126384, IMG submission 92543) | Tropical forest soil microbial communities from Panama - MetaG Plot_36 | ecosystem: Environmental > Terrestrial > Soil > Tropical forest > Bulk soil | place: Panama | collected 2016-02-17 | reverse complement strand
GGCGGGCGCGGCCGCGGACGTGCCGATCACGTCCGGCAGGGGGCGGTCGGCGCGAGGCCCGGTCAGCCCAAGCCGGGTGACGACGGCGCCCAGGCGCGGCGGTTTGCATTCGACCGGCGCGTCGCCTAGTTTCGCGCCGATTGCGGCGAGCCCAGAAGGCTCGCATGTCGCGCGGAGCGAGGCTCACGATTCGCCCGGATCAAAATCCGAGTGTCGCTGCACAGCGCCCGGGCGGCGGCCTGGTGCGCAACTCCAGCCGGATCGTGCGCACCCTGCGGCTCGCCACCGGGCTCGTCCTGTTCTCGTTCGCGACGTGCCACCTGCTCAACCATTCGTTCGGCATACGGTCAACCGATGCGATGCAGGCCGCGAGCGGCGCGCTGCTCGCGCCCTGGCAGACCATCCCGGGCCTGTGGCTGCTCTACGGCGCTTTTCTCACCCACGCGACGCTCGGCCTGATGGCATTGTACCGTCGCCGCCATCTGCGAATGCCGGCCGCGGAAGCCTGGCAGCTGGCGCTCGGGCTTTCCATTCCGATCCTCCTCATCCCGCACGCATCGGGCATCCGCATCGGGCAGTCGATCTACGGGCTGGACTACGACTTCGCGCGGGTGATCCACACGATCTGGGGCTCTTCCGACACGGTCGTGCGGCAATATTGTCTTCTGCTGGTGCTGTGGGTGCACGGATGCATCGGACTGCGGACCTGGTTCGCCACCAAAGCCTGGTATCCGCGCGCAGCTTCGGCGCTGGCGTCCGTTGCATTGCTCGTCCCGGTGCTCGCGCTCATCGGGTTCACCAATGCGGGCATCGGCATGCTGGAGGCCGGGCAACGCGATCCCGACATCGCGACCAGGCTTGCGATCGGATTGCCCGGTACGGCTGCCGGTGAAAGTCTCGCGCAAGTCGGCAACATCACCCGAGTCCTGGCCTGGTCCTATGTCGGCCTGGTGGCCGCGACGTTCGCCATGAGGCTCGCGCGCGACTGGCATGCCCGCCGCTACCGCGCGCTTCACATCACCTATCCGAGCGGCCGGATTGTCACCGTCCCGCGGGGATTTTCCGTGCTCGAGGCGAGCCGCTGGGCGGCAATCCCGCACGCCTCCGTTTGCGGCGGGCAGGGGCGATGCTCGACCTGCCGCGTCCGCATCGTCGAGGGCGCGGAAAATCTTCGGGCTGCGGCGGAAGCCGAGGTGCGTACGCTTGCGCGCATCGGAAATCCTCCGAATGTCCGCCTCGCGTGCCAGCTCCGACCGCTGGGCGACGTGCGCGTCGAGCCGCTCGTGCGCACGAGCGGCGATCCGATGTCCGGTGCGGTACGCTTCGATGCCGCCGCCGCCGGCGGCATCGAGATGGACGTCGCCGCGCTGTTCGTCGACCTGCGCGAGTCGACGCGCCTTGCAGCCGGCCGGCTTCCCTACGACACCCTCTTCATCTTCGACCGCTACATCCAGGTGGTCACGTCCGCGGTGCGGGCCCATCGCGGATACGTGACCAGCATCGCGGGCGATGGGGTGATGGCGATGTTTGTCGACAGCGCCGGCAACCGGGCGCAATTCGCCCGTGATGCCTTTTCGGCCGCCCTGCAGCTCTGGGAAGGCGTCGATGCGCTCAATCACGAGCTTGCGGCGGAGCTCCAGCAGCCGCTGTGCATCGGCATTGGACTGCATGTCGGTCCTGCCGTGGTGGGCACCATCACGGCGGTCGGACACGCGTCGCTGCAGTTCCTGGGCGACACCGGAAACCTGGCGGCAAAATTTCAAGCCGAGACCCGACGGCTCGACTGTGCGCTCATTGCGTCCGAGCAGGCGGTCGCGCTCATCGCACCGCATCAGACCGACGTTGCGCCTGCCGCGCTGACGCTTCCGGACAAACGCGAAATCCGGGTCGTGCCGATGCGGGCGCCGCAAACCTTGCAGAGCCTGCTCGCCCAGTCCTAGCCTCACTGAGTCACTTCCGAGTCATGCGAGCGAAGCGAAGCAATCTCCTTCGCATACGCATGCGCAAGTGAAGGGCGATTGCTTCGCTCCGCTCGCAATGACGCGTGCCCCTCAAGTGACGCGTCGGTGCGTCGAGGCTCATTTTCAACCCGTTGTCCGCACTGTGCGTTTTCGCACGCCGCCCGCGGCATACGGCGCCTACCTTCCGATCATCGAGATTGCTTCACGCCAAACGGGCTTGCGGCCGATATCTCAGGAACAGAAACGGAGATTTACCATGAAGACGATCATTGCCCTTGTCACCACCACCATGCTGGTCGCCGGCGCCTCGAGCGCGATGGCCAGCCCGCAGGGCAGCGACGAGGCGTCGGGCTACGCGCTCAGCCGGCAGGCGGCCCACGGCATCGGCGGCGCCTATGCGTCGGCGCGTGTGCCGGGCGAAGCCCGCAACAGCACCGTCAATGTCCAGGACGATTTCCAGCTGGACGGCCGCTGAGGCGTTCAGCCAACGCTTCAGGTTCGATCGAAAATGGCCGGCGCGATGCCGGCCATTTCTCGTTTTGCGCATGCACGGCCATTTTGGCCCCCTTGTTCGCAGTGTGCGTTTTCGCACGCCGCCCGCGGCACACGACGCCTACCTTCCGATCATCGAGATCGCTCCACGCCGATCACGGATAGAGCGGAGATCTCGGACCGAATAGCAATGGAGACGGACCATGAAGACGATCATCACCCTCCTGACCACCACGATGCTGGTTGCCGGCACCACGAATGCGATGGCCCGCCAGCAGGGCAGCGACGAGGCGGCGGGCTACGCGCTCAGCCAGCAGTCGTCCAACGGCGCTGGCCCCTTCGCGTCGGCGCGGATGTCTGGCGAGGCCGGCCACAACGACTTCCAGCTCGGCGGCCGGTGAGCGATACGACGGACGCTTTGCCTTCGACCGACATTGAGCTGGACAATGGCCGGCCCGCGAGGCCGGCCATTTCGTGCGCCCTGTGCGCGGTCCGAAACGCAGGGGGTGCTCATCCGTTGTCGGCCGCCTCGTCCACCAGCCGCCGGAGATGATCCACATTGGTGAGCACGATCGCGCCGCGGCGGCGCTCGATCAATCCGGAACGCTCCATCGCGTTGAGCTGGCGGGCGACCGCCTCTCTTCGGGTGCTCACGCGGGCCGCGATCTCGGAATGGATCGGCGGCGGGGATATGATGGCGGTCCCCGGCTTGCTCGGCTGCGGCCGCGACAGCCGCAACAACTCCGCCGCGATGCGGTGCGATACGTCCAGCGTCGCGAACTCGTGCACCCGGTTAGCCAGCATCCTGATCTGGCCGGCCAGCAGCGCCAACAACTGGTCGCAGACGTCCGGATGCTCGTGCACGGTTGCGCGAAAAACCGAGGCCGGCATCCGACCGATGGTGACGTCGAGAACCGCCAGGATGCCGGAGGAACGCGGCTGGTGATCGATGGCGGCGAGCTCGCCGAAGAATTCTCCGGCCTTGATCTCGCGAAGCAGGACCTCGCGACCACCCGACTGGATGATCACCCGCACCGCACCGGCCACGACGAAGTACACGCCGTCACTCGCATCCTGATAGTCGAGCAGCCATTCGCCCGCGGACGCCCGCTTCCAGGCGCACTGCCGATCGAGCCTTGCGATCGCGGCGGGCGGAACCTTGCGAAAGAGGGGAATGCTCCCCAGCGTCTCGGCGCGGGCTGTCGTCGACATCATGGTCTCCTGGCGCGGACACGTGAGATCAATCCCGACGGCGGACCCGATCTACCCGCTGATCACCGCGGCCTCCGGCACTCATCTTCCAACGAAATTCGGCACGCGCCGCTCCGCCATCGCCTTGACGCCTTCCTTGAAGTCGGCGCTCTTGCGCAGGCGGGTCTGCTCCTCGAGCTCGTGCGCAGTCGCAGCGGCGACGCGGTCGGCAAGGCCGAGACGCAGCGTGGCGCGCGTCGCAATGACGCCGAGCGGCGCGTTCTCAGCGATCTCGGCTGCGAGTTTTTGCGCGGCACTGCGAACCTCGGCCTGCGCCACCAGGACGTCGACGAGGCCCATCTTTTCCGCCTCCTCGCCGGTGAAGCGGCGGCTGGTGTAGAACATCCGCGCGGCGTTCGATTTGCCGATCAGCTCCGGCAACGTGACGGTCAGCCCGAAGCCGGGATGGAAGCCGAGGCGCGTGAAGTTGGCGCAGAACCGCGCCTCCGGGCAGGCGACGCGGAAATCCGGCACCAGCGCGAGGCCGAGGCCGCCGCCCACCGCCGCCCCGTGGATCGCGCCGACGATCGGCTTTTTCGAGCGAAACAGCCGCACCGCATGCGTATAGAGATGCGCGATCGGCGCCATCGCCTCGCCGGGCCGCCGCCCGGATTGGTCGAGGGTCGAGCCGTCGCCGAAATTCGCCCCGGCGCAGAACGATTTTCCCTGGGCGGCCAGCACCACGGCCCGGCAGGCATCGTCGGCATCGAGCGCGTCGAGCGCGTCGGCGATCGCGTTGATCAGCGCGACGTCGAAGAAATTGTGCGGCGGCCGCCTGATCTCGATCGTCGCCACCAAGCCGGCGACGTCGACGCCGATGTCCGTGTGGGCCATTGCGTTCTCCCGTGATGCCGGGTCAGCGTAGCGCAGGCCGCGCCCCCTCGGCAAAGCGGGGTGCCGCCGCGTTCACAGTTGAGCAAGACCGGAGGAATAGCAGCAATCCAGAGAAAATCGTCCTCGTCGAACGCACTACCTTTCGGGTCGGGCGAAGCGGGTCTGCGGTCCGGGCGACCGGGTCCCCCGATATCTGCCCAAAGCCAGAGAAAGGTATCCGACATGCGTTTCACGTCGAAAGTGACGTCAAAAGTTTCTTGCGCAATCGCCGTCATGGCGGCGATTGCGTTGACGACCGCGGCAGCCGATGCTGCCTCACGGCTCCTCACGCGCCACCACGAACAGGATCCGTATGCGTTCAACGGAGCCTCCAACGCCGTTGGGCCCACTTCGGAAAGATTCTCCGGCACCAGCGTTCCGTATGACGCGGACGGCCCGGGCCACAACGACTTTCAGCTGCAAGGACGGTGATGCGTAGACCGGCGGCGTGTGCGTTGTTTGTGCATGATCTTTGGCGCTGACCGCACAGCCGGACGCCACGAAAGGCCGCGAGCTCGCCGGCGCGCAGCTCGCGGCTCTCACCACGGCCGACGAAAATCATTGAACATGAGCCGCCATCCCGGTCGGGGCGGCGCGCGCCGGCACCTTGAGGACCGCGCGCGCCGCACCTATGTCGAGGTGCGTGGTCGTCGAATCCGAACAAGACGCGAAGCGATCTGTTCGGCCGCGCAAGGGCGCTGCCCGGCCTGATCTGAACGAACGCGCTGTTGCCGGCGGTGTGTCGCGGCATTGAGCCAAGGCTTGGAGCCATGACCAGCGCAGCCATGACCAGCGGATGTCAGCTGTTGGCGTAGGAGGAGCGCGTCATGGTCTTCAAGGTTCACGTTGGCCCGCCGCAGATCACCATACACCAGGGGCAGACCGTCCTCGTCACCGAGCCGGACGGCCAGATCGCCTGGCCGAGCGAAAAGGGACTGTATTTTCTCGACACTCGGGTCGTCAGCAATTGGGCGATCTATGCCAACGGCGAATCATGGGAGCTTCTTAACGGCGGCCCGGTCAAATACGATGCCGCCCGCGTCTTCCTCACCAACCGGTCCATCCTTTCCGAGGACGGCGCGATAGCTCCCCGTACGCTCGGCCTCACGATCAGTCGAACGATCGGCGGAGGCCTTCACGAAGATATCGACATCACCAACAACGGCATGAAGCCGGTGCGCTTTCAGCTTGAAATCGCCTTTCGATGCGATTTTGCCGACGTGTTCGAGGTGAAGTCGGGACAGATCGTGCGTCGTGGCAAGATCACCACGGAGTGGTCGGAGCGCAAGCAACGGGTCCGAACCGCATATGTGAACAAGGACTTTCAACGCGCAGTGACGATAGCCGTCGCGCGTGCGACCAGCAGGGCTGTTTCCGCCAACGGGCGGCTCAGCTTCGAGGTCGCGCTTCAACCGGGCGAGGAGTGGCACGCCTGCCTGCTCTATGCGCTCGACGACGGCGAGCAGCATCTCAGCGCTCCGCGCAATTGTGTGGGGAGGGCTCGAAATCCCCCCCATATCGCGCCGACGGCGGAGTGGCTCAAGACGGTCGCCAAAATCGAAACGAGCAACGAAGAATTCTATCGTCTGTTTCACCAGGCGCTCGAGGACATGGCCGCGCTGCGTCTGCCGATCCGGGGCACGGACCACATGGTCTTTGTGCCCGCCGCCGGGCTTCCCTGGTTCGTCGCTCCGTTTGGCCGCGATAGTCTGGTCGTTTCGCTGCAGAACATCCTGGTTTATCCGCAATTCGCCCGCGGCGCGTTGGAGATCCTGGGCTCGCTTCAGGCCAAGGAGGACGACCCATACCGCGATGCCGAGCCGGGGAAGATCCTGCATGAGCTGCGCAGAGGCGAACTCGCCCATTTCAAGCTCATACCGCACACGCCCTATTACGGAACCGCAGATGCGACGCCGCTCTACCTGATAACGCTGCACGCGGCCTGGCGCGCAACGGGAGACAAGACCCTGCTGGAGCGACATCTGGCGACGGCGGAGGGCTGCCTTGGCTGGATCGACAAGTACGGCGACCGCGACGGCGACGGATTTCAGGAGTACCAGACGCGGTCTTCCGCCGGATACGAAAACATGGCCTGGAAGGATTCCGGCGATGCGGTCATGTATCCCGATGGTTCGCCGGTGAAGGGACCAAAGGCGCTGTGCGAGCTTCAGGGCTACGTTTACGACGCCTGGATCCGCATGGCCGAAGCGTTCGACGTGCTCGGCCAACCCAAACGTGGGCGCGAGCTGCGCGCCAAGGCGGCGATCCTGTTCGAGCGGTTCAACGAAGCGTTCTGGGACGACGAATTGGGCTTCTATGCCTACGCGCTCGACGGCGACAAGAAGAAAGTGCGGACGGTCGCGTCCAATGCCGGGCACTGCCTCTGGTCAGGTATCGTGCCACGCGAGCGCGCCAAAAAGGTCGTAGACCGGCTCATGGCGCCTGACATGTGGACCGGCTGGGGCATTCGCACGCTCTCTGCCGATCACCCGGCATTCAATCCGTACAACTATCAGACCGGCTCGGTCTGGCCGCACGACAATGCCATCATCGCCATGGGCTTCAAGCTCTATGGCTTTGCGGCGGAGGCCGCGCGCGTTGCGCACGACGTCAGCGTGGCGGCGAGCCACTTCCTCCTCAATCGGCTGCCGGAGCTTTACACCGCGCCAGAACGGACCGAGACGAATTTCCCCGTCCAGTATCTCGGCGCGAACGTGCCGCAGGCGTGGGCGGCAGGTTCAGTCTTCATGCTGACGCAGGCCCTGCTCGGATTTCTGCCGGATGCGCCACGCAACAAGCTGTATGTCGACCCGGCCCTTCCGGCCTGGCTGCCCGATTTGACGGTGCGCGATCTTCACATCGGCAAGCATAAGCTCGACATCCGCTTTTGGGCTGAAGGCGACCACACCGAATTTGCCGTCATCGACGGCGATCCCGATCTGGTGGAGCGCTGCGACGTCCGCTCAAAGGTCGAGCAGCCGAGAGCGGTTGCGAATTGATGTCGCCGGCGGAAGCGCCGTTGCTATTCGGCCGCCACGCGCGCGCGAGGCTGAGCCGGTGGACCGGCGAGCTCGGTCAGTTCCTTCTCGTCGAGGGTTTCTTTTTCGAGCAGCCGTTGTGCGCAACGCTCGAGCAGGTCGCGCTTCTGCTGAAGGATGTCCATGGCGCGATCCATCGCCGCTTGAACCAGCGCGCGAGTGTCGGCGTCGATCACCGTGGCGGTCTCCTCGGCGTATTCGCGTTCGTGGGGAGGGCGCGGGAGGTCCGGGCCGGTCAGATAGTTCTGCGGATCCCGGTCGTAGGCGACGCTTCCCAGGCGCTCGGACATTCCGTAGCGCGCCACCATGGCATGCGCGATGTCGGTCACCCGGCGCAGGTCGTCGGCCGCGCCGGTCGATAAGTGGCCGAAGACCGTCAGTTCGGCAGCGCGGCCATTGAGCAGCACGGTCATCTTGTTCTCCAGCTCTTCGCGCGTCATGACGAAGCGATCTTCGGTCGGGCGCTGGATCGTGTAGCCGAGGGCGCCGACGCCGCGCGGAATGATCGACACCTTGTGCACCGGGTCGGTCCCGGGCAGCGAAATCGCGACGAGCGCGTGCCCCATTTCGTGATGCGCCACGATCTCGCGTTCGCGCGGATTGAGCAGCCGGTTGCGCTTCTCGAGCCCGGCGACGAGGCGTTCGACGGCATTGCTGAAATCCATCATCGTCACGCTGTCTGCACCGCGCCGCGTCGCCAGCAGTGTCGCCTCGTTCACCAGATTGGCAAGGTCGGCTCCCGTGAAGCCGGGCGCGAGCGCCGCGATCTGGTCGACGTCGACGCCGGGCGCAAGCGTCGTCTTCTTCAGGTGGACGCGCAGAATATCCGCCCGGCCCCGCTTATCGGGCCGGTCAACCAGGATCTGACGGTCGAAACGTCCGGCACGCAGGAGCGCGGGATCGAGAATTTCCGGTCGGTTGGTCGCCGCCAGGATCACGATCCCGCTGCTCGAATCGAAGCCGTCCATTTCGGTGAGCAGCTGATTGAGCGTCTGCTCCTTCTCGTCGTGTCCGCCCTGGTGCGACGCGAATCCGCGGGCCCGGCCCATGGCATCGAGCTCGTCGATGAAAATGATTGCCGGCGCGCGCGTTCGCGCCTGCTCGAACAGGTCGCGGACCCGGGCGGCGCCGACGCCAACGAACATCTCGACGAACTCGGAACCTGAAATTGAAAAGAAAGGTACCTTGGCCTGGCCGGCGACCGCCTTGGCCAGCAGGGTCTTGCCGGTCCCCGGCGGGCCGACCAGCAGCACCCCCTTCGGCATGCGCCCGCCGAGCCGCCCATAGCGCTTCGTGTCCTTCAGGAAGTCGACGACCTCGCGGAGTTCATCCTTTGCTTCATCAACCCCGGCGACATCGTCGAAACGCACGCCGGTATCGGCCTCGACGTATATTTTCGCCTTGCTCTTCCCGATCGACATCAAGCCGCCGAAGCGCTGCGACATTCGTCGCGACAGCAGGGCCCAGACCCCGAAGAACAGCACGACCGGGATGATCCAGGACAGCACCTCCTGCACGATCGTGTTCCCCACCTGTCCGTTGAAGGTCACACCATATTTCTGCAGTTCGGCCGCCAGGTCGGGATCGACCCGGGTGGTCACAAACTGGCTTTTCCCGTCGGGCAGTGGCGAATTGAGGCGGCCCTGGATGTACCGATCGGAGACGCCGATTTCCGCCACCTTGCGGTCATGGAGGAGTTGAACGAATTGGCTGTAGGGGATCGCCGCAACGCGCTGGCTGACGGCAAAGAAATATTGAAGCGCGATCAGGGCGAGAATGGCCGCGATCCAATAACCCAGGTGAAAGATATGCTGTCTCTTCATGCGCGCTTAACGGCGGGTCCCTATATTGCCAACGCGCGGTAGGCAGGCCGGTTCGGGCTTCAGCCGCCGTCTGTGCCAAAACGAACCAAATGCCCGTTTGGCGCGTTATCACAGACTGGGGCAGGGCAGCTGACATTGCAGACATTTAGCCACGTGTGGTCGACATGGATCGAGACGGCACACAAGGGCGCACCCCCTCGCAACCGAGGCCCGGCAAGCCCCTAACGCGTGGGAGCGACCCGGCCGCGACGGCCGGGGCCGGAGAGAGGGCGACCGCGGCAAAGCGCCCGTCCGGGCGACCGCTGGCGCCCGCCACCCTGACGATCTTCGGCGCCGGCGGCGACCTGACCAGCCGCCTCATTGTCCCGGCCCTCGGCCACCTGGTGCGCGTCAAGGAGCTTCCCGACTCATTTGCCGTCATCGGCATCGATCACAACGACGGAACCACCGAGCAGTGGCGCCGGACGCTGACCGAGACCGTGCAGGGCTCCCGGCGCGACGAGGGCATCGATGAGGACGTCTGGTCATGGCTGGTCCAGCGCATGCACTACATGCGCGGCGACTTCACCGAGCCAGATACCTTCAGCCGGCTCGGCAAGCTGCTGAGCGATCAGCAGCCTGGGCAGAGCGGTGGCGGAAATGTGCTGTTCTACCTGGCGGTCGGCGACCGGTTCTTCGGTCCGATCATCGATCAGCTGGGGCGTGCCGGGCTTGCGTGCCAGTCGGAGAACGCCTGGCGGCGGGTGATCATCGAGAAGCCTTTCGGTCACGACTTCGCCTCGGCGAAGGCGCTCAACGCCCGGATCCTCAAGGTGCTGTCCGAAGATCAGATCTATCGGATCGACCATTTCCTCGGCAAGGAAACGGTCCAGAACATCCTGGTGCTGCGCTTCGCCAACGGCATCTTCGAGCCGCTTTGGAATCGCGATCACATCGACCATGTTCAGATCACCGCCGCCGAGACCGTGGGCGTCGAGGGCCGCGGGCGCTTTTACGAACAGACCGGCGCGCTGCGCGACATGGTGCCGAACCACCTGTTTCAGCTGCTTGCCATGATCGCAATGGAGCCGCCGATCTCATTCAATGCGGACGCGGTGCGCGCCAAGAAGACGGAGCTGCTGCAGGCGATCCACCCCATTGGGGCCGGCGACGCGGTACGCGGTCAGTACGGCGCGGGCAGCGTGCTCGGCAAGAAAGTTCAGGACTACCGGCGCGAGCTCAACGTGGCGGCGAATTCCGCAACGGAGACCTATGTGGCGCTCAAGCTCGGCGTCGACAATTGGCGCTGGGCCGGCGTGCCATTCTATCTCCGCACCGGCAAGGCGCTTTCCGCCCGGACGACGGAGATCGCGGTACAATTCCGGCAGGCGCCTTATTCGCTGTTTCGCGACACCCCGGTCGAGAAACTGCCCGCCAATGTCCTCACGCTTCGCATTCAGCCGGATGAGGGACTGTCGGTCAGCTTCAGCGCCAAGCGACCCGGCGCGGAGATCGAGATCGACGGCGTGGAAATGGATTTTGCTTACCGCGACTATTTCGCGCCGATCGCATCGGTCGGATACGAGACGCTGATCTATGATTGCCTGATCGGCGACGCCACCTTGTTTCAGCGGGCCGATACCGTCGAGGCCGCCTGGTGTGCCGTACAGGGTCTGCTCGATGCCTGGGCGCGTGCGCCGGCCGGTGATTTCCCCAATTACCCCGCCGGCGGCGCCGGTCCCGAGGCTGCCGACCGCCTGATCGCGCGCGACGGACGCGCGTGGCGGCCGCTCGGGGGCAGTCATCGACACCGGAATGGGAACGCATGAGCGGCCTTCCGCAACACGAGCGAATGAGGGTAGCAACATGAAAGCCACGCAGACCCTGCACGATCTCGGCCAGAGCATCTGGCTCGACAACATCACGCGGAATTTGCTGAGGACCGGCGGGCTGCGCCGGTACTTCGACGAGTTCTCGGTGACCGGCCTGACGTCCAATCCGACGATCTTCGATCACGCGATCAAGAACGGCAACGACTACGATGACTCGATCAGAAGCAAGGTCGCGCAAGGCAAATCGGGGGAGAAGCTGTTCTTCGAGCTTGCGATCGAAGACCTGACGCAGGCCGCGGACCTGTTTCGGCCGGTCCATGACCGAACAGGCGGACTGGACGGTTGGGTCTCGCTCGAAGTCTCCCCGCTGCTGGCGCACGACACCGCGGCGACGATCGCGGCGGCCAAGGATCTGCACGCGCAGGTGCGGCGCCCCAATGTCATGATCAAGATCCCTGGTACGCCGCAAGGCGTTCCGGCCATCGAAGAGTCGATATTCGCCGGGGTTCCGATCAACGTCACGCTGCTGTTCTCGACCGAGCAGTACGTCGCCTCCGCCGATGCATATATGCGCGGCATCGAACGCCGTATTGCGGCGGGACTGAAGGCCGAGGTCCCCTCGGTGGCGTCGATCTTCATCAGCCGGTGGGACGCCGCAATCAACGGCAAGGTGCCCGCGGCGCTCAACGACAGGCTCGGCATCGCCGTCGCCAGGCAGGCATACCGGAGCTATCTCGGCCTGCTGAATTCGCCGCGCTGGATGCGTGCCTACAATGAAGGCGCGCGTCCGCAACGTCTGCTGTGGGCCAGCACCGGGACCAAGAACCCGAAGGCGTCGGATGTCCTGTACGTCGAGGCCCTGGCGGCGCCGTTCACGGTGAACACCATACCGGAGGCCACGCTGAAGGCTTTCGTCGACCATGGCAATGTGGGCAAGACGATGCCCACCGACGGCGGCAATGCCGAAGAGGAGCTGGCGCGGTTCGCCGACGCGAAGGTCGATGTCGGTGCGCTCGCGCGGCAGCTTCAGGAGGACGGTGCCAAAGCCTTCGTCAAGTCGTGGAGTGAACTCCTGGGCGTGATCAGCTCCAAGTCCGCGGTTCTCAAGCGTGCGAGCTAGCGGCGTGGCATGGGCGCGAAGCGCAAGACGTCGGCGCGAGATGGAGGGGATATCGACAAAAGCTCGTCGGCCAGGAAAGTGCTGGTTGTCGACGTCGGCGGCACCTCGGTCAAGATCCTGGCGACCGGGCAGGGCGAGCGCCGTTCGTTCCCATCCGGGCCCGAGCTTACGCCCGGGCTGATGGTCTCGGGTGTCAAGAAGCTCGCGGCGGATTGGACCTATGATGTGATCTCGATCGGCTATCCCGGCCCGGTTCTCCGCGATCGTCCGGTCGCCGAGCCCTACAACCTGGGACGCGGCTGGGTCGGGTTCGATTTCGCCGGCGCGTTCGGTCACCCCGTGAAGGTCATCAATGATGCCGCCATGCAAGCCTTGGGCAGCTATGAGGGCGGCAAGATGCTGTTTCTCGGCCTTGGCACCGGGCTCGGAACGGCCATGATCGTGGAGGGCATCGTCGAGCCCATGGAGCTCGGTCACCTGCCTTACAAGAAGCATACCTACGAGGACTACGTTGGCTTGGCCGGACTTAAACGTTATGGAAAGAAGAAGTGGCGCCACCATGTTGCCGACGTCGTGAAACGCCTCGTCGCCGCGCTCGAGCCTGACGACGTGGTGATCGGGGGAGGCAACGTCAGCAAGCTCAAGGAGCTGCCGCCAAATTGCCGGCAGGGCGATAACGCCAATGCGTTTCGCGGCGGCTTCCGCCTGTGGGATGACAAGCGCGGCACGAATCGTTCGAAGTAGCGACTTCGAAGTAACGACTTCGAGACTACGATCTGGAAAAGAGATGCCGCAGATGGCAGCGCAAACGGAGACACCAGGCGCACGGCCGGCGGGCCGCCCCGCGGCCTGGCAGGCGCTCAAACAGCACCACGCCATGGTGCGAAGCATGCACTTGCGCGACCTGTTCGCCGCCGACCCGAAGCGCGGCGAGCGCCTGACCGCCGAGGCCGCGGGCGTGTTGCTCGACTATTCGAAGAATCGCATCACCGACGAGACGCTCGGCTTGCTGCTGGCGCTCGCTGAGCAATCCGGGTTGCGCGCCGGAATCGACGCGATGTTTCGCGGCGAGAAGATCAACATAACGGAAGGTCGCGCGGTCCTGCACGTGGCGCTTCGGGCGCCGAAAGGCGCGTCGATCGTCGTCGATGGCAGGAATGTCGTGCCGGACGTTCATGCCGTGCTCGACAAGATGGCCGCGTTCGCCAACCGCGTGCGTGGCGGCGACTGGAAAGGCCATACCGGGAAACGCATCCGTAACGTCGTCAACATCGGGATCGGCGGCTCCGACCTCGGCCCGGTAATGGCGTATGAAGCGCTCAGGTATTACAGCGACCGCGCGATGACGTTCCGCTTCGTGTCCAACGTGGACGGCACCGATTTCGTCGAGGCGACGCGCGATCTGGATGCGGCGGAAACGCTGTTCATCGTCTCCTCGAAGACCTTCACGACGCTGGAGACGATGACCAACGCGCACAGCGCGCGCGACTGGTTGGTGCATGGTCTGGGCGGCGACGCCAAGGCCGTCGCCCGGCACTTCGTCGCGGTGTCGACCAATGCCGAGCAGGTCGCGGGATTCGGCATCGATGTGGCCAACATGTTCGAGTTCTGGGACTGGGTGGGCGGCCGCTACTCGATGGATTCGGCGATCGGCCTTTCGACCATGCTGGCGATCGGCCCCGACCACTTCCGCGCCATGCTGGACGGCTTTCACGCGATCGACGAGCATTTCCGCACGGCGCCGTTCGGGCGCAACCTGCCGGTGCTGATGGCGCTTCTCAGCGTCTGGTACAACGACTTCTTCGATGCCCAGACCGTCGCGGTGCTGCCCTACGAGCAGTACCTCAAGCGCTTTCCAGCCTATCTTCAGCAGCTGACGATGGAGAGCAACGGGAAGCACGTCACGCTCGCCGGGACACCGGTGGCCGAACAGACCGGCCCGGTCTATTGGGGCGAGCCCGGCACCAACGGGCAGCACTCGTTCTATCAGTTGATCCATCAGGGCACCCGGCTCATCCCGTGCGATTTCATCGCCTTCGCGCAGCCGCTCAACCGGCTCGGCCGGCACCACGACATGCTGCTGGCGAACGTCTTTGCGCAGACCGAGGCGCTCGCATTCGGCAAGACGCGCGAGCAGGTCAAGGCGGAAGGCACACCCGATCGGCTGGCTCCGCACCGCGTCTTCGACGGCAACCGTCCGTCCAACACCATCATGATGGATCGCTTGACCCCGGCCGCGCTGGGAAAGCTGGTCGCGCTCTACGAGCACAGCGTCTTCACCCAGGGCGTCATCTGGGACATCGACTCGTTCGATCAGTGGGGCGTCGAGCTCGGCAAGGTCCTGGCCCAGCGCATCATTGCGGAGCTCGAGAGCAAGGCCGCGCCGGCGCTCGGCCATGACAGTTCGACCAATAATCTGATCCGCTGGTATCGCAGGCTCAAAGGCATGACGTGACGCGTGAGGCCATCAAGCTTGCTCCGTCGATCCTCTCGGCCGATTTCGCCCGCCTGGGCGAACAGGTCGCCGAGGCGGAGCGTGCCGGAGCGGACCGGATCCACGTCGACGTGATGGACGGGCATTTCGTGCCCAACCTTTCCATGGGCGCGCCGGTCGTCAAATCGCTGCGTGGCGTCACACGGCTTCCGCTGGAAGCGCATCTGATGATCACGAATCCCGACTTTTTCCTCGATGAATTCGCGGCCGCGGGAACCGATGCGTTTCTGGTCCATTGGGAAGGCAACAACGATCTGTCGCGCACCGTGCAGCGCATCAAGTCGTTGGGTAAGCGGGTCGGGGTCGCGATCAACCCGGCCACTTCCGCGGCCGTGCTCGAAGAGGTCATGCAGGACCTCGACCAGGTGCTGGTCATGACCGTGAACCCGGGCTTCGGGCATCAGCATTTCCTCGATGCGACCCTTCCCAAGGTGCGGCGTGCGCGCGAGATGATCGATCGCATCAAGCCGGGGTGCGGCCTCGAGGTGGATGGCGGGATCGACGCCCGGACCGCGCCACTGGCAGTGGCCGCCGGGGCCGACGTGCTGGTGGCCGGGTCGGCGATCTTCGCCAACGGCGAAAGCATCACCACCGCGATGAAGCGGCTGCAGGCCGCGGTTCAGCTTTGACGGAGAAAGATGTCATGCAGCTCGCAATGATCGGATTGGGCAGAATGGGCGCCAATATGGTCAGGCGGCTCATCAAGGGCGGCCATCAGTGCGTGGTCTTCGACATGTCGCCGAAAGCGGTTGCGGATCTGGTGCGCGACAAGGCGGTCGGCGCGTCCTCGCCGGTCGAGCTCGTCGGCAAGCTGAAGAAGCCGCGCAAGGTCTGGCTGATGGTTCCGGCGGCCGTGGTGGACAAGGCCATTGCCGACCTCGCGCCGCACCTCGAGAAGGGGGACATCCTTATCGATGGCGGCAACTCGTACTACGTGGACGACATCCGGCGCGCCCATGAGCTCGCGTCAAAGGGGATCAACTACGTGGATGTCGGAACCAGCGGTGGCGTCTGGGGCCTGGAGCGCGGCTACTGCATGATGATCGGCGGACCCGACGCGGCCGTGCGCGAGCTCGATCCGATCTTCAAGACGCTGGCGCCCGGGTCAGGTGACGTCCCACGGACGCCGGGACGGGAGGGTCTCAAAGGCACCGCCGAGCTCGGCTACCTGCACTGCGGGGCGAACGGCGCCGGTCACTTCGTCAAGATGGTCCACAACGGCATCGAGTACGGCCTCATGGCGGCCTACGCCGAGGGGATGAACATTCTGCGCCACGCGAATGCCGGCAAGCACCGGCACGAGATCGACGCCGAAACGACGCCGCTGCGTGACCCGGAGCTTTATCAATACGACCTCGACCTGCGCGACATCGCCGAGGTCTGGCGGCGCGGCAGCGTGATCGCGTCATGGCTGCTGGATCTCACCGCGACGGCGCTGACCAAGGATCCCGGACTGACGAAGTTCGGCGGCCGCGTCTCCGACTCGGGCGAGGGTCGCTGGACGCTCCAGGCTGCGATCGACACGGCAGTTCCGGTGCCGGTGCTCTCGACCGCCCTCTACGAGCGTTTCAGCTCGCGCGGCGAAGCGACGTTCGGCGACAAGCTGCTGTCGGCCATGCGCTACGAGTTCGGCGGCCACGTGGAGAAATCGGCGGGCTGAAGCGTTGACCATCTGAGCGATCCGGCCGGGGCGTTTGTCTTCCGAGGGGGGCAGCGGAGAGACCTCGAGCGAGAGGTTCGTGGTGTGAAGATCGAAGTCCATCCCGATGACGATGCGGTCGCCCGCAAGGGCGCAGCGGTCATCGCTGCGGACCTGCGTGCGGCGGTGGCGTCGCGCGGGCGTTTCATCATGGCGGTCAGCGGCGGCCGCACGCCGTGGCGGATGCTGCGCGTGCTGGCCGAGGAGCAGCTTCCCTGGGCGGACGTCCACGTCTTCCAGGTGGACGAGAGGGTCGCGCCGGCCGCCGATCCCGATCGAAATCTCGCTCACCTGCGCGAAAACCTGCTCGATCAGGTGCCACTGCGCTCCGACCATATCCACCCCATGCCGGTCGAAGCGGCGGATCTCGGTCGCGCGGCGGAGCAGTACGCCCGGACGCTGCAGGACGTGGCCGGCTCTCCGGCGGTGCTCGACCTGGTGCATCTCGGCCTCGGGCCCGACGGTCACACCGCATCGCTGGTGCCGGGGGACGCGGCCGTCGATGTTGCCGACGCGGATGTCGCAACGACCGAGCCCTACCAGGGGCGGCGTCGGATGACGTTGACGTTTCCGGCCATCAACCGCTCCCGGCAGATCCTGTGGCTGGTGACGGGGGGCGAGAAGGCCGAGACCTTGATGCGCCTGCGCGACGACGATCGATCCATCCCGGCGTCACGCGTGCGTCGGGATCGCCCGCTGATCCTTGCCGATCGCGCAGCAGCCCTACGACTCGGCACCGGCGAAGAACTGGAGGCGTAAATGAGTGCAACTGCCAGTCCGACGATGAAATCGTCTCGATCGATGACCGGCGCGCAATTGGACGAGCTGTCGATCAATTGCATTCGCACCCTGTCGATCGATGCCGTCCAGCAGGCGAAGTCCGGCCATCCCGGAACCCCGATGGCGTTGGCCCCGCTCGTCTATACGCTGTGGAACCGGGTCATGCGCTTCGATCCGGAGGACCCGATCTGGCCGAACCGCGATCGCTTCGTGCTCTCGAACGGCCACGCCTCGATGCTGCTGTGGTCGGTGCTCCATCTTACCGGGACCCGCGCCGTGAACGCCGAGTATGAGCGGCTGGGGCACCCCTCGGTCTCGCTCGACGATATTCGTCACTTCCGCCAGCTCGACAGCAAGGCGCCGGGCCATCCCGAGTACCATTGGGTTTCCGGTGTCGAGGCCACGACCGGTCCGCTGGGCCAGGGCGTCGCGAACAGCGTGGGCATGGCCATTGCCGAGGCGTGGCTCGCCGCGCGCTACAATCGTCCCGACTTCAAAATCTTCGACTACAACATCTATGCGGTGTGCGGCGACGGCTGCATGATGGAAGGCGTCGCCTCGGAAGCGGCGTCGCTCGCCGGCCATCTCGCCCTCGACAACCTGTGCTGGATCTACGACAACAATAAAATCTCGATCGACGGCAACACGCGGATCACCTTCACGGAGGATATCGCCGCCAGGTTCCTGGGCTACGGCTGGAACGTGCTGCGGGTGGGCGACGCCAACGACATCGCCCGGATCGAGAGCGCACTCGACATCTTCCACAAGACCAAGGGCCGTCCGACTTTCATCATCCTGGACAGCCACATCGGCTACGGCGCGCCACACAAGCAGGATACCGCGGCGGCGCATGGCGAGCCGCTCGGCGAGGAGGAGGTGCGCCTCGCCAAGCGTGACTACGGCTGGCCCGAGGACGCCAAGTTCCTGGTGCCGGAGGCAGTGCGGAAACGCTTCGCCGAAGGGATCGGCGCCCGCGGCGAGCGGCTTCGCCGCCGTTGGACCGAGCTGTTCGCAGCCTACCGATCGAAATATCCGGAGCTTGCCACCGAGATCGACCTGATGCAGCGGCGTGAGCTGCCGGCCGGATGGGATCGCGGGTTGCCGGTGTTTCCCGCCGACCCCAAGGGTGTCCCGGGCCGGGAGGCGTCGGCCAAGGCGCTCAATGTGCTGGGGCAGAACATTCCCTGGCTGCTCGGCGGGTCGGCCGATCTGGCGTCGTCCACCAAGGCAGCCCTGACATTC
>Ga0126384_10000739_pt1 | contig 18586 bp, 17 predicted proteins | sample PanSoiMetPlot_36_FD_92543 | JGI IMG/M metagenome (GOLD analysis project Ga0126384, IMG submission 92543) | Tropical forest soil microbial communities from Panama - MetaG Plot_36 | ecosystem: Environmental > Terrestrial > Soil > Tropical forest > Bulk soil | place: Panama | collected 2016-02-17 | reverse complement strand
TTGGTCCTGTCACGGACAGACACCGCCATGACAAATATCTACTCGCGAGCTTCTTTTTCCAGCTTGTGCGGCGCTGGCAGGCGGGTCCACCCGGCATCTCGAGCGCGCGGATGAGGTGATCGAATGAAGGGGTCGATGTCCGCTTTTGGCCCTTAGCGGACATTCCCGACCGAACAGACGAATGTCCGCTTTCGGGGATAAAGCGAACATTGCGGCGCGTCGTGAATGTCGGCTTTGAGGGCTAGCTTTCTCCCCGTTCTGCATGATGTTAGCGTCGATCGCTCTTCTTTTCAGCGTCGGGGCGATAGCAAATGGCATTGCGCACTCGATTAAACGAGATGATTGATGTCCAGCACCCGATTATTTCTGCGCCGATGGCATTCGCGGCAGGTGGTCTTCTTGCTGCGACGGTAACCTCTGCCGGAGGCCTTGGTCTTATCGGCGGGGGCTATGGCGACGCTGAATGGCTAGAACGCGAATTTGCAAAAGCAGGAAACGCGCGGGTCGGCTGCGGTTTTATCACTTGGTCATTAGCCAAGCGTCCTCACTTGCTCGATTTGGTGCTGGCACGCGCCCCCGCGGCAGTAATGCTGTCGTTCGGCTCGCCCATGCCATTTGCTCGACCTATTAAAGATTCGGGCGCCAAATTGATCTGCCAAGTGCAATGCATGGGGCACGTGCGTGAAGCCGTCGCCGCTGGTGCAGACATAGTCGTTGCGCAGGGAGCGGAAGCTGGCGGACACGGCCTAAGTCGAGCAACCCTTACGTTGGTTCCCGAGGTCGCCGACTACCTCGCTAAAGCTGCGCCGACAACGCTGTTGGTAGCAGCGGGTGGCATTGCCGATGGCAGAGGGCTAGCAGCTGCGCTGATGCTTGGGGCTGAGGGGGCGCTGATCGGTTCACGTTTTTGGGCCAGTTCGGAAGCGCTGGTTAATCCTGCTTTTCAAAAAAGAGCGTCTGCCGCCGACGGTGATTCCACCATACGCACGACAGTGGTCGATGTTACCCGAAAGATTGTGTGGCCTAAATCGTTCACGGCGCGCGTACTGAGAAATCGATTTGTCGAAGATTGGCATGGCCGTGAAACCGAGCTTGCTAAACCGGAGGTGGTTGATCGCGAAATGCAACGCTATGTGTCAGCGATGCAGAGCGGTGATCCGGACAATACCGGGGTATGGGTTGGCGAAGCGACCGGGCTGATCAAGGATGTGCGCGCCGCAGGTGATCTCCTAAAAGAGATAGTGCGAGACGCGGAACGTCTGCTTCGCGACAAGGCGCCTAGCTTACTTCGATCGGCGTAGGACCTGCTGATGTGCCGGTGGTCCAGGCCACAAAGTTCGAGCTGCTGCTAACCTGGAGACCGCGAGGCGCTGGGGCTGACCGTATAGTTGTATTTGCCACAAATACAATCACTAGCTGTATTTCTTGCAAAACGAAATCTCGAAACGATGGCGTATTAACCAACTTCGGTTGGTCAAAACCCGCACAATTTATAGCTACGGTGCTCACTCGGCCCTAGGAAATTAGGATTTCGCCGAGCCTCGCGGCGGGAGGGACCAAGAAGGACATCCGTTCGAACGAAACGCGGTATCGGGCTGACGACCAACAATCCACAGGCGCTAAACCTTCCCCTAAGTGTAGTTTAACTCGGCACGAGCCTAGTATTAGCCTCGCTACGCGTCTGTTTCACTGAATGACGCTGCCACTCACGGCTAATGTGCCGATGCTAAATGGGCGCCAAAGAGCCCAAGAAAATTGTCGATGGACATCGGCGGAAATGTTTGCAGCGCGCGATGAGGCGGAACGGTGGAAGATATTGGGCAACTTGTTGCAGGCCTGGAAAGCTTCGTTCGCCACTATGGCGCATTCGCGGTAATGCCAATTCTGGCGGTCGAGTCGGTGGGCGCGCCGGTCCCCGGCGAGTCGCTTTTGATTTTTGCGTCACTGTTGGCCGGACGTGGCGAGATGGCTTTGCCGCCTCTCCTGATCTTCGCCTGGATCGGCTCGGTACTCGGCGACAATTTAGGCTATCTGATCGGCAGGAAGCTTGGACGAGGTACGATTCTCCGCCACGGCACAAAGATCGGTCTCACTGACGAACGCTTCAAAAAGATCGAAGCTGTTTATGTCCGCTACGGCACGGCGACAGTGTTGTTTGCTCGGTTCTTTAACATTCTGCGGCAACTTAACGGCATCGTGGCGGGAATGCTGGGAATGCCCTGGTGGCGTTTCGTGTTGTTCGATGCATTGGGAGCAGCACTCTGGGTAATGGTTTGGGTGTTCGCCGCTGCCTGGTTCACCGAGCACCTAAGCCTAATAATCGGGCTGGCACATCACACTAAAGTCGTCGTGAGTTTCCTGGTGGCAGTCGGCCTGGCCCTTCTGCTGATCTTTTTCATCCGGCGCCTTCGAAGTGCGGGCTGGACAGTCCGGCGATGACGGCCGCCTAAAGATCGTGAGGTATGGTCATGAGCGAGTCGGACTCAGTGCCAAAAGATGAATCAGTAATTCCAACGACAGCGCAGATTCGACGTCTGCCGAATGCGCGCACATGGCTCAAAGAATTGCCATACGGCGTTGTACTGGTCCTCACACTCCTCGGTGTGGCCTACACGAGCTTCACGAAACGACCGACGACAGGCTATTGGGAATTTCTTGTGCCTGTGACCGGAGCGGTCTGTGTTTGGAGCGGTTGGCGCTACGCGCACGATAAAAAAGCGCAATTCCGCCTGATCTGGACCCAGGCAGCGCATTGGCTCGCCTTCCTTGCTGCCATGAATCTGCTGTTGCTACCCAGCGTGCAAAAAATGCTGAATGCGGATGCAACAGGCCTCGCCATTCTTCTTTTGCTCGCTCTCGGCACGCTCGTTGCCGGCATACACATTCCAGCGTGGGAGGTTTGCATCCTGGGGTTCGTCATGGCGCTTTTCGTTCCGATGATTGCCTGGATCGAGGAAGCCGCTCTAATCGTGCTGCTCGGTCTAATCGTCCTGATTGGGGTGGGAGCGGCGTTTTGGTGGATCGGGAGCAAGAGGGAGGCCGCGACGGAGAGGTCCGCTCCTGGCCCTTAGCAGACATTCCATTCGTTCCGAGCAATCGCCGCTTTCGGGGTAAAAGCGGACATCATTCAAACGTGCGGCAATGTCTGCTTTTGACCCAAAGTGGACAGTCCATTAGGAACTGAATTCTCTGGCGCACGTTTTCTTTCCGCACAGGAGTGCGTGTCATGGCGAGGAACTTTGTCAAAGTGCTAACAGCAGCCATTGCGCTTGGCGCGCTAATTAGTTTGGGAGCTCAAATGGCGATGGCCCGCGGCGGTGGGGGCGGCCATGGGGGTGGCGGCCATGGCGGCGGCAAACACTTCAGTGCAGGGCATGTTCGTGGATTGAGCGGCGCCCACTTTAGAACATCACGAGTTGGCAGGGCTCACATCGGCAGAGCGAATGCCCATAGGGTAAAGAGCGCGCGCGTAGGGATGTCGCGCAATAAGATAGCGCACGTCAGCGGCACACATGCTCGCGCGTTGGGCGCCGCTGGGGCGTTGGGCGGTCGGGCCGCTTGGAACCAATGGGTCAATCCTCACTGGAGGAGCGGGTGGAACGGAGGATGGGGCGGTTGGTCCGGACCAGTTTTTTGGCCCTACTTTTTCGGCAATCTCTTGGCCTTCACGTTTTGGCCTTACGGATATTACGTCCCGTTCTGGGGATACGGAGATATATTCGTCTGGGATGCCATATTCTGGCCCGGTCCCTACTATGCCTACGGCCCAACCTATTATGACGTTTACGGTGGATACACATACGGTGGCCCGGCACGAAGGCACGCTGTGCGTTATGGCGCCCCAGAAACTACAGGCTCGATCTCAAACGGAACTGATCTGGCACAGACCTGCGGCGGTCTCGCACCGGGCGTGACTGACCTTCCGATTGATCGCATCGAAACGACACTCCGCCTGACCGACGAGCAACTCAAAGCACTCGACGCATTAAAGGGGGCTTCATCGCAAGCGAGCGATGTTCTCAGGACATCCTGTTCAAGCGAAGTCCCACAGACGCCGCTCGGCCGGCTCGATGCAGTGCAAAGGCGGATTGACGGCATGACACGAGCATTGGCAATCGTGCGTACACCGCTCGACAATTTCTACAATTCGTTGAATGACGAACAGAGGCAGCGTTTCGCAGCACTAGGTCCGGCTTCGGCCAGACGGACGAACCGCCGTGGATTTGCTGCGGACACTGATCTGGCTGCGCTATGCAGTCGTCGCGCAGAAGCATTTACGCAGTTGCCCGCGGAGCGCGTCGAACAAGTCGTCAAACCCACACAGCAGCAGTTGGATGCGTTCGATAAGTTAAAGGGTGCCTCAACGGAAGCTGCCAATCGGTTGCAGGCATCCTGTCCTGCACAGATGCCGCAAACACCGTTGGATCGCTTTGACGCCGTCGCGAAGCGTCTCAATGCCATGGAAGAGGCTATGAAGACGGTACGGCCGGCACTCGCCAGCTTCTATGACTCATTAAGCGATGAGCAGAAGGCGCGGTTCAACATGTTGGGCCCGCCACGCGCCGCAGCGTCCCGCCAAGGCTAACCATCGGGTTGGGAAAAAAGATTACCGCAAGTACACATCGTCAGTATTTCTGCCTTTGGCCACTAGCGGACATCCAACGCGCGCCGATTATTATCCGCTTTTGGGGGCGGGCGGACATCAATTAGACACGTGGCGATGTCTGCCTTTTACCCAAAACGGACATAACAAGCCTCAGTTGCCTACGGACCGTTGTTACGGTGGAGGAATTTGAATCAGCTCAGAGAGCTCATCCCTCGTCAGTGGTTTTTCCAGAAATTTTAGTGCTACGGCATTGGCCATGATGGAATCAATGTCCGAGAGCCGATCGGGGGACATTGCTTCCTTTGGATGGAACTGTTGGCGTGATGATGCCAGCAAGGTCTCTGGCTTGCCAATCGCTTCGGAGTAGTACTTGAGTGCGCGCGCATCCGAATACATCCATTCGAGCGCTTCGCGATAAGCTTGCATAAAACGAACAATCACTTCTTTTCTGTCTTTTAACGTGTCGGCATTTGCTATTTGAACTCGTGTGGTCTGATTGCGCATTGTAGGCAAATCGCTACCCCGGGCAAAAATACGAATTTTGCCTTCTTGTAATTCCTCAAGCCCGATTGGGGGTGATGCCCAACCGATATCCAAGTGTCCTGCTAAAACTTGCACCAGAGTCGGGGCGGCGCTTCCAGTTGCAACCGGTCTTGCCTTAACTCCGAGTTCCTTTGCGAAAGCGCGTACGATGTAATCGCTGGCTGCGCCATTCGTAGAGAAGGCAATCATGTGTTTGTTGGTGGCATCCTGCGGCTTCTTGATGGGAGAGTCGGCTCGAACGTACCAGTAGATATCGCCGACGCCGGTAAAAGCTGCACTAATCACACGGATATTGGCGCCCTTTATATAAGCGCGCATTACACCGACAGTCCCGACCCCGATACCGATGTCAATGCCAGAGTTCACGGCTTGCAGTGTTTCACCAGCACCCTGGGTGCCAATTATCTGCAGAATAAGCCCGTGCTTTTTAAAGATCCCGGCACGCTGGCCAAGCTGCGGGATCTGGTTGTCCCAATTATTGATCTGGCCAATAGCGACTTTCAGAATGTCGTCGGCGATTGCGTTGGAGGTAGCAAATACACTCGCCGCGCCTGAAGAGGCCAGGAAGCAGCCCAGCAAAATGAGCGTGCGCCGTCTCATTTTTTTCCCGTCTAGGAACACTGGGACCATACCACATTGCGCCCTATGTCCGCTTCTGGCCGCAAAGCGGACGTACAGCACGCGCCGATAAATGCCCGCTTTCGGGTTGAAAACGGATATCCCGCAAACTGATCCCCATGTCCGCTCATGACCCAACCCGGACTTGGATTAAATCGCCGCTGCACGGGAGCGTTACTGTCTGGGGTGACGGCCTATTGATCTTCGGTCTTGCCGCCGAAACCGTCCCGTCTAATCTTCGTGTCCAGTCTGCGGTGCCAATAGCGATCCGTTTCGAAATCGCGCGAAGCCGGAAACTGCGAAACCAACAAAACAATAAATCGTCTGGTCCATATTGCATTCCCGGCGTCGCCAATGAATCGCGCGGCGCTTCGGCCTGTTTTCAAATGGCAAGATTGCTGGTTAGCTGAGCCTTCACCTATCGTAGCGTCTCTTTAATATGAAGTCGATTCTTGTCCCAGTTGAAAATCACGACTCCATGACGGCAGTTCTGGAGGCCGCCTTACTCGTAGCCCGCACGTTTGACAGCTACATCGAAGGGTTCGCAGTCCGACCCTCGATCGGAGCCTCCGTGACGATCGAACCACTGAGTGGGGTGGCGATTTCTGGAGAATACCAGAGCGACCCACCCGGTCTCGCGCAAACTCGGTTTGAGGCTTTTATGCAGCAGCAAGGGGTATCTCAATCGGAGGCTGCATTGGCCGTTTGTTCCTATGGCTGGCCTAACCCAGAAGGGGCCGACGACAGCTTTATCGGGACTCATGGCCGCGTGTTTGATTTGATCGTTCTTGGGCGGCCTGGCGATGACCCAGAAAATCCGCGGATGGTCCCTCTGGAAGCGGCGCTATTCGATGCCGGACGCCCTGTGTTGGTAGTCCCCCCTGCCGTCCCGAAGGCTTTCGGGCGCAATGTGCTGGTAGCCTGGAACGGCAGCATAGAACAGGCGCGCACAAATTCGTTCGCACTTCCTCTCCTGCGGATGGCCGATCAGGTGATCGTCCTAACGGTAGAAGGTGGGATGACGCCGGGTCCGACCGGAGAAGAAGCCGCGGGTCAACTAAGGCGCAACGACGTCAAGGCAAGCGCATTGACGGTGAAGCCGGAAGGACGAACGACTGGAGAGACTATACTTCGTCAAACTGCTTTGCTCGGCTGTGATCTGCTCGTGAAAGGTGCTTACACGCAAAGTCGCGTTCGCCAGCTGATATTCGGCGGAGCCACTCGCCACATTCTAGAAAATGCGACGCTCCCCGTGTTCATGGCTCACTGAAAATGCATCCACCTAAAGGATCGCCTAATGTCCAGACCGAAGGCCGGTCGGCGATCGCCCAAGCTGTTCAATCTAAGCGCTTCGGCTTCCTCACTGTCTTCCCATCGATCATGCTGCCAATGTTTCTGGCGGTCGTGGATCAAACTATCGTCGCAACCGCGTTACCCGCAATCGCAGCAGCAACCGGGCAAGTCGAGCGCACCTCTTGGATAGTAGTTTCTTATTTGATTGCAGCGACGATTGCCGCCCCGATTTATGGTCGATTGGGAGACTCATGGGGTCGCCGGCGACTGATGCTCGTTGCTCTAGCCGTTTTCATTCTCTCATCAATCCTTTGTGCAGTCTCACCGACGATAGAATTGCTAAGCCTCGCGCGCATTTTGCAGGGGCTCGGTGGAGGCGGCCTAATGACCTTGTCGCAGGCGTTAGTAGGAGAGGCGGTGCCGCCGCGTGAAAGGGCGCGCTACCAAGGGTATCTCGCTGCAGTTGCTGTTTGCGCCAACACATTTGGTCCAGTGGCAGGCGGATATCTGACTGAACATTTTGGATGGCAAGCGATCTTCCTAGTGAATGTGCCGATTGGAATTCTTGCAGTCGCGCTGACGATGCGTCTTCCTGTGATGAGCACGGAGCGGGTGGAGTGGCGTGCCGATCCCGGCGGGCTCATTCTATTCACAGTCTTCATTGCAACCATATTGCTCGCGCTGGAGCAGACGCAACGGGTGCATCTCGACGCGGTTCCTCTCATTGTCGGCTTGTTTGTCGTTGCAGTGATTGCCTTCATATTGTTGGTTCGCCACGAGAACAAAACGCCGTCGCCGCTTATCCCTCTCAATCTATTGCGCCAGCCAGCCATTTGGCATAGCGACGCGCTTGCAGCCTGCCATGGAGCCGCCCTCGTTTCATTGATCACGTTTCTTCCAGTCTATCTCCAAGTCGTGCGTGGGGAATCGCCCTCAACCACTGGACTCTTGCTCGTTCCACTCACAATAGGAATTGGCGCCGGTTCGCTGATGACCGGCCGGCTAGTCAGTAAGTCAGGACGGACAACGATCTTTCCGGCAGTGGGCCTTGCTTTGGCAACCATGTCCCTCGTCGCTATGGCTTTATGGGCATCAGTGCTTAGTAGAGAGGCCCTTAGCGGGCTATTACTTGTCATTGGCCTGTTAATGGGCACCGTCATGGGGGTCGTACAGGTCACAGTGCAAAGCGCGGCAGGCACCTCGCGTTTAGGTGAAGCCGCAGCTGCAGTCCAGTTTTCCCGCTCCATTGGTGCTGCTTTCGGCACTGCCCTAGTGGCCAGCGTTCTCTTCGCATTTCTCGACATCCGTGATCCGGAGGCTGCGCGTAGTTTTGCTTTGATGGTGAAGCACACGAGCCATATTACGCCCAAGGTCCCGACTATTCAGGAAGCGGCTATGATGGCGGATATCCAGATTGCATTCCGGCTCGCGTTTTTTCTCATCGCAACGTTCACGACGGTCGGATTTCTCCTCGCTGCCACAAATCCGATGCGTCGGATTTGAGCTAGAGACCATGTCGGTGTTAAATACGTTTTATTACGCAAACTGGTGTCAACACGGAGATATCCTTTGCAGGGCAATTAATCATAAGCCGGACCAAAACTACACGACGGTGAGTGCGTCACCGTTTTACCGCTATATCGGTCATACCGAAATTATTTTGCCATCGCTTGCCGTTTCGAACTCAATCTCGGAGGCTCGTGACAGCATATCGTCGCTCATATGTGTCAAAATCACTCGTTTTGCGCCAATCACCGGCAGCTTATTGCGTAGTGTTGAAAGGGAAAGGTGCGCTCGAACGACTTTCTCGAACATATAACACTCGCAGATGAAGAGATCGGCGCCGCGCGCTGCATCGAGCAGTGACTCAGTCCATTCGGTGTCGCCGGAATAACAAATGACTTTTCCTTCGCACTCGATGCGATAGGCGAGGCATGGCCCAGCCTTATCATCGTGACGAACATGGAATGGAGTTATCGCAAGCTCTTGGATTTGGTTTCGTACGCCAATTTCCACCTCGCGCAAGTTCAATTCGAACGGTAGCTCACGATCGCCGGGAAAAGTGGCACCGAATAATCGGCCATACCAATGGGGCAGGCCGGGGGGACCAGCGATCGTCAGCGGGCGATTTCTTTTGGCAATAAGCTGTGCGTCAAGTATGAAAAATGGCACGCCACCGAAATGGTCCGAATGAAAATGCGTTAACAGAATGGTATCGATCGCGCTGCGGTTGATTGGCAGCCTTTTCATGGCGATGAGCGAAGACGCCCCACAGTCGATCAGCAAATTTCCGCCAACGCCATCAAGATGAAAACAAGTATTGAATCTTCCGCCAGACCCGAAAGCGTCGCCGCAACCGATGAATTGCAGGCGCATGAACTCCTCCTTTTTCTGTCCAATTGGTAGTAATGGACATGCTGCCTACTTTGTAATGCCAACTTTTGACTCAAAGCGGACATGAGGTCCCGCAGCTTCTAAGCAGCCCAGGTTCCGCTTGTTCTAAAAGCTGGATCTTCACAGGGGTTCGCCGTTGCCAGATAGCACCCGCGCTGCGCCCCGAACAGCGTTCCGAAACGCCTCGTCATAATTAACGCCGCTGACAGACCAGCGGTAACGCTGCCCGCTCGCCTCGAGGCTCCAGGCGGCAACCCACCCAAGCGCGGCATCGCTCCATTGTAGGTCGCCGACAAGCGGCAATTCGCTATCCGACAACTCGGCGACTCTCAACAATCGATCGCCAGGGGTGATCGCAGCTGTATCAATACTAATCTGATTGCTTTGGAGGGTGGCGACACTCGGCAGACTGACCGTCAGGCCGTAACGCCGAGCTGCATTGGATAGCGCTTCGCGCATATCGGGATCGAAGGCCCCGTCACTAGAAAGGATACCGCTGTTCGTGCGGCCATGCACGACAACCAATATTACGAGCCGCGGCCTGTGCCCCGACCATGGCTTTCTACCCAACGTTTTCAAAACGCTATCAATTTTCTGCGGATCGAATTGGCATGTCAGAAAAAAGGGTCTGTCATATGTGCCCTGTTCGTCGTGAACCGGTTTTCCCTCAAGTCGGTCACGATACGAAAACGTGGAAACATATTGTCCTGCGCCGGCAGCGAGAATCTCAAACCGGCTGTCGCTCACGATACTGGCGTCGCCAGATACTTTGACCAGCACGTCTTCAAAACAAAGCTTGAAGCCGAGAGGTCGGTTTCTTTCATCTTTCCCGGTTACGACCGCGCGCGTCGTGTAGACATCGTCAATGCTGTCAGGCTGCGCGATCGAGGCATCAGTCCAGAGGACGAGGAAAACCCATAAGGCAATCGTCAGCTTGACCACATCTCTGCCAATCGTTTGTTGGCCGACAGGTTTCATGGCCTCAATTTTATTGAGCAGCGGCATCGCTGGTCACAGGTGCCGCTTGGCATCGACTAAGGTTATCCCGTTTTTTTGTTCGCAAGCCTAGCAGGCCGAGCGGTCGTTCAGGTGGTTCAAATGGAACGAAATCGGGGTCGGTAAACACGCACCTCACCAAAGCAGTAATTGGTCTTTCAGCTAGACAAAATGATCGCCAAGTCGAAATAAAACATCATCAAGGCGAAAACGATCGCTTCAACCGCGAGCATAGGCGCCGTTAACAAAGACAGTTCTTGTGGACGTTGACTTCCGCGCCCTGACCGGCACAGCAAAGTTACGCCCCAGGGTGTGAAGGAAGACCTTTAGGAAAAGAGCCGCAGTGGTCTGAGGTCACTACGGCTCTACCTCTACGCTGGCTAGTACTTCGATGAACTGCCAGAGCCCGTTGTTTGAGCTTTGGAGCCCATGTGCTTGGCATGGTGTCGCGTATGACGGGCCGCGTGTTTTTTTGATCGTGTGGTCGGGTAGGTCTTTTCGTCCTTTGCCACACTCGAACCGGGGGTCGAGGTATAGCCCGGTCCCATCTGAGCGAAAGCAGCAGGTGAGGTCAGCACTAAGGCCGTGACCACAATTCCAGGAATAATGAGTTTCATTGAGAGGCTCCTTTGACTGCCCCGCCTGACAACCGACCCGCGTGGGAAGGTGTTCCGAAGTTTTTTTGAAATTTATGTTTTGCACCGCCTGCCGAACACTCTAATCCGGTCGCAGGTATGCCCGACGCCATCCGCAGGCGGGGCATCGGCAGCGGCGCTCGATGTCTTGAAGAATTTCGTCAGCTTAGAAGCGATCTATCGGAAGGGTCCCAGAATGTGACAGTGCCGCATGCGGAATTGGCGGCCGACGACTGGCTAAGCCGCGCGGAGACGCAGCGAAAGCCCAGCGATGAGGACCGCGGAGAGCCCTACCAGCACAAGCACTTCGGAGAAGCCGGCAGCAGCGAACACAATGCCCCCGCAGGTAACGCCGACCGTTCCGCCAAGAAAGCTGCACGAATTGACGATGCCGGATCCCTTTCCAGCTTGCGTCGGCGGCAGTGCCGCAAGGGCGATATGTGGGGCCGATGCATAAGGCAACGCGATGCCGGCGCCGATCGCGAATAGACCGAGTAGCAACATCACAAATCCTGCGTCCGCAAAGGATGCCCCCGCGATCGTACAGCCCGCGATGAGCAGCAGCGAGCCCGCAGTCATCATTGTTCGCAGACCGATCGCGGGAGCGAGTCGATGCGCGGCCCGCGCAAACGCAAACAGCGCAACCGAGAGGGGCGCAAGTGACAGGCCGGCGGCGACGGCAGTCATGCCAAGGCCGTCTGGACTCTGCGCGAACAGATTGTAGTAGAGAAGCAGCGCCATGATGTCGAACATGAGCAGAAACGCCAGGGCGCATCCGAGCGCAAAGTTGCTATTGCCGAACAGAGCAAAGTCGAGAAGGGGACGCGGATGGCGTCTCTCGGCCCAAATCACGGCGCAGAAGGTGATCGCGGCGAGCACAAGTGGAACGATGGCTATCAGCGGCGCCGAACGAACGTCGGCCAGGGCGTGCAGTCCGGAGGTAAGCAGCACCATGAAGAACGCCAGCAGCCCAAGACCGAGCCAATCGATCCGCTTCGCCTGCCGACCATCCGCTCCTGAATGCAGCCACAGCACCAGTCCTGCCGGAAGTATGGCCAGCCCTGTCAGTGCGAAATTGACACGCCACCCTGCGTAATGGGTCACAACCCCACCCACTAGCGGCCCGATGCTGAAGCCGAGCAACAGAAAGCCGGTCCAGGCGCCGACCGCCTTGGCACGTTCTGCCTCGGGGACAGCCTGTGTCGCCGCGGCAAGCGTTCCTGCGACAGCAAAGGCCGCGCCCAGCCCCTGCAGCGCGCGTGCGCCCACCACCACGATTCCGTTCGGTGCAACGACCATCATCAGCGATGCGAGAGCGAACAGCACACAACCGGCCGCCGAGGAACGACGCGCCCCGAATAGGTCCGCCACTTCGCCCCCCATGATGATGAACACTGCCGAGGCAAGAAGATAGGCATTGACAGCCCATTCCACAGTCGCAGGACGCATGCGGAGGCTGCTCGCCATTGCGGGCAACGCCGCCATGATGGCAGTACTGTTTTCGCCGATGGACAGTATCGCCAGGCAGCAGGCGATCAGCACCAGACGCGTGCCATGCTTCCGAAGCTCGTCATACATCGCGACATACATCCCCAGACACGAACTTCCATACCGCATCACGTCTGCGTCTGGCCCAAAGCGGACATTTACCTCTTCAAGAATGGTCCGGCGAGACGCTACACTGTTTTTGTCGCAGCCGACGAGGGCATCGAGTGAGCGACGCCGCTTCGCGCAACGACTGCCGATGGAGAGGACACATGAGATATGAGGCCATCAACTTCGGCAAGAAGTTCAAGTTATTCGACGAGCAGTGGCAGCCGAAGGTCATAGCCGAAATGAACGACTACCAATTCAAAATCGTGAAGCTCCAGGGTGACTTCATTTGGCACGATCACAAGAATACGGATGAGACATTCATTGTCCTAGAAGGCAACCTGCGGATCGATTTTCGGGATGGCGCAGTCCACGTGTCGGCTGGCGAAATGTTCGTCGTCCCGAAGGGCGTCGAACACAAGCCTTATGCCGAGCACGAGGTCAAACTATTGCTGATCGAGCCGCGGGGGGTGCTCAATACGGGCCATGAGGCCGGCGATCGCACGGCCAAAAATGACGTTTGGATTTGAGGAACAAACCGATGTCCACTGATGGCCCAAAGCGGACATTGCCGTCTTAACAAAGCTTAGGTCATGTAATTAAGCGACCAGGCCCGCCAACGGCCGAACCCCTTGGCTGCCCGGAAACACATCTTTCGTCAAGAAACGTTCGTCAGCGAGCAGATGGTCCTTGAGAATCCCTTTCAACACCGAGCGTAGATCAGTCGTCGGCTTTAGATCGCGTCCCTCGTAGAGGTTTGCCTCGCTTAGACCCGGCCAGTCCGAAATCAAGCGACCGCCCTTTAACGCACCGCCAATAAGCAGAGCTACCGTTGCGGTGCCATGGTCGGTGCCTTCGGTACCGTTGATGTGAGCCGTGCGACCGAACTCAGTGACAACCGCGATCACGCTCTCGTGCCAAGCCTCGCCCAAGTCTGCCTCGATTGCGTTGATAGCACCATCAAGCGCCGCCAGAAGAACAGCCAAACGCCCTGTTGCAGCGCCTTCGTTCGCATGAGTGTCCCAACCGTCAAAGGCAAGCGCGCCCACACGCGGGCCATCTGGCCGCGCCATAAATTTGGCAGCAGCGGAAGCTGATTCCGCAAAATAGGCGCTTAATGCCGCGCCCGGCACGCCAGTCGTCTTCGGGCCTTTCATCGAGGCTTCATTCATCCCGCTGGTCTGAGCGATCACACTTAGGGCGCTTCGTTCCTCAAGCACGCGTGCCAATGCTGGATCGGTGTGGCGATATAAATCGAGTAGCCGGCTCATTGTGTCATTGCTGGCCGGCGGCAGCCTTGACGGAGTCCAAACGAGGATTGGTGCAGGCCCACGTGCAACCAGAGGGGCGATCGGCCCGACGGCAAAGGCTTGCTTTGGATTAACACGGCCAGCCGCTGGCAGGCCAAAAAGGGCACGATTGAGCCAACCACTACCGACGAAACCGGGCCGTATGAGACCGCTCTCAAGTACATCTTGTCCGTCGAAATGCGACCGCTCGCGGTATGGGGTTGCAACGGCATGAATGATGGTCGCCTGTCCGGCCTTGTAGAGGCGGTGCAAGTTCGGCATGGCCGGATTTAGCGCGAAGAAAGAATCGAGTGGTAGCGCTGGGGTAGGGCCGACTAGCGTAAGCGCACTGCTGCCGCGGAGACGCTCCCAATCTGGGTCACCGACCGGAGCAACCGTGGCAAGGCCATCCAGGGCGCCACGAAGGACGACGACTAAAAAGCGCGGGTCACGCCCTTCCGCCAGCGGGACACGCGGTGCATAGGCCCATGCGAATAACGAGCCCGAGCCGAGCAGCAGTTCGCGTCGGGTAGGTCGATGAGGAAAAATCATGACATCACCTGCGTTGAAATTCGGGAGCCATGAATAGAAGCGCCAAGGCCTGTGATCGGTTTTCAGCGCGGGCCAAGGCGTCTTTCGTTTCCTTTGAGAGGAACGCGCTGAATGTATTCTGTGCGACCGCCTCTGGATCGACCGTATCGCTGACCCGGCGTGCAATCTGGTTAGCGATGTCGAGCCGTTGGACGAGACCATCCATCCAGGCCGCGCTGTCGTCTGAAAATCCATTCGGGGCAGGAGCCCTCCAGAGAGGTTCACCCAGCAGATTTTGGGCCTGAAGGGTCGGCCGCACATCCGGTGGCTTGATGCCGCTCACCCGCAACGCGCCAACCAGCCATTCGGAAGGACGACGGAGCTTTGTAGGCGCCGCATCCCAAGCTTCTGGGGCAGTGATAAGAGATTTCGAGACCTCCTTCAGGTCACCCTCGGTATCAATAAAGCGCCGCGCAAGCCGGTAGATCAGCGAGCGAGGCGGATCATCGGCGACAAAATGGCAAGCAAGCTTGCGAGCGATATGATTTGCCGTGGCCGAGCTCCTTGCCAACGCAACCATCACGGCGCGACCTTGTTCGAAACCGCGATCTTCGTAGTCGCGCCCTATAATGCGTTGACTACCAGGCTCGTGCAGGCGGGGGTTGAACACAAATTCTCCACCGCGTTCGGTAGATTGCATCGGTGGCACGATGCTCCAGCCGGTGATCACCTTCGCGAAATTGATGACATCGTCTTGCGAATAGCCGGTTCGAACGCCAAGCGTGTGTAATTCTAGAATTTCACGGGCGAGATTTTCATTAAGACCCTTATTTCGGCGCGATCCTGCAAATGAATTCGGACCGATTGAGCGAGCGTTGTCCAGATAGAGCAGCATCGCTGGATGCGATTCTACTGCCAGCAACATATCAACGAATTTTCCACGCACGTACGGACGGATAGCCTCTCGTTCGTATGCACCGCAAAGTGGACGTACGCCGCTCTTATCTGCTGAGACGCAAAAATGGTTAGACCAAAACCATACCAATCGCTCAACGAAGCCGACGTCAGCAACTAGGGCGCTGTCAAGGCGTGCCTTGGCCTCTTCAAGATAGATCTGCTGTGGCACCGCGGCGCCTGCGTCAAGTTTGGGCGCGGCATCTTGCTGCGCCATTTGTGGCGCTGATGACGAGGAAGGATTCCCGTTTGTTGGCCGCTTGCTTGCGTCGTTTTGGGAGCGTGCGGTGAGTCGCGCAGCCTTGCGTTGTTGCCGGAAATCAAAAGCCGCACGAGCAGCTTCACCTGAGCTGAGCAGAGCATCGTTTTTAATTTGACCCGCGCTAGGATGATCAATCTCAGCCAACAAAGCCGAGCGCATGTCACTAATCGACGCCAGCAATCCAGGCTTAGGTGCTAGTCCAAAGCGGTGCAGTGCCACCACATTCTGCGCGTGCGAATCGTGGGCCATTCTTTAGCCCTGTTAACTTAAACGTGCCCCACATGGTAGTTTGCTCATTGTGGTGCGGGAAATGTGAATGAGGGATGAAAACCACATTAAATTTGTTTCATTTCGAGCGCGCCGCCCGCACCAAACACGGTGTCTAATCAGCCTGGACAAATAGAGAGCTGTACGTCCGCTTCATGCCCAAAGCGGACATGCGATGGCTAAGTTTAGTGCTGCCCGGAGGCCTACGTATTGGAGGGCTCAAGGGGCGACCTAGCCGCATCACGCGGGCATCTAAGTTCAACGTGATCCAGTCGTTGAGGATGTTTTTGGAGTAGTCCGCAGGTGCGCCGTAGTACTGCTGGTGTCGCGATTTTCGCTGTTCATAAGCCAGCCGCCTGCAATGATGAAAACGAGACCGATTGTAAGCCCGAGCGCTACAAAAACCTGTACATGTCGGATGTTCCGTCCGCTCCTTTTGGTATTCGTCTCTCGCTCCGACATATGCCGTGTCCTTCTCCGCACAGGGAGAACTATTACGCCCGATGTGAGTTTCAAGGGCCATAGCGTGCACCATGTTTTCTGGTTACACACCACGGTATGGACCTGATTTACACCGTCTCAATCTGGCTATTGCCGATTCTTGTTGCGATCACGTTTCACGAAGCTGCTCACGGATATGTAGCCCGTTTCCTTGGTGACGATACGGCGTCACGACTCGGACGTGTCAGCGTCAATCCATTTCGACACATTGACCCTTTTGGCACGATTATTCTGCCTGGATTTTTGCTGCTTGCACGGTCGCCATTCTTATTTGGGTACGCCAAACCGGTGCCTGTTAATTTTCGGGCACTTCGTAGTCCCCGTATCGGCATGGTGCTTGTCGCAGCGGCCGGGCCTGCAATGAATATCGCGTTGGCAATTGTTGCTGCCTTGAGCTTTCACCTGATAGCCTATCTTCCCGCCACAGTAGCTCAGTGGGCCGGTTTGAATCTAAAGAACGCGCTCATCATCAATGTCGTTCTGGCGGTCTTTAATCTGTTCCCTCTCCCGCCACTTGATGGGGGACGCATTGCCGTAGGCTTGCTTCCCAATGTATTAGCTAAGCATCTTGCCCGTCTTGAGCCTTACGGGATGATAATTCTTATTGGACTGCTCCTTCTGCTGCCGCTGTTAGGCTCGCAAATCGGTCTGGACCTTAATTTTGTGTCACACCTTGTCTCAATCTCAACGGATGCCATTATCGAGACTATCCTCCGGTTAACCGGCAACATCTAATTTTCGATCCGACATATCACAATAGCACTTGCCGACCAGCTAATGTCCGCTATTGACCCAAAGCGGGACACGCGGTCTGCCGCCATCCACACGCCGGACTGAAAGTCCTTGGCGACACGCCTTTCAAATATCTAGCTGTCCACGTCGTGGACAAGGGCGTCCCGCTCTACGACGCACCTCCGAAATAGGTAAGTCTGTCAAGTCCTCGTTCGGTCGATTGCTGCAGAGCGCAAATACCGCTGTTGGCCCTTAGCTCCAACGCGCCGACGAATGTCCGCAAATAACCCAAAGCGGAGTTTAACGCCTCGTTTGTTGGACCAGGGTCCAACTGGCTTCCGAACTCAAAGAGTTAGATAGTTGACTCTGGATTCCGCGCACGGAGGTGGTCCCAAGGACTTCTGTTTTGAGGGAAGTATTGCGGAAGCCGGTAGCCGGTCGAGGTAATTCGTCAAATGGAGCAGCCATGGCAGGGCTCATGAGATTTCACATTGTGGCACTCGCTTTTGGGCTATTGCTCTCGATTTCGGGAGCGAGCTTTGCAGCCCAGCCGTCACGCCATTCCACGAGCCTACATTCGCGGAGTGCAGTGGTGAAAAACCATAGTGCCATAACGTCTCGGGCCGATGTCTCGCGTGTGCCAGCGTTCGATTCCCAGGGCACTTCGCGCTATCCATGGGGTCCAGGACACAATTTTCCTTATCCAGACCGACCCTATGGAGACCCCGGTCGCTACTGATCTCAGCGGATAAACTCCAATGTCCGCTTATGACCCAAAGCGGACATTCCATGGTTAGCCGTGTTGGCCCTTGGTCCAATTCGGCCACGAGGTTGCGACTTGCTAGCCTGAAATGGGCAGCCGCTTGGGGGAAAGCACAGGCCCCAACCGCACCGCGACCAGATGATGGGACAAATAGCGTAGGCTGAGTTCGTGCGAATGACGCAAAAGATATCTTTGCAACCTTACCAGCCGCTGACTTCAGCCAGTCGAGCGGCAGCTTAGTGCTCAAGGAGAACCGCAATGTACTTCGAGGGAGGCTACACCTATTCGAACTTTCTGATGAATGTGATCGCTATATTCGCATTTGTCGTTTGGTTCTGGCTGCTCGTTGTAATCTTCGGCGATCTAGTCAGGCGCCACGACATCTCCGGTTGGGGTAAAGCGCTGTGGGTGATTGCGCTGGTTCTGTTCTCCTACCTCGGTATCCTTGCCTATCTAATCACTCAAGGAAGGGGGATGGCCGAGCGTAATGCTCAGCAAGCTCAGCAGGCGCGCGACGAATTGCGCCGTGTGGTTGGCTTTAGCGTGGCAGACGAAATCACCAAGCTAGACCAGCTAAAGAAGTCCGGCTCAATAACCGACGACGAGTTT
>Ga0126384_10000738_pt1 | contig 18588 bp, 18 predicted proteins | sample PanSoiMetPlot_36_FD_92543 | JGI IMG/M metagenome (GOLD analysis project Ga0126384, IMG submission 92543) | Tropical forest soil microbial communities from Panama - MetaG Plot_36 | ecosystem: Environmental > Terrestrial > Soil > Tropical forest > Bulk soil | place: Panama | collected 2016-02-17 | reverse complement strand
CCATAGATAAAAATAAGATGGACCGACGCCGTCCAGGTCTGGGGCCGCGCCCGCGATGTTTGCTGCCCAGCGGGACTGGCAAGATCGTGCCGATCCTGGCAGAGCAGGGCGGCATCAGGGGAGGGCTAGGCCAAGCCGTTAAATTGCAATCGGCGCCGCCGGCTCAGGGCGAAACGGGTCTCTGCGCCGACGCGGCAACGTCCCTATCGGCGCCGCCGCAGCCGGGGCGCCGATCGATAGGCACTATAGCCATAGACGGGGCTGCCAGAGCCGAACAGGGCCGGGCGGGTCGATGACACCGGACTTTCCAAGATGCCCTGCATCGTCATCAGTCCGGGCGGGTCGAGCGTCGTGCTGCCGCCGGGCGGCGGTGGCGTGGCTGCGATCTGGGCCCGCGTCAGAGGGCGTGGCCGCGGCGGCAGCGTCGCACGATAACCATAGGCGCCATAGACGCGAACCGGCCTGCGATAGCCCGAGGCCTGATCGTCGCACCACCGACCGCAGGCGGTCGCGGGCGCAGTGGTTGCCAACATGACGACGCCACCGACCAACAGCAAGGCGTGGCTGCGCAGGTTAGAGACGTGCATCAATCGCTCCCAAGGTTGAACCGCCTCGAGGCTAGGGGAAGCCACCGGGCGCGCTAATCCGGGCGAAACCCCAGGTCGCACCGGAAAGCACCTGAGGCTCGGGGGACCAGGGTTAGCGCGTTAACCGATGCGGTGGTGGCAGCCAGGCGCGCTCGGTCTTTAAGCCTTTTCAGCGGTCGTGTTGGGACGGCGGGCCGTCGCCGTTCTACGGCTCAGTTCGCCGGCAATGACGCAAGACCGTTTGAGCAAACAAAAAGATCCGGGACTTTGTCCGTTCACATTACCCACATGTCTCGTTTCAGTTTCAGTACTCGACCCAATTTCAGCGCGCCGCAGCCTGCGCCAAATTGCCCCGCCCGCAAACCAGAGAGAATGAGACCACCAATCCGAGCTTCGATCGCGCTTTGGCGCCTCTCGGGGCAAGCGTGATCCGATCTGTGGCCGGCAGCGGGCGGTCGGCCTTGTGCCGGATCGTGGTAGCAAAGGAGGCTCCCCATGCCAGCCAGCTCCGTGCTGCTTAGAAAACTCTCACTCGGCCTTGTCAGTTTTGGCATCGCCACAGCAGCGGCGAGTTTGTCGAGTTTTGCGCAGTCACAACCGCAAGCACCGGGCTCGCCGCAGGCAAAGCCCAACATCCTGTTCATCATGGGCGATGACATCGGCTGGATGCAGCCAAGCATCTACCATCGTGGCCTGATGGTTGGGGAAACCCCCAACATCGATCGCATCGGACGAGAAGGTACGATGTTTGTGGACTACGTGGCGATGCAGAGCTGCACGTCGGGACGCAATGCCTTCTTCACCGGCATGTATCCCTTGCGCACGGGCATGATCCCGCCGCAACTTCCGGGCAGCCCGTCCTATCTGCGTCCCGGCACCCCGGCGCTTGCCAAGTTCCTCATCGATCTTGGCTACACCACCGGCGAGTTCGGCAAGAACCACCTCGGTGACCACACCGATTCGCTGCCAACGGCGCACGGATTCCAGGAATACTGGGGCTATCTCTACCACCTCGACGCCATGCAGCAGGTGAGTTTCCCCGACATCAACAAGAACCCGAACGTGCAGGGTGTTGCTGCTCCCTGCAAGAACACGCCGATCCCCGGCCTGTCGGAAGTGTCGGGTGCCGTCGATCCCAAGACCACGCGCTGTCTGACGCCGCCGCGTCCTGTGCTGTGGTGCAAGTCCTCCGACGGCACGGCCAAGAACCAGAATTGCAGCGACGAAGGCCCGCTGACGCTTGAGCGCTCGAAGACCGTGGATGAGGAGATCTCCGCCAAGGTCGTCGACTTTCTCGACCGCAACGATCCGAGCAAGACCGGCAAACCGTTCTTCGTCTGGTACAACCCGGCGCGCATGCACGTCGTCACCGTGCTGTCGCCGAAGTACGAAGCCATGCTGGGCGAGCGCGGCGGTAAGGACTGGGGCGTCAACGAAGCCGGCATGAAGCAGATGGACGACAACATCGGCGACGTGCTGAAGAAACTCGAGGCCATGGGGCAACTCGACAATACCATCGTCGTCTTCACCACCGACAACGGTGCCGAAGCCATCTCTTTCCCCGACGGCGGCGTCACGCCGTTCAAGGGGCAGAAGGGCGAGGCCTGGGAAGGCGGCTATCGCGCTCCGATGGTTGTGCGTTGGCCAGGCCATATCAAGCCGGGCACGGTGCATAGCCAGTTGTTCGCCGCCCTCGACTGGGTGCCGACATTGGTCGACATCGCCGGCGGGCCCAAGGGCGAGGACCTGAAAAAGCAGATCGAGGCCGGCCAGTATCCCGGCATCGTCAAGACCACGCTGGATGGCGTCAATCAGCGCGACTACCTCGAAGGCAAATCCGAGAAGTCGGCGCGCGATTATTTCTATTACTTCTCCGGCGCCACGCCCTCGGCGGTACGCTACAAGAACTGGAAGATGTACTACACCATGTCGCAGCCTGGTCCGGAAGGCTGGATCCTGCCGCTCACTACGTTCCACTTCACCTTGGTGCAGAACATCAAGCGTGACCCGTTCGAGCAAGCGGTCGGCACCCAGCAGAAGACGGCCATGAGCCTAGGCGGCGCATTGGGCGGGCCGATGACGGCCTTCCAATACGACTGGAACATGCTGCCGCTTGGCCAACAGCTCTGGCTCGAGCACCTGTCCACTTATGAGAAGTTTCCGCCGCTGCAGGCGCCGGAAAGCTACAATCTCAGTCAGGTGATGGATCAGGTGAAGGCCGCCAAGAGCAGCCACGCCGGTGAATAGCGCGCCGGCGCAAGACGTGCACGGGCGCCCAGCGATGGGCGCCCGTATCCACCGGCTACGTCGGAACCGCCGGCGGTTCTCGCACGCAAGCGCAGAACGGCCGAGACCGACAGCAAAGGCCCATCCGGGCGTGATGGATCACCTGTTGCAGGCTGTAAGCAGCGGGCGGGGATGCATGCGCTCCCGGCGTAGCTGTGGTGCCATCCCACAGCGGAACGGCGTCCGGATGACAGACCTCGATGCTGCTAGGGGGTATCGTCGGCAAACGCCTTCTGCGCCCAACACGGATAGCCCGAGTCGCCCCTGTCGTAGCCCGGGTCGCAATAGCCGCTGCTGCCGTCGATGAACAGCGTACCCTCTATTCCCGAAGCCGGCAGGTCGCCCTTGAGTGTGCGCACGTCATAGGTCAGGCTCTTGCCACTCAGGCGTGGATTGTTGAGCACGACCACCGCGCTGGTTGGGGGGGCATTGTTGCTGAGGATCGACAGCACGGCGTTGGGCGGATCACCCTTGAAGCTATTGCTGCCCTCGGTCCATTTCTTCAAAAACAGATCGTTGCGAACGTGACCGACAATGCGCTGCGGGCGGTCCGAGAAGAACACGGTCACCGGCGAGACATCCTGTAAGGTCAGAACGCCGTCCTTGTAGGCGATGTCTTTTGCCGTCTGCACGAACAGGAACTCGGGCCCCTTGGCTGGAGCATTGCTTTGTGCGGTCGCCACCGGCGGTGGAGGGATGAACAGCAATGCCATCGCCGCAACCGCTACCGAGATGTTCGCGCGTGTCAGGTGCGCTGGGGATGATGCAATCGTTCGACGCGCCATGTGCTTGCCTCCGTTACCGTCGGATGGAGCCTTGATCGACCGCCAATGTGGAGCGCTCCCGATAGCATGCTATCGAGGCGTGCCCGTCGGGGGCAAATTGGGGTACACTCACCTTATGCTAGCCGGCCGTCGCACCGGAACAATCAGGCAAAACCCGCGCATTGGCGGCGATAGAGCAGCGCCTCGCCTCAAGGTTTGTTTGGCTGCCCGCGATTGCCTGGACGCGCGCGGGAACGGCATTGCCGCGCAAAGCCACCGAACGCTTTTGGCTGCCACCGCAAACGGCGTCAGCGACGTCGAATTGCACCGCGGCCCGCACCTCGGCGCGGTGCTGTGACAGCCCGCATCGGATCAGCTTTGATCGACGCGCTCGTGCGTTGACATTGGGTTGATGCAACGGCGCTTGAACTGGCCGCGCGGCCAGCGCCCAGGCGCGTCGCCTGCTCGCCAACCTTCGGCAAGGTGCGGCCAGGGCCGCGCGGCTACAGGTTATGCACCATCCGGGCGCATGACCGGCAGCGCATCACGGCGGACACTGCAAAAAGCGGGTCAGCTGCTCGGGGGAGTACCAGGGCTGATCCGCAGATATGCTTCTCGTCATGCAGCCGTTGAAGAACGTGGCGCAATAGGCTTGCTTTTCCGCCGCAGTGCGCGCCAGCGGGTTCAGCGCTTGGTCGGCGCGCATGCAGGACGATACGGCGCCGTTGCATATGTCCTTCCGGCACTCATCGCCGGCTGGAGAAGCTAAGGCCGCCGCCGCGAAAGTGCACATCAAGGCAACGGCGCCGAGACACCCGGCCTTGGCCCTAAACACACCGATGCCGTTCATGGTCCTCGATCCTACCGTTGCCAACAGCGGCACCCCCCAGGTCTCGCCGTACCGGTTGGCGATCGCTGGCAGCCCCACCCGGCCGCCAGCGAGATCTTGCTCAAAGGCTCGAAGCGCCAGACAGGAACTGCTTGCGACGTCGCTGCAGCGTGAGCGGGAGCCCGGCTATTCGTGATCCGGCGTCCCGTCCACCAGGTACAGTTTGCCGCCGGAGCGGTAGATAATGGCGCCATTGGTGACTTCGTGGGCACCCTTGCCAAGGGCGTCCGCGGTCGGGGTGGCTTTTGGTTTACCCAAGTGCAGCTTGAAGGTCGACCGGTCGACATAGACCCCCTCATGATCGGCGAGCTCGGCCATGGCCTTCGACTCGGCCCTCATGTACTGCGGCATACCCAACTGCGAACCCGGACCCGACATCCCGAAGTCGGCAATGGCAAGACTTGAGACGCCGAGCACAAACCCCGCCGCGGCGCCGCCAATGATAGCCAGGGTCGATCGTGCAAGTGACATTGCAATTCTCCGTGTAGAACGTTGCCTTGAGCATTTGGCACCCGACGGGCGGTCGGCGAAATCCGCGCAAGCACCGATGCCAACCGGGGCGAAACCCTAGGTTGATGGCCGACGCTCCAGACCGGAAGCCGCGCTCGCGCCGATCACATTCGCCGCGGCTAGTGGCCCAACGGCTTTGGGCTTTCGGGGGGCAGCCATTCCTTGTGCAGGGTCTGTTTCACCAGGTCTTGGTCGAGATGCGGGCCGATCAGCTGTTTGAAGGCAAACGCCACTTCATCATATTCGCGCTTGCAATCGCGCGCGCGCGCCTCGGGCAGGTATTTCTCCTCGACCACGAGTTTGAAGGTCTCGGGATCGGCGCCATAGGCAATGCACAGCAGATTGAAAAACCGTTGCGCGGGCATGCTGTGCATGTCGGAAAATGCCTGCAGCGGCACGATTGACGCCGAATCCTGGATGGCGCTGTTGTAGGAGTAGGCGGCACCCGCAATCAGCCGCCGAGCGTCATCTTTCCCCAAATGCAGGATCATGAAGGTCGAGAATTCATCGGCCGCATCCTCCGCCGAACCGAAGCTCGGCACCTGCAGCAGGTCAAACATGGCATGGCCGAACTCGTGGGCAACGACGTAGAAGAACTGGCCCGCCATGGCGTCGACCGGCGTCACCCCTGCTGGCCCGACCGCCTTGGGGGCGCTCTGCACGATTTCATCGAGGTATTCATAGCAAAGCGTCACCGTCGGTCGCTGGTACCAGGCATTTGATTTGCCGCACTCGACCGTCCTCACGGTCAGATCGGTCGGCAACCGAAATGGAGTGAACAGCTGTTGGATCTTCTCGAGGCCTTGGGCATCCTTGATTTGCTTGTAGACCGGCTGATATCGCGGATTTTGCGGCGGCACGTATTCGAATTGGATGCGATTGGGGCGAGGCTCGTCGTTGCTGGAGGTGGCCAGGACCCGCTCGACGTTGGTCTCGGCCAACGCAGATGGGCAGGCAATCAAGGTCAGCGCCGGGATGGTGGCGGCAATGAGCGGCCACAGGCGGGAGGATGGGCGCAGCATGGCAAGCCCTTCGCATGGAGTGGGTGAAAACGCCCTTGAGCGTCGTGTCGCAAAGCTCTCCAGCTCTACTGAGCCGCCGGTGGCAGTGCCATCCGGTGAACCCATGACGGTGAGGGTGGGTCAGACTGGAGGCGCGGCCTCCTGTTTCCACGCTGTGGCGCCGGTCGTGTGCGCCAGCTGCCGGTGGCGGATCACGAGGGTGCTGATCCCAGCCCGCCCAACGTCACGGTGAGCTGGCATCCGCCTCTTGAGGTACCAGCGCCTCGCCGGGTCGGTCCTGGAAATTGAGCACCGTCCGCGGCGGAATCGGCGCCTGTTGCCGCGGACGCTTGCCCAGGGTCAGGAGCCGCTGCAGCCAGGTAAGCTCCTGCCCGGGCTGCTTCGGGATCCCGACATAGTTGATGGCCAGCCCGCCGCGGGCTTCCTCGATGCAAAAGTAGTTCAAGCGATACGAAGGATAATAGATCGCTGGCAATAGACCAAAGCGGACCGGTACACGCTGCAACAGCTTGAGCCAGGTCCCGGTATTGAGAACCACTCGGCCGTCCGGTGTCAGCTCTTTCAGAAACGCGGCGTGTGTGTGGCCGAACACGAACACCGCTACCCGCGCATCGTCTTTGAAAACCGCCGCCGCCGCATCCAGATAACATGCTTCCGAATCGAGCGCGGGCATCATCCACTGGCTGGTCAGCACGTGGAAGCGACGCAAGGTTCGCTTGAGGTCGTGCAGCAGCAGCAGCAATGGTGCGCCGAACAGGATCAGGAACACCGAGTTGATCGCGATCACCACCTGCAGGACATTGTCGATGATCCCGAGCCGCGTCATCAGTGGATTGTGGAATAGAATATTGTAATCGAAAATACCTAGCACCCGCAGCAGCTCACCCACTATCGCTACCAAGGTGACGCTGGAGAGAAGCAGAAACGGCAGCAGCAGCCAGCGTAAGACGGTGCCCATCTCGCGGTAGAAATAGTTCGACAAGAACCAGTCGGGGATCTGCATGGTGCCGACCGAGCGAATGTCCTTGAGCCAATCGCCGCGCCCAAAATCGGCATATCGGCTGGCCCCGCCGACGAAGGTTTCGGTGATGAAGTAGCCGACGGGAAGGGCGTGGAGATTGCCGTAGTCCGGGAAAGCGTTGAATTGATCGTGCTGCTGGCCGTGCTCGATCCAGATCTTTTTGCCGCCGAGGCTACGAACCAGGACCAGGCTGGTGTCCAAATCGACGTTGTAGGCGCGAAGCTCGTTGCGGTAAGCGGGATTGCAAGCGAGGTCGTAATCGTGATTGCCGACCATCATCGTCACCTTGATGCGCGCGCCGGTGGCCTTGAGCTGATCGAAGATCGCCTGGTGCGCCTTGATGATGTGCGCCAGCTTTTCGGTTCCGCGCACCATCGTCAGTTCCCAAAAGCCGAAGGTATCGCCGATGATCAGTAATTCGGTGTCGGGAGTTTCGCGTTCCAATTGCTTCAGGAAGGCGATGAACTCGGCGGCATAGTCGCAATGCTGCAGCTGGCCATCACCGCCCATGTGCAGGTCGCTGACGAAGTAGTATTTCTGTGCCAACTGAGGTCTCCTGGCCGCCGGCAGCCACCGCCCGGCACCGGGGCGGGCGCGAAATCAGCGCGACATTGGCTGACAACCGCCCAGTCAGTGGCTAGTCGATGCGCCGCAACTGATAGAGGCGGACCAGCACGTAGACGAAGACGGCGAGGAAAAAGATCAGGCCCTGCAGCGCGGCACCCGGATGCTCCACCATCAGCCCTTGTACAAACCGAATGAGGCCCACCGGCCAAGCCAGGCTGATGGCTGCCACTTCCAAAAGCGAGCTCGGCCTGGCGCGCACGGATGCGCCAGTGCCAACTTTAGCGCGATGCTCTTGCACGACCTGGACCCGCATGGTGCCCTCGTTGACGGCGTAGATCGAGGCTCTCTTCTACGCACAAATTTGCCGCAAGCCACTCGGCGAAAGCCCCAATCCTGGGCGCGGGAAACCATGTGTTGGAGGGCCAGGGAACGCGGAAGCGTAATACCGCCAAGATCCGGCGCGGGGCCGAACGGCAATCGCCTGCGCTGCCTGGTCCGTTCGCCGCCGCCATGTGCTACCCTCCCGAGCGCCTTGTTCCGGACGGGCCACCGCCGCTGCCGTCCTAGGCACGGGTCCCGACGGCCGGTAAGCCGGCGCCCAGCCGGTTGGCGCTTATTCGGCGGCGATCTTGCCAGCCGCGGCGCGTGCCTCGATGGCGGCGATGGTTTGCGCCAGCGTCTCCCCGTCAGGGTCCCGTACCGCCGCCAAGCGGCTCTGCAGCACGGCATCGGCGAACACGACACCGGCGAGCCGCCCCACCAGCGCGGGTTCGATGACCCGGGCCGCGATCCGCGCCCAGTTCGCCTGGCCGCGCTTGTAGGTCTCGGCGTAGCCTTTGATGAGCTCGGCGGTCGCCACCACTTCGCGGGCGGCTTGCGGATCGACCGCGAGCGTGCGTTCGACGAGCCGCAGCCAGCGCTCGACCCAAGCGTCCTCGTCGGCATACTTGAGCGTGCGCGGGCGCCAACGCCTGAACGCGGCCAGCGCGCGCAGGCGCAAGAAGCCGAGCGGACGCGTGCTCCTAACCCGCATGGCCCAGCCGCGGTCTGCCCGCACCCGCGGCAGCAACCAGCGGCCGATCGTTGCCGGCAACAGCCCGAGCACCTCTTCGGCGCCGGGTTTCATGTATTCGGTAACATCGATGATGTCGCCGCCGCGCGCATCGGCTTCATCGCGCACGCGCTCAAAGCGCGCCGCACGCAGTTTGAGTTGGGCGACCCGGATCACATCTTCAACGCTCATGCGCAGCGCCAGCTGCCGCGCCAGCTCGGCAATGAACCGCGCATCTGCGCCGTCGTGACCGACAAAGCGGCGCACGCGTTCGAGGTAGCGCCGGGCGTAGGCCGCATCCTGGTAATCGGTGAGGCGAGCAACCGCCGCGGCCAGCACGCTGCGCGCCTCGGCGGGAAATTCGCTAACATCGCCGGCGGCGTCGTCGGTTGGCGGCAGCGGGGGTGTTGCCGGCGCCGGCTCCGGCGCCCGGGCGTGATCGGCAACCGCCGCCAGGCCCGCGGCAAAACCCGCAAGGTTGCGATCGACGGCGACGCCATGGCGGCGAATGGCGCCGCGATAGGCCTCGAGCGCAATCGGCAGCACCTCGGCTGCCGCCAGCGCACCCAGCAGCACGGCGTTGACAAAGCTCTTGGATCGGGCCGCCACGGCCGCGAAGTCGGCGAGGATCAGCCGCCGCGCTGTGTCCGCCGCCAGTTGGCGCATGCGCTCACCATCGAGGCGGCCGTCGGTCATGGCCGACTTTTCGTCGACGGTGAACACCCGCGCCGTGGACGCGATCAAGGTTGTGCGCTCCGGAGTAACGAAGCCGGCAAGGATGGCGCGGGTCGCCTCCAGCATCTCGCTCGCAATCATGATGTCGACTTCACCGGGTGCCGCATTCAGCGCCAGCACCGGCCGCGCGTCGCCGGCGCGGTGGCGGGTGGCCGCGCCCGGCACGATCTCCAGGTAGTAAGTGGTCGCCCCGGTCCGCTGGGCCACGCCGGGAATAAACGTTCCCTGCGCGTAGTGCCCGCTGGCTATCGCCGCGTCATTGAGCCAAGCCGCCAACAGATGCCCGCCTTCGCCGCCGAGGGCCGCCAGCAACAGCTTGATGGGCTTGGCGCTATCCATGAGCTCACTCGGCCGCGACCAGGTGCTGTGAGCGCCGTCTGCTGGCGCCGATGCCGCGCACGATGACCGCCGAGGCACGCCAGCGCAGCCGGTCCCACCAGCTCGGATTCTCGATTATGTCGATCTGCGCGAACGAGGGGCACAGCTGCGCCGCATGCGCGATCTCACCGCACAGACCGCAGCCGACGCAGTCGTTGTTGACGTGCGCCACCGGATCGCGGCGCAGCGGATCCGGATTGGCCTTAACGGTCAGCGACGGACAGCCCGAGAGCCTGATGCACGAGTGGTCGCCGGTGCATACCTCGGGATCGACCCAGTAGCGCGTGCGCACCACGCGCTTGCCGGCGGCGCGGCGGCGCGCCAGTTCGGGCCGAATGCGACGCTGCCGCGCCAGCTGACATTCACCGTCGGCGATGATGACCTTCAGGCCGTTCTGGCCGCTGCGCATCGCCAGGCGCAGGCGGTTGGCCACCGCCCGGACGCCATAGCTGCGCACGCGCTTGATCCAGCCTACGCCGATACTTCTCAGCGCCGCCTCGATGTTAAGACCCCGGCCGCGGCCCTCCACATCCGCCGTGCTGGACAGAATATCCTGCTGGCCGGTGGCGCTGGCGTAACCGTTGTTGATCAGCACCAGAACCGAGTCATCGCGGTTGAAAACCGCGCCGGCAACGCCGGTCAACAGGCCGTTGTGCCAAAAGCCGCCATCGCCCATGACGCTGATCGGACGCTGCGCCTGGGTGCCCGATACCGCGGCGGCCGAGGCCAGTGACATGCCGTAGCCCAGAATCGAGTTGCCCTGACTGAACGGCGGGAAGGTCGCGAAGGCGTGGCAACCGATATCGGCGGCGACGTGTACCGGCCCCAGCTCCTTGCGCAAAAGCTTCATGGCGGAAAACACCGGCCGCTCCGGGCAACCGGTGCAAAAGGTCGGCGGCCGTGGCGGCAGCGGGGTGGCAAACCGACGCGCGGCCTCCGCGCGCCGGGCTTCGATCTGGTCAAGCCAGTCTGTCAGCGCCGGCAGTGGCCGGCCATGGCGGGCAAAGAACGCGGCAAGTCCCCTGGCGACCACGGCCGGGGTATATTCGCCGGCCATCGGCAGAACATCCTTGCCGTTGAGCTTGGTGGCAAGGTCGGCCTGGCGCAGGATTTGACCAATCGCCTGCTCGATAAAATCGGGACCACCCTCCTCAAGCACCAGCACCGCCCGCTTGCCGGCGCAGAACTCGACAATTTCGCGCGGCACCAGCGGATGCACCACGTTCAGCACCAAGGTCGGTACGCTGACGTTGCCATAGGGGTCGCTGAGCCCGGCGCGTTCCAGCCGACCGTTGAGGACGTTGAACAGGCCGCCTTGCACGATGATGCCGAGCTCGCCATGGCAGGGCCCCATGCGCTCGTTCAGTTGCCGTTCGAGGATGAATTTGTGCGCCGCCGGCAGCCGGCGCGCGACCTTGTCGGCTTCCTGGTGAAAAGTCACCGGCGGATGGCTGAGCCGATCGTAGTTAAAGGGGGCCGGAGCCAGTCTGGTGTGCGCCGAATAGGGCGCCGCCACGTTGGTCTTGGCGGCGAAGCTGCCAAACACGTGGCAGGCGCGGATGCGCAATTCGAGCAGCACCGGCGTGTTGGAGGCTTCCGACAGGGCAAAGCTCTGCTCCACAGCGCCCACCAACTGCGCCACGTCCGGTCGCGGATCGACCAGCCACAGCGACGACTTCAGCGCCATGGCGTGGGTTCGCTCCTGGATCACGCTGGCGCCTTCGCCATAGTCTTCGCCGACGATGACAAGGGCTCCGCCGATGACGCCGGGTGAGGCCAGATTGGATAGGGCATCGGCCGCCACGTTGGTGCCGACGATCGATTTCCAGGTCACCGCCCCACGCAACGGGTAGTTGATCGACGCCGCCAGCATGGCGGCGGCGGCAGCCTCGTTGGTGGAGGTCTCTAAATGCACGCCGAGTTCGCGCAACAGGTCCTCGGACTGCACCAGCACGTCGAGCAGGTGGCTGACCGGCGCGCCCTGATAGCCGCCGACGTAGGCCACGCCCGACTGCAGCAATGCCTTGGTGACCGCCAGGATGCCTTCGCCGTAGAAGGTATCCCCGTCACCCAGACGAAGGCTGGCGATATCCTTGCGGAATGAAACCTCGGCCATGCCGACCTCATCCGAGCTCGTGATGTAGCTTGCGCAGCAGCTTGAGAAAGCGACCCCGATCCCGCGGCCCGATGATGCGGTCGAGGTTTTGGTCGTGCCGGGTCGCGCACTGCGTCAGGCGCGCGAGTAGATCCTGGCCCGCTGCCGTGAGCGCCAGCTCATAGCTGCGCCGGTCGCTTTTGAGGCGCCCGCGCGTGATCAGACCACGCCGCTTGAGATCATTGAGCGCCGGTGTCAGGGTCGACTTGTCGCTGCCGTGGGCACGACTGAGCGTGGTTTGACTGATGCCCGGGTTGCGTCCGATCAGCATCAGCAGCGCAAACCGGCCGGGGCTGAGATCGACCTCCAGCGCCTCGTTGGCGAAAGCCTGGAAGGAGGCAATTTGCGCCAGGCGCAAATGGAAGCCGATCCAATCCGCCAGCGGGCCGTAGTCGATACCTTCCAGCTGCTCTTTCCTCTTTCTGCGCTGCGCGTCGGACGCTGCTGGAGCGGGCGGCTTCGGATCAAGCTCCACCATCAATCGTTCTCCTGAGCAGCGCTCGCGCACGCTGGCCTCGGCCGGCCTTGAGCATTTGAGGCGCCGGCCTTGGCGCCTCGATCAGCAGATAGTTTTAGCTCCGACTATTGGGCTTTACAACCGGCCACGCCTGGGGCTCAATGCCGGGCGAACACAAATAGAAGCGACCCGGCACCGCGGAGGAACCAGCAAGGAGGAGCACATGCGCAAGCATGTATTGGGCACGTTTTTTGCGACGTTGGCCTTGGCCGTCGCGCACGCCGCACCCGAGGCGGCGGCACAGGATAAGACCTTCGAACTCAAGCTGTCGCACTGGGTACCGCCGGCGCATCCGCTGCAGAAGGCGCTGGAGGAGTGGGGCGCCTCGGTTCAGCAGGCGTCCGGCGGCAGCATCAAATACAAGGTGTTTCCCGCCCAGCAGCTCGGCAAGGCCTTCGATCACTATGACATGGCGCGCGATGGCATTGCCGACCTCACCTACGTCAATCCCGGTTACCAGCCGGGCCGCTTTCCGATCATCGGCGCCGGCGAACTGCCATTTCTGTTTGCCAACGCCAAGGGCGGCTCGCAGGCGCTCGATGTCTGGTATCGCAAGTATGCCGCCAGCGAGATGAAAGACGTCAAGTTCTGCCTCGCCTTTCTGCACGATCCCGGAACCTTTCACTCGCGCACCAAAAAGATCATGGTGCCGGCCGACATCAAGGGCATGAAGATCCGGCCGGCGCACGCCACCATGGCGACCTTCGTGACCATGCTCGGGGGCACCACCGTGCAGTCGAGCGCGCCCGAAGTCCGCGACATCATCGAAAAGGGCGTGGCCGATGCGGTCACCTTCCCCTGGGGCTCGATCCCGTTGTTCGGCATCGACAAGGTGACCAAGTACCATATGGACGTGCCGCTCTATTCCACCACCTTTGCGTTCGTGTTCAATCCCACCGTCTACGGGCAAATGTCGGCGGCGCAGAAGCAAGTGATCGACAACCATTGCACCAACGAGTGGGCCGGCAAGGTTTCCGCGCCATGGGCGGATTTCGAGCATGCTGGCATCCAGAAGCTCAAGAGCGATAGCGCACACGACGTCTATTCGATCTCCGAAGCGCAGCTCGCCGAGTGGCGCAAGGCCGCCGAGCCGTTGGCCAAGACCTGGGCCGATGCGGTCAAGAAGGTCGGCGCCAACCCGGACGCGATCATGAAGGAGCTGAAGGAAGCCCTCGCCCAATACCAGGCCGCTTACTGATCGCCGCTCAAGCCCGATGGGCAAGCCCAGCGGCGGCGCCACACGCCGCCGCTGATCGCGAAGAACAAGGTCATGCCAGAACGCCAGGGCGATAGCACAGCCGCTCCATCGGCGGCGGCCGCAGGCAGCGGCATGGATCGCTTTATCGACAACATCGAGCGATTGGCGGCGCTGTTCATCGGCATCGTCGCCGCCGATGTATTCATCACGGTGGTGCTGCGGGCGTTTGGCATCTCGATCCCCGACAGCTACAATCTCGGCCAGAACCTGCTCGGCATTCTGATCTTTTGGGGCATTGCCGCCACCTCCTACCGCGGCACCCACATCACGGTCGATCTGGTGTGGGCCAATGTCGGCCCGAGGTGGCAGCGGGCGATCGACGTGTTCGCGACCCTGGTGTTGCTGTTCGTGGTCGTGGTGCAGACCTACACCTTATTCGACAAGACGCTCAGCACCTATGCCTCCAACCTACAAACGGTCGAACTGCGGCTGCCGGTGTGGCCGTTCTTCGCGGTGGCGTGGCTGGGCGACGTTTCGGCGGTCATGCTGATTGCCGTGCGCACCTATCGGCTCGTGTTTCGGCCCGAGCTGATGGCGAAGCAGGCGCAAGCGGTGAAGGTGGTGGAGTGAGGCATCGGCATGAGCAGTGACATCGTTGCCGTGATCGGCTTCGTCGTTCTGTTTGCGCTGATGCTGCTGCGGGTCCCGGTCGGCATGGCCATGGGCCTCGTTGGCGTCGCCGGCTTCGGCTATCTGAGCGGCAGCGGGCCAGCACTCAAGATCGTCGGCCACACCTCCATGCGCACGGTGACCGATTGGAATTTCGCCGTGGTGCCGCTGTTCCTGCTGATGGGCTCGTTCGCCACCACCTCCGGCATGAGCCGCGAGCTGTTTCGGGCCGCCAACGCCTTGCTCGGCCACCTGCGCGGCGGACTTGGCATCGCCACCATCGCCGCCTGCGGCGGCTTCGCGGCAATTTGCGGGTCATCGGTGGCGACCGCCGCCACCTTCTCCCGCGTCGCTTATCCGGAAATGCGCCGCTTCGGCTATCCGCAGAGTTTTGCCACCGGCGTGATCGCCGCCGGCGGCACGCTCGGCGTCATGATCCCGCCTTCGACCGTGCTTGCCGTCTATGGCCTGATCACGGAGCAAGATATCGGCAAACTGTTTGTTGCCGGCATCGTGCCCGGGCTCATTGCCGTGCTGATGTACATGGCGACCATTGCCCTGATCGGGCAGGCGTTTCAGGGCTACCTCCCCGCCGGTGAGCGCACGCCCTGGGGCGAGCGGCTCAGCGCCATGCGCGACATCTGGGCGACGCTCTTGCTGTTTTTGTTCGTGATTGGCGGCATCTACGGCGGGCTGTTCACCGCCACCGAGGCGGCGGGGATGGGGGCGGGCGGCGCCTTTCTGCTCGGCATCGCCCGACGCCGGCTATCGGGCAAGGACATCCGGCGCTCGCTGTTGGAAGCGACGCGCACGACGGCGGCGGTGTTTACCGTGCTGATTGGGGCAATCCTGTTCGGCTACTTTCTTACCATCACGCAGACGCCGCAAAAGGTCACCGAGTTCCTGACCGGACTGGGCCTCGGCCGCTACGGCGTGCTGGCGCTGATCATGGTCATGTACCTGGTGCTGGGCTGCCTGATGGATGCGCTGGCCATGATCATCCTGACCGTGCCGATCATCTTTCCGGTGATCAAGGAATTGGGCTTCGATCCGATCTGGTTCGGCGTCATTATCGTCATGACGGTGGAGCTGGGTCTGATCCATCCGCCGGTAGGCATGAATATCTTCGTCATCAAGAGCGTCGTTGAGGACGTCAAGATCTCCACCATCTTCTATGGCGTGCTGCCGTTCATCATCACCGATCTTCTGCGCCTCGTGCTGCTGATCAGCTTTCCGATCCTGGCCCTGTGGCTGCCGTCGAAAATGTGAGGGGAAGGCGCTGCCGATCTTCCCTTGTGGCATCGGAGCCATTAGGACATGGGAGGGCGCGGCCTTTGCGCAGGAGAGGGCTATCCAAGGTCCGAGCATCAGGAAAGCAAGCTCGCCGCGCCGGCCAAGGACGCGCCCCGGGCCGGCTGAGCGGCAGCTCGACTTCGCGGAGTTGCCGACCTACGTCGGCTACCAGGTGCGGCGGGCGCAGGCGGCAATCTTCGGCCAATTCGAGACCACGCTCGCCGATTTCGACCTGACCCCGGGCTCCTTCGGCGTGCTCACCCTGATCAAGGCCAATCCCGGCATCACCCAGGTGGCGTTGGCAGCGGCCTTTGGCGTCGACAAGTCGACCATGAGCCCGGTGATCGTGCGGCTGGAAAAGCGTGGACTGATCCGGCGCGAGGTATTGCCGAGCGACCGGCGCTGCCATGCGCTGTTTTTTGAGCCGGCCGCCGCGGCCTACTATGGGGCCGCGCGCGACAAGGTGCGGGCGTTCGAGGAGGGGCTGGCGGCGCGGTTGTCGAAGGCCGAGCAGCGTGAGTTCGCCCGTCTATTGGCAAAGCTGCAGATGGGATGACCCGCGAGGGCGGGGCGCAAAGGATATTGCCCTTGGCGCCGGTTAGTTTTTGACAAGTTCGCTTTTTGTTCTTATAGTGGCCAGCCATCGACCAGGCTCCTGCCCCATCGATAAACACCCTATTTTTCAATGGACTATCCTGAATTCGTCATGGCTCGACACCGCTCTCTCTCCGTTGATGGCCAAGGAGCAATCCCCCGCCCTGGCCCGGCGTCCTTGCCGGCAATAGCGGACGGGGGCAGCCCGTTAGCGCCTCAAGATTTTGCCGAGCCAACGGTTGCAGGCGCGCCTGCAACCGGCCTCCTGGCGCGCCTTCGCCATAGCATCGCACAGCTGGAAACCTCGCGCTTGCCAACGGCGCCAACCCCGCTGGCGCTCGGCATCCCCGCGATCGACCGGCAACTTCCAGACTTGGGTCTTGCCAGCGGCGTCTTGCACGAAATCATGGCTGCGACCCATGGCGATGGACCGGCTGCTGTTGGCTTCCTGTTCGCGTTGACCTCTTTAGCGCTAAAGGCGAGGCCGGGGCTTGCCGTTCTGGTCGCCTCGCAACGCGCCTTTGCCGAATGGGGCAGACCCTATGCCCAGGGCCTCTACCAATTCGGGCTCGATCCCGGCCGGCTGCTGCTGGTCGAGACGGGCAGCGATAAGGAAGCGCTTTGGGCCATCGAAGAGACATTGAAGTCGCGTGTGCAGCCCGCCATGGTCACGGCGGCGCTGGCAAGCCACCTCGATCTGACAGCCAGCCGGCGCTTGAATCTGGCGGCCGCCGCGTTGGCCACGCCCTTGACGTTGGCATCCCCGGCAAAGGCCGTCGGCGTCAATGCGGCCGCGACTCGCTGGCGTATCGCCACCGAACCGGCCGCGCGTGATCGCTTCGGCGCGCTTTCACATCCCCGCTGGCGTTTGAGCCTCGAGCGCTGCCGTCATGGCCGGCCCGGAAAGTGGTTTGTTGAGTGGAACCATGTCACGCATCGTTTCAGTCTGGTTGAGAGCCTGGCCAATCGCTCGTCTAATGAGGGCGCAGGCCTCCGCATCGCTGGTTGATGCTGGTCTCTCTCAGCCGCTCGACCCAAGCCGATCGCTGGTGCTCATTGCTGCTGGCAAAGGTGGCCAGCGCATCGTCGCTCTCAATCGGGCGGCGCTTGAGGGCGGCCTCAGCTTGGGCGAGCTCCTCAGCAATGCCCGCTCGAAGCTTCTCGACCTGCAGATATGCGATGCCGATCCGGCCGCTGATGCGCATGCCCTACGCCAGCTCGCGCTATGGGCCATGCAGTATTCGCCGCTGGTCGCGGCCTGGGATGAGGCCAGCGGCGCCGATGGCTTGTTCTTGGACATCACGGGTGTCGCGCATCTCTTCGGCGGCGAGGAGCGACTGCTGGCCGAGCTCTACCAACGATTACGCGGCTTTGATCTTTATCCGCGCCTCGCCGTCGCCGGCACGCCCGGCGCCGCATGGGCGCTGGCTCATCACGGCAAACGCCATAAAATGATCGTTGCCTCGGGATCCGAGCGGGCGGCACTCGAAAACCTGCCGCTCGCCGCCCTGCGGCTGCCGCCCGAGGTGCTGACGGCCTTGCGCCGGCTCGGCTTTCGACGCATCGGCGAGCTGATCGAGCAACCGCGCGCCCCGTTTGCAGCTCGCTTCGATGTTGGCCTGCTGGCGCGGCTCGATCAGGCCTTAGGCCGCGCTCCCGAGCCGCTGCTGCCGGTGATACCACCTCCCGTCTACCGCGCGCAGGCGCAATTCCTGGAGCCGATCCTGGCACAGGAAGAGGTGCTCGAGGCGGCAACCCGTCTGCTTCAATCGCTCATGCCGGATCTTGCCCGCGCCAGGGTCGGGGCGCGCCTGCTGCGGCTCTTGCTTTTCAAGATGGACGGCAGAGCGCTGGTGCTGGATCTTGGACTTGCAGCACCCAGTCGGGATGCGCAGCACATCGCGCAGCTGATCGGCTTGCGCCTGCATCGCCTGCACTGCGAGCTGGAGACGGACTTCGGCTTCGAGGCGGCGGCGGTTCACGTCCTCATCGCCGAGGCCTTACCCGAGCGCCAGCACCAGCTTGCCATCACCACGCAGGATGCTGCGCCGGAAGACCTTGCCCTGCTGGTCGACAGGCTGCAGCAGCGTCTCGGGCCCGGGGCGGTTCGGCAGTTGATCCCATTCGAGAGCCATATTCCGGAACGGGCGGTGCGGAAAAGCAAGGGCTTTGCCCTGCCGCCGGCGACCGCAAGCGCTGGCAATTCCGCCGCCAACGCGCGTAAAGCAGGTGTTCGGTCGCCGCTTCGAGACAAACGGGATCGGCACCCGAACCTTGCGGCGGCTGGTGCAGCTGCAGTCCCACTCCTCGATGTTGCGGGCGGCGCCGAATGCGCAAAAGAGACGCCTTTTG
>Ga0126384_10000737_pt1 | contig 18591 bp, 17 predicted proteins | sample PanSoiMetPlot_36_FD_92543 | JGI IMG/M metagenome (GOLD analysis project Ga0126384, IMG submission 92543) | Tropical forest soil microbial communities from Panama - MetaG Plot_36 | ecosystem: Environmental > Terrestrial > Soil > Tropical forest > Bulk soil | place: Panama | collected 2016-02-17 | reverse complement strand
CGCACGTAGGTCTGGATTTCGTTGCCTCCACCTCCCTGCCCTTCGATGAACAGAAGCATCTGTCCATCGACGGATAAGTCAGCGGGCGACGATCCGTCCAACCAACCGATGGGCCGCTCTACCTCGCCTTTCCCGACTCGCCCAAACATCCGCCATCGACTCACGACCGAGGCGATGAGTACGCGGCCAGAAGGATCGATGTCGTGCAAAACGAAGTTCCCCGGTGCTCGCAAAACCTCACGCTCTTTCCCGCGAACGGACAGCGCTTGTAGTTGCCGCCAAGGACTCTCCTCACCCGCGGTAAACCAAACCTCGCGGCTCGAGGGGAGCCAAGCCAGCCCCTCCACCGTCCACGCGTCGTTCGAGCGAGCGATCAAATGGCCCTTCCGATCGATGACCTCCACCCTCCCGCGATCATCTGAAGTCACGGGGTGGCGCTCGAAAGCGATGTACTCCCCAGACGGAGATATCCGCGCCCTGGTGAGGTCGTCCGAGCTTTCGAGGAGCACCTGTCCCGGCGGCAACTCAACCGTGGACCGATCTCCATCGCGGCGGATGACCATCAGCTCCTTTCCGTCGGGGGTGTAGTCGGCCCAGAGGACCTTCTCGAGCGTTTGTCGGGGAGCACCACCAAAGAGCGAGACTTTCGAGAGAATATTCCCTGTCTCCTTGGTGAGGGGAGAGGAGATGCTTCCCAGGGCCAACTCATCGGAGCTGGAGATGCCAAAGAGGAACGAGAATGGGGGCGTGACTGGCCTGGTGTTTGGTGAGCCGACGCTGCCGGTGAAGACCTGAACTGGATCCCCTTCGAATACTCCGGAGAAAACAAGCAATGGTTGCGTCTTTGCAAATCGCGCCGCGGTGATGAGCCCGTTTCGAAAGGTCACGCGTTGAAAGTGCGTCTCCGCGTTAGCGGTGAGAGCAGCGGTGTTGCGAGGCAAGTGACCCGACAGCCACCACCCGCCAATCAGCCCGGCCAATAAGGTTATCGCTCCGAGAGCAGCGAGATCTCGGAACGGGAAGCGAGCTTGCGAAGACAGCTCGGGGCCGACCCGGGCTTGAAGCCCGGAAGTATCGGTGATTGCCTCCAAGGCAAATGCGAGGTCCCTCGCCAGCTGAAATCGCTCCTCCGGCGCCTTTTCCAAACACCGCCGGATGACCCGCTCAACAGCGGGGGGAAGGACGACGCCGGTCTTTGACGAATCCGGAAGATCGGAATTGAGAATGGCGTATCCTCTCTCGACGGGAGTATCTCCCGGGAATGCCAACCCACCGGTGATCATCTCGTACAGAATCGCTCCAAGAGCGAAGATGTCCGAACGCGCGTCCGCGAGCCGGCCCCGAACCTGCTCGGGCGACATGTAGCCTGCGGTACCCATCACTGCCCCGGACTGGGTCAGCGGGATCGTCAAGCCGTCGCTCGGCGCGTCAGTCGCCCGGGCGATGCCGAAGTCTAGAATCTTGACGTGCCCGTCGGCGAGGATGAACAAGTTGTCCGGCTTTAGGTCGCGGTGAGTGATCCCGCGTTCGTGAACCGCCCCCAGGCCTCGAGCAACTTGGATGGCGATCTCGATCGCCTTGCGCACGGCGAGCGGGCCTTCGCGCAGCCGCTCTCGCAGCGTCTGGCCGACAAGCAGCTCGGTTACAAGATAGGGAACACCGCCTTGTTCCCCCACGTCGTACACCGTGATGACGTTGGGGTGAACAAGAGCGCCCGCCGCCTGAACTTCCTGCTGGAAACGCTTCAACCGAACGGGGTCATTCGCCCCTATCCCCGGAAGCGTCTTGATCGCAACCTCTCGCCCGAGGCGTGGATCGAGCGCACGATAGACTACGCCCATTCCTCCCGCCCCAAGGACATCGACAATTTCATAAGGGCCAAAGTGCTGGCCAGGGCTCATTTCCATAAGCAACCCTGACGAACGGGATATTGCTAGTTTGCGCTCGGCAGTCGAGATTGCAACGGATTATACGGGGTCCGAGGAAATACGTTGATCAAGGTGGCGATCCTCGACGACTGGTTCGACACGCTTCGAACGCTTGGATGCTTCGAGAAGCTGGCGCCTTTTGCGGTCACCATATTCAACGACCACACCGACGACGAGGAAGTCCTTGCCGAGCGACTCAAGGACGCCGAAGTGCTTGTCCTGATTCGAGAACGCACCAAAATCCGCGCCTCGCTGCTCTCTCGGCTGCCACGGCTGCGGCTCATCAGTCAGAGAAGCGTCTACCCACATATCGATATCGAGGCGTGCACTCGCCTCGGCGTCATTGTGTCGTCCAGCCAGCATCAAGGCACGCCTTCCTACGCCGCCGCCGAGCTGACGTGGGCCCTGGTCCTCGCCGCGGCGCGCCGGTTGCCCCAACAGGTCGCGGCGCTGAAGGCCGGCAGGTGGCAAACCGGGATGGGCCTCACCTTGCGCGAAAAGACGCTGGGCATCTTCGGTTATGGGCGCATCGGGTACGCGGTTGCCGGTTACGGCAGAGTCTTCGGAATGAGCGTCCAGGTCTGGGCAAGTGAAGCCTCGCGTAGCCGCGCTCAGGCAGACGGCTATGTGGTCTCCCGGAGCAAGGAGGCCTTTTTCAAAGAATGCGACGTGATCTCCCTCCACCTGCGTCTGGTGGATACGACCCGCGGCACCGTCACCAGCGAGGATCTCGCGCGAATGAAAGCCACGGCGATCCTGGTCAACACCAGCCGGGCGGGGCTGATTGAAGCTGGCGCCCTCGAACGAGCACTCCGGGCGGGCCGGCCGGGAATGGCGGCGGTCGACGTTTATGAACAAGAGCCGGTGCTCAACGGTGCGCATCCACTTCTTGCCATGGACAATGTCATCTGCACCCCACACATTGGCTACGCCACCCGCGACGAGTACGAGGTGCAGTTCTCGGACATCTTCGACCAGATTGTCGCCTACGCCGGCGGCAGCCCGATCAACGTGGTCAATCCAGGGGCGCTTCAAGCGACTCCATAAAGGTCTTACGGAAGGCCTTGCTGGTACGCCTCGAAATATTCGTTGTCGCGGTTCTCGACGATCTCGCTGGTAGCATCGAGATCCCACAGACTCATCGTTGCTTCCTCAAAGTAGACCGTGTGCCCGCTGTGGTAGGGCAGATAATTGCGATGTTTGAAATGCAGGACGGTTCCTTCGGTGAACTCGTTGCCCCCATGGTCACGGAACGTCTTGACGACGCGGATCGCAATGCCCGGCGATAAGTCCAGATTCTCACGACCTCCTCGCTTATGCCATTGCGAATGCTATTGCGAAAGCACCTTGATTGCTCGAACCGAGCCGAGGTCGGTGTGAAGACTAAAACCGATTGGTGGCCTAGGCAGCAGCATCACGGGGCGACCGGCGCTGAGACGCCGAGCACGTAGGTGATGCGCGCTTCGGAAAACTCGCACTGCAGCGTGCTGGAGATCACCAACTGGTACTGAAACCCGCTCGGAGGGTCGGGAAGGCCACCGCATCCAGCTCTGGGGGTACCGACGTGTTGGGAGAAGTCGGAATTCCCGAGGACGGTCCAGTCCCTGACTCCGTTCACCGCATATCCATACCCGAAGTGCTCGCCCTGGATGACGTTGTCCAAAACCGTGCCGCCGTAATTCACCGTGTGCGGGCAGCTCCAAACGTCGGGACCCATCGCGATCCCTACCTTGATGAATGCTCCCTGCGCGTCGATCAGGTTGTTGGCGACGATGGTTCCCGTGTAGTTGCCACTCACCGGAGCGTAGTCCACCAGGTTGATGCCGCCGAGCAACGTCTGGGTCTGGGCGACGATGGTGTTGTTCGCGACGACCGACCCCGGTGCGCCGAAAACGACGATCGCGCCGTCGGTTGCATCGACGACCAGGTTGTTCATCACCAAGCTGTTGCCGCACGCGTGCGAGATGCCGTCAGCCCACCTCCCATCGGGGGTCCCCGCCGGTCCGATGACGTTATCGACAATCGTGGCGTTCTGGCACTGAGGAGTGCCCTCAATGACGCGGCCTTCGTGGATGTGTAGGCTCGACCAGCTACGGGTGTCGTGCGCGAAAATATTCTGCACCGTCTGATCCGAGCCTGCGTGGCCGATCTCGATCAGCGCTTCGCCAGCCTGATAGCCGAGCTCAGTCCGATTCCCGTCCACTTCGATATCTTGAATGACAATCCCGGATTGATTGTTGCCGTCGATGGCCTTGGTCAGCGTGCCTCCCGCGATTCGAAGCACGGCGCGCGCCGAGCCCGCCTGTGTACCTAGGGTATAGAGCCGTTGGTTGGGAGCGGTGAAGATCACCGGATTCAGCAGCGTGAAGACGGCGTTCGAACACAGCGCGGCTTCGGCCGCGTCGCCCACCAGCGCGGAGTTGATGTCGGCTTCCGTGCCTTAGTCGATACATTCGGCGAGCGCGTCGGGACGAGCCGCGATCCCGAAAAAGACCACCGCTCCGACGATGCATGCTCCGCCTTGCGCGATCCGACGCTGAGCCTTCACGCCATCCGTCATCTCATTTTCCACGGACGCCGGCAAAGCACGTCTTCGTGTGAACACGGCGCATGGCGCCGGGGCGACAAAGAGGCCCTTTGTGGCTTGACTCGCCTCGATCTCGGTGATTCCAGGGTAACGCGCGAGCTGCAACGCTCGCGAACTCGGGGAGGAGTCATGGACAACAAGGAGTGCATCCGCCGCGCTGGCGTGGCCCGCCTTGCGCTTGTTGCTTTCGCGGCTGGCGCCGTTGTTTTCACCTCAGCCGCTTACGGACGAATCACAGAAATCTTGATCGACCGAGTGGAATCCCCCACCTTCGACGGCCTCTTCTTCGGCCATACCGGGCGGTACGAAAAGGTCGTCGGCCGAGCCCGAGGTGCGGTCGATCCCACCGACCCGTCGAACTCGATCATCACCGATATCGGCTTGGCGCCGCGAAATGCCGACGGCCTGGTGGCGTACGAGACCGACTTCTTCCTTCTCAAGCCAATCGACATGCGCCGCGGAAACAGGAACATCTTCTACAACGTGGTCAACCGCGGCAATAAGGGTGGGCTGAGCACTTTCAACCTCGCGCCTGGCTCGAACAATCCGACCACCGCCGCGGATGCTGGAGATGGGCTGTTGATGCGGCAGGGCTACGCGATTCTCTGGAGCGCGTGGCAGCCCGACGTCTTGCCCGGGGCCGACCGGATGACGATGACCGTCCCGGTGGCGGTAAACCCAGACCAGTCGGAGATCACCGGAGAGTTGCGAGCCGAATACCTCGTGAATGCGCCAATCAGCACGCAAAATCTCGGGGGCGGCCCATATACCGGCGCCACGCACGCCAGTTACGAGACGGTGAGCCTGGATACCTCGACCGCCACGCTCACCAAACGCATGCGTGAAACCGATCCTCGCGTCCCGGTGCCGAGCGACGCCTGGGCTTTTGCCGACTGTACCCAAGTGCCCTTTCCTGGCACCCCGAGCACGACTCAGATCTGCCTAAGCGATGGGTTTGATCCCGACTTCATCTACGAGCTCATTTACACGGCCAAGAATCCGTTGGTCCTCGGCCTCGGGTTTGCGGCGACCCGCGATCTGATCTCGTTCCTCCGGCACTCGATGCGCGACGATTTCGGGAATTCGAATCCGTTGGCAGTGGAGCAACACCGAACGGGGATTCGCCACGCGCTGATCATGGGTTCCTCGCAGTCCGGACGTTTTGTTCGCACCTTGATCCATCTCGGCTTCAACGCCGACGAGGACGGCCGGATTGTTTTTGAAGGTGCCTTCCCGCACATCGCCCCCGGCCGCGTCCCACTTAACGTGCGCTTTGGGCCGCCCGGCCGGGTCTACCTCCAGCACGAAGACCATCTCTTCGAGGCGTACGAGGCGTCGTTCACCTATTCGCCGGTTTTCGATCCAAACACCGGTCGAACGGATGGAATCTTGGTGCGTTGCCAGCAAACCGACACCTGTCCGAGGATCGTGCACGCCATGAGCTCGCTCGAGTTCTGGCAGGGGCGACAGTCACTGGATCAGACGGATCCGCTTGGAACGGAGGACCTCGAGCTGCCACGCAACGTGCGGATGTATCTGATGTCGAGCACTCAGCATGGCCCCGCACCGCACCCGGCCTCAGGCACCCTGCCGGACCGGGGAATCTGTCGCTGGCCGGCGAACTATGCGCCGCAGGCGGAGACGATGCGCGCAATCTGGGTTGCCCTGGATCGCTGGGTGAACGACCACGTTCCTCCTCCTGCGACCCGCGTACCGAGGATTTCAGATGGCACCTTGGTCGCGCCGGATCCGGCCACGCTGGGATTTCCCAACATCCCGGCAACCACGTACGTCCCGAATTTCCCAACCGAGGCGGTCGACTTCAACGGCCTTTACAATCGACTGACGCTTCTCGACTACGGTCCTGAGTTCGACGCCGAAAATGAGTCCGGGAACGTCACCCAGAATCCACCCGTCAACCTCGGGATAGACTATGGGGTGCTGATCCCCGCGGTGGACAGCGACGGCAACGATGTCGGAGGCGTACGCTCCACGGAGATCCAAGCGCCGCTTGGGACGTACACCGGCTGGAGTCGCCGCCGCCCCGGCTTTGCCGCCGATGAGCAGTGCGGCCTCACCGGGATCTACATCCCATTTGCCGGGACCCAAGCTGAACGAGAGGCGGCGGGCGATCCGCGACGCTCGCTCGAGGAGCGGTACGCGGACCACCAGGGATACGTCAGCGCAGTGCGAGCGGCGGCGCACCGGCTCCGTTCGGAGCGGCTGCTCCTCCCGGTAGACGCTGACCGCCTGATCCAGGAAGCCGAAAACAGCGACGTGCTCAGATAGATCGCGCGGGGTGCTTTCTTTGCACTCTTGGCCGCTGGTTGCGACTCCGCGTCCGATGTGGCATCGAGTGTATATGCGGTGGGCTTCCGCCAATTCCTCGAATCCAGATTTCGAGATCGCTGTGCGCGAAGCCTCCGATCTCGTGGCAGGCCAGCTCGATGGGCTGGAGCCAGATCTCGCGGTCGCCTTTGTCTCTCCTCACCACGCTGAGCACTACAAGAAGATACCCGGCTTGATATCGGCTCGCTTTCCCAGGGCGATACTCATCGGCTGCTCAGCAAACGGGGTGATTGGCGGTGGCCACGAGATCGAGCAGCATCCCGGGTTCTCGGTCACGGCTGCCTCGTTGCGCGGCGTCGCGGTTCATCCATTTGCCCTGAGGCTGACGCAATTGCCCGAGGACACAGCCGATCTCGAGCGGTGGCGAGTCCTTGTCGGAGCGCCCCGGTCACCGAACGTTCATTTTCTTCTATTGGCGGACCCATTCACGTTCGATCCAAGTTCCCTACTCAGCGGGCTCGATGCCGCGTTCCCGGATTCGAGAAAGATTGGAGGGCTGGCGAGCGGCGGTTCCGGGCCCGGCTCAAACGCGTTGTTCGTTGGCTTGCACTTCCATCGCGGCGGGGCGGTGGGTGTCGGGCTCAGCGGCAACATTGCCGTCGATACGATCGTCGCGCAGGGTTGCCGTCCAATCGGCGTGCCGATGATCGTTACCCAGTGCCAAAACAACTTCGTCCAAGAGCTCGACGGTCGTCCGCCACTGGCGATTCTTCGGGAGCTGCATGAGACGCTGCCCGAACGCGACCAGGAGCTGTTCCGCACCTCGCTGTTTGTCGGCCTCGAGATGAAGTCGGACGAGGTGGAGTTTCATCCAGGCGATTTTTTGGTCCGCAACATCGTGGGGATAGATCCCCAGAGGGGCGCGATCGCCATTGGCGGCCTGCCGAAGCAGTGGCAGGTCCTCCAGTTCCTGCTCCGAGACTCGCAGACCGCGACCGAGGATCTGAAGCGACTTTTGGCGCGGTACCGGCGGGAACGTGCCGGCGCAAAGCCGCGAGGTGCGCTCTTGTTCTCTTGCCTGGGTCGAGGAGTGCACCTTTTTGGCCAACCCGATCACGACACCCGCTTGTTCCATGAGAGTCTCGGGCCCTTGCCGCTGGGTGGATTCTTTTGCAACGGCGAGATCGGACCCGTGGGAAAGATCACCTTCCTGCATGGCTACACGAGCGCCTTTGCTCTATTCCGCGAAGCTGAGTCGCTCGGCGACGACCACCACTCGAAGTAGCGCGCCCTGTCGGTGCGCGTCAACCCTGGTGGAGCGCAGGCGCGTCACTTGCCGGGAGCGCTGCAGACGTCCATCGGTCTCCGCGCATCCTTACGTAGGTGGCGAGAACGTACGGCCAGGGAATCGCGATGAGATCGATGACCAATGGGATCACGAAGACCCGGGTGAGACTTGTTGGTTGGCCGGCGCGCCAGAGCGGGAACGCGACCGCGATCAACCATATCGACTTGTAGAACAGCTGCAGCAAGAGCAGAGGCAACATCTTGAGCGGGTATCGAATGCCCAAACCGGCCAGAGTCGACAGGGCTGCCCAGAAGCTGAAGGCGACGCCGTGCAACGGGTCCCACGGTCCCCGATGGTTGATGATTCCCGGCCATACCAACAGTCCCAGCCCCACGAAGTTGAACAAGTAAACGATTCTCAGGAGATAGAGGCGAAATGTGGATACTCCTTGAGACATTGGAAGCTCCCTTTTCCGCAGTTGCGGAATCACTGTTCTCCAACGTGATGACAAAGACAAGCTGGTCCGACTTCGAGGTATCCTTTGCCTCGCACGAGGGGCCGCTGTGACGCCCTACGTGACTGGAATCGAGGAGATCGTTTGGGGCCTTGGTCTCGTCGCCATGACGATGGTGCTGCACGGCCTCGGAATGATCTGGACACTGAAGGCCGTGAGGAGGCTGAAAACGTACCTCGGTCCGGAGCTGCACTTAGCGGGGTCCCTGCTGGTCCTCGTGGTTGCGGCCTGGCTGATCACGGGCTCGCACCTCGTCGAAGTGTTCGCGTGGGCCGCCTTCTTCGTGTGGAAGGGCGCAATGCCGAACCTGAGCATCGCTTACTACGTCGCCCTCCTTAACTACACCACCCTCGGCAGCGAGTACGACTTGCCCTCGAACTGGCGGCTGCTGGAGGGCATGATCGCGATCGCCGGGCTGATAACTTTCGCCTGGTCCACCGGCGCGTTGTTCGCGCTGGTGCGGGAGTTCCAGGACCGAGAGCTGCGGCGCGCTCAGCGCCGCGCCCCATCCCCAGGATCTCATCCGTGAGCCGCTCACACTGCAGTTAAGCGTTCCTGGGCCCGCGCCAAACTGCGAAGGTTTGAATCAATATCGGGAACGGTCCACAGGTACAGGGCGGCATAAGCTCGCCAGGGGCGCCACGCTTCAGCGCGCGCTTCCAGCTCTCGAGGGTTGTCGAAATCCGCCGCATGCAGCAGGCCAAGGTCGCTCGAGGGAAACGCATCGGGTTCTCCGAGCGCCCGCATCGCGACATACTGTGCGGTCCATTTTCCGATTCCGGGAATTTGACAGAGCTGAGCCAGCACGGAGTCGGACTCCACGATCCCTTCAAGGCGGATCTGGCCATCACACACGGCTCGCGCGAGAGCCTGAATCGTTTTCGCTCGTGCGGTGGGCAAACCGATGCCGGCGAAATCGGTATCGGCAAGAACTTCCGGCGAGGGGAAATGGTGGGTCAAGCCGCTCGCCGCGGAAAAGGGTCGTCCGAAGGCCCTTGCAATCCGACCCGCCAGCGTGGTCGCGGCTCTGACGCTGATTTGCTGGCCGAGAATTGCTCGCACCGCCAACTCGAAACCGTTCCACGAGCCCGGCACCCGCAAGCCTGGAGCAACCTCCACCCGTGCGGCGAGGAGCGGGTCGCTTCCCAGGCACCGCACGATCTCGGTCGAATCCGCATTCAAATCGAACATCGCGCGAATGCGCTCGATAATGAAAATCAACGAACATGGATCGCCAAATTTGATGCAAACATCGAGAGCGTTTTTCTCTTGGCCGAGTGATACATCGAAATATCCGTCCTGGCCGTTAAAAAAGATCGAACGCCGATAGTGTCCATCATGCAATGCTTCCACGCCGGGTATTAGACGGGGCGCCAAGAACGCCAACATCGCGCTCCAATCGTACGGTGGGCGGAAACCAAGACGGAAGAAATACTGGTTCTCCTGCGAAGCTTCGGTCTGCCGGGCGAGGCGCCGGATTTGACTTGGAGTTCGATGGTAGGTTTTTCGGATCGCCTCGTTGAACCGACGAACGCTTCCAAAACCCGAGGCCAAGGCAACCTGATTCATTGGCAGACTGGTCTCGTCGATCAACTTCTTCGCAAAGTGCATGCGCCGCGTTCGTACCACCGCGCTGGGGGTCGCTCCGAGGTGGCGGAGGAACAACCGGCGAAGATGACGAGAGCCGATCCCAAGCCGCTCCGCGAGCGATTCCACTCCGCCGGCCTTTAGTTCGGTCTCCTCGAGACTGCTCCCGTCGATGAGCCGCAGAGCTCGCGCCACGGTGCTCGGAGTTCCCGCCCAGCCAGGCGTTCCGGGCGAACACTCTGGACGGCAACGCAGGCAGGGCCGAAAGCCCGCTTCCGCCGCGGCAGCCGCGCTCGGAAAGTAGCGGACATTACTTTCTTTGGCGGTGCGCGCCCGACAAATCGAGCGGCAATAAACGCCGGTGCTGAGCACGCCGATGAAGAACTTCCCGTCGAAACGTGCGTCGCGCGACAGCCTCGCTCGAGAGCATATCTTCCAGTCCAGGTCCATGTTCGGCCAAGGAGGATGCTAGTCGATCCCGCCGGCGACGGTGGACGTTTTCGAAATCGAAGTCCGAAAACGTCCACTGACGTCAGTACCTACGGGCCGCTAGGAATCAGGGCACCGCTGACGCCCGCCTGCTTCTCCGCCTTGATCAGCCTCCTGTTGGTACCGTCAAAATAAAGGTCGAGCTTGCCCTCCGGCGACAAGCCGTAGTGCACCTCCCAGAGGTTGGTATTGAGTCGCTGGTTCGCTCCTTGGAACTCGGCGTTGGCATACCCTGTATTGATGACGTACTTCGACCCGAGATCGACGGCCTCGTGATACGCCATGTCTCCTGTCGTGGGCCCGAGCGGAGGTGCCTCCCGAAAGGCCAGCTCGCCGGACGAGGGGGGGAGCACCGCTCCCGGGGGGCGTTCCGATGTCGTGCTGCAAGCCATGAGTGCGGATGCAAGCACAAGACTGATGCGTGAAATCCTCATGCGGCCTCGCTCGGCTAACCCTTAAATAACCAAGCTTCGCCCCGACGTCGATGCCCCTAAGGACTAACGAGAAACGCCGAGAGCTGCGCGTTGACGAAGGCGGGCTCCTCCACCGCGGAGGTATGCCCTGCGCCTGGAATCGACACCAGCTTCGAGCCGGGGATCCGCTCATGGATCCGCTGGGCCTTCGCCGGCACCGTCGCCACGTCTTGGTCTCCGACCATGATCAACGTCGGAGCGCGAATCCTCGCCAGCTCATCGATGACGGCGCCACGGGTGATCACCCCGTTGACGGCGCGGGCAATACCTTTTCGATCGTTCGCAACCATCCGCGAGCGCCAGAGCTGCCGTTCGGCCGCGCGCGAAGCGTCTTCCAGAAACTTCCGGCCAAACATGATTGGCATCACCTGGTCGGCCACCAGCGAGAGCCCTAGCCACCGGGCGACGAGGTTCAATCTCCGGTACCGCGGCACGTTCTCGCTAGGTTCGGGATCCGCCGAGGTTTCGAGCAGCGCCAGCGAGCGCACCAGGTCGGAACGGCGTGCCGCCAAGCGCATGCCGATCATCCCGCCCATGGAGAGCCCGACGAAGTGCACCGGCGCCAGGCCAAGTTTTTCGATGAGCGCGATCGCGTCCCCGGTGAGGGTCTCGAAGTCATAACCCGAGTCGGTGACCTCGCTTTGGCCCTGCCCACGGAAGTCGAATGCCACGCATCGGAAGCGGTTCCGCAACGCTTTCACCTGGGCATCGAAAAGCCGGCAGCTCCAGAGCAACCCGTGGGCAAACACCACCGGCGCCCCCGGACCCCCGCTGTCCTCGTAGTAAATCCGCGCGCCGTTCAGCTCGAGCGTTGGCATCCGACTTCCCACGACCTTAAACGGCGCGGCACATATCGGCCAGCTCGCGGAGCCAAAGCAAGTGGGAGAGCCGCCGAAGGCACTGCCTGCTTGGCCGTTTAAAAAGAGCCGGGCCGCAGGGGGTGCGTTACTCAGAGTAATAGGATTCGACTCGAGAGTGGCCGCCACGATATAGAAGGGCAACTAACGCGTCGCACTGGGCGCCGCGCAAAGCCGAGGGGCGTTAGGTGACACTCAAGAAGTTCAAGCAAAAATTACAAGAGTACGCATCGAACAACGTTACTGCGCTCATGGGAGAGATTCAGATAACCCAAAACGAGCGCGCGGATCTGATTCTGATGTACAACCAGCTCGACCCAAAAGATAAGCCTAAGGCAGCCAAATTGTTGCAGGAAAAGGGCGTGTCGGTTGAGCCGTAACAGCGGTTGCTGAAACCCGCTTGGCCGTCGAAGATCTGATCGCCGAGCTAAAGCGCCGGCGTGTCTTTCGAGTCGTAGTCGGCTACGGGCTGGTCGCTTTCGCGGTGCTGCAAGTCATTGAGCCGATCCAGCACGGCCTGCACCTCCCCGATGCTCTGCTGACCTATCTGGTGGTCGCGCTCGTCGCGGGCTTTCCGGTCACCGTGATGTTGGCCTGGGCCTTCGACGTGACGTCGGGAGGAATCAAGCGAACTCCGCCTACCCCGGGGGCTCCCAGAAGCCTGCGCGGGCTGAAGCTGCAAGCGACACTGCTCGGCTTGGGATTGCTCGCCGCAGCGCCAGGGCTGGCCTGGTACTTTCTGCGGACGCGCGGGTCAGCCGGCGCTTCGACCGACGCCCCGCCTGCGGTACCCGCGCAGCTGCCGTCGATCGCCGTGCTCCCCTTTACCGATATGAGCGCGCAGCACGATCAGGAGTATTTCTCGGACGGCATCGCCGAGGAGATTCTCAACGCGCTCGCCCAGCTCGAGGGGCTGCAGATTGCGGGGCGCACCTCTTCGTTCTCGTTCAAGGGCAGCAGGGATGACCTTCGCGAGATCGGCCGAAAGCTCTCGGTGGCCAACGTCCTCGAGGGAAGCGTTCGGACCTCGGGCGCGCGGGTGCGTGTCACCGCGCAGCTGATCAAGGTCGCGGACGGCTTCCATCTCTGGTCCCAAACCTTTGATCGCGACGTCACCGACATCTTTGCAGTGCAAGATGAGATCGCCCGCGCCGTAGTCGGAGCGCTCAAGGTCAAGCTGCTGGCGGGGGAGGGCCGGGTTGCCAAGGAGAGGCGCAGCAGCAGCCCCGAGGCGTATGCGGAATATCTCAAGGGAAGGCAGTTCCAGAGGTCGGGCACCCTGGAAGGGCACCGGGACGCGATCGCGGCCTACCGCAGGGCAATCGAACGAGATCCAGGTTATGCGCCGCCGCGTGCCTGGCTTGGGCTGGCACAGGCGGCTTACTGGAGTCTTGCTGGCGTTCCGTCGGTCGCCGCTTTCGAGGAGTACGAGCGTGAGGCGCGCCCCGAGGCTGACAAGGCGATCGCGCTAGCCCCGGACTTGGCCGACGGCCACCTCTCGCGCGGTTGGCTGCGGGTGACCTTCGCATGGGAGTGGGCCGGCGCCAAGGCGGACCTCGATCGCGCTCGAGAGATTAGCCCGGGCGACCCCGATGTGCTGTTACGCATCTCCCTTCTCCTCGCCGCGGTAGGGCATTTGCCCGAGGCGATCGCGCTCGCTCGCACCGCGCTGGATCGCGACCCCCTTTCAACTCTGGGCGCATTCTTCCTCGGCAGCTTTTACAACGCCGCGGGACAGCACGCGCTCGCCCGTGCGGTTCTTGAGAAAGCGCTGGCCGCTGCGCCCGGAGCCGGCTTCGTCGCCCGTGAACTGGCCTTTACCGAGCTGTACGAGGGCAACCCGGCCGCGGCCCTGGAGCGGTTTGCGCAACACCCACAGCCGGCAGTTCGCAAATATGGCAAAGCGATGGCGCTGCATTCGCTCGGCCAAACAGAAGAGTCGCAGCAGATTCTCGAACTCTTCATCGCCGAAAACGGAAAGGACTTGGCGTACCAGGTCGCCGAGGTGTTCGCCTGGCGCGCCGATCTGGACCACGCCTTCGAATGGCTGGAGCGCGCTCGCTCCGGGCACGATACCGGCCTGCGCATCGTCAAGTACGATCGGCTGCTCCAGGCGGTCCGCGGCGACAAGCGATACGCGGCGTTTCTCCAGAAGATGAACCTTCCGGCCGACTGAGCCACATCGGAATTACGTTTTCGCCAGGAAGTTTAGGACCAGTTTCGTGGTCGCGCTCGGATTTTCTTCCATTACCCAGTGGCCGGAAGCGGGCACGATGGCGCCGCTGACGTTGGTGGCGACAAATCGGAGGTCATCGGCCTGCGCCGCACCGAACGACCTCTCCGCGCCCACGGCGAGGATCGGCATCGTCAGCTTGCCCGCGGCAAGCAGGGCCTTGTTGTCGATCGCGTCCTGCGCAAAGGCGCCAAATTGCTCGAAGGCGTCGTGCATCGCGTGGGGTCGGGCGTAGAGCGCGGCGTAGTGCCGCCGTGTCGCCTCATCGATTGCTTTGGGATTGGACGACAGCTCGTTCCAGAACCGATCGAGATAGATGCGCTCACGCCCTTTGACGAGGCGCTCCACATCCGGCCCCCGGAAGTTGAAGTGCCAGAGCATCGGGAGGCGGACGATGTTCTCCCAATCGCCGATCCCCGGCAGCGGCGCATCGATCACCACCCATCGGGTAACCCGGTTGGGATACTGCGCCGCAAAGGCGTACCCCACCATATTCCCGATGTCGTGAGTGACGAGATCGACCTTGTCGATCTTGAGCTGGTCGAGAACCCCGGCGATGTCGACGGCCTGGTTCTTCTTCGTATAGCCGGTATCGGGATGGGCGGAGAGACCCATCCCCCGCAGATCCGGCACGACCACGGTGTGATCCTTCATCAGCTTCGCCGCGATCGGTGCCCACATGTCGCCGCTATCGCCGAAGCCGTGCAGCATCGCTACCGCAGGTCCGCTGCCGCCCACCCGGACGTAAAGTTTCGTTCCGTTGGTGTCGACCATCTGCGTGTGAAAGCCGCGGGGAAACGGTTGAATCGCTGCGACCGCAGGGGCGGCCGCCAGAACAGCTGCCCAAACGAACACCAACGGACGAAGCATTCTTGCCTCCCTCGCCTTCGCGTACGCATTTTGCCGGATGCCAGAGGGACCATGGCATACTCCACGACGCTCGGGCTAGGTGGCGTCTACCTGGACAACCCCGGATACCGTCCGGCGAAGATCAGCAGAATGTCGATCGAGTCCGTCACCCCGTGAGCCACAATCGGAACCCACAGGCTTCGTCCGCAGGCGACGTAGACCAGTCCAAGAAGCAACCCAGCGAACCCTTCTTGGAGGACCCCGACAAAGCCCTGGTTGACGTGAGCATAACCAAACGCGGCACTCACCAGAACCAAGCTGACCACCCATCCCGCGCGCGTCTCCCTGAACAGCCCCGCGACGCGGTTCAGCAGGTAGCCTCGCCAAACAAGCTCTTCCCCGAATGCAGCCAAGGTCCAACTAAAAGCCCAACCGAGCAGCGCCAGCTTCAGATTCCCGACCAGGGGGCGGAACTCGGAGAGGTCGGGTGGTCTGCCAAGAAACCGAACCTCCAAAGGCTTGGTGACGAACAGGTCCAGAAGCTCCATTCCAACCCCGACTGCCACTCCGAGCGCCAGGGTCATGGACCAGTTGCGAACCGGGGACAGCCCGACATCGCGCCAGCGCAGGCCCCGCAGCCGGAGCGAGAGCCACCCGACGGCCAGTAGAAATGGTGTCTTGCTCAGCGGAATCAGATGGTAAGCGTCGGCAACGAAAATGGCGGCAATTAGAGCAAGCTCGCCGACAGCCAGGAGGCGTCCGTTCGTCCAGCGGAGTTTGGTCCCGGTGCTCTCGATGCTCTCCATCGGCTCTGAGCGCCAGGTACGGACGTCCCTCAACCCGATTTCAGGGGCCGAACGTCGGTGCCGCGGTACTTGCGGAAGGCCTAAGTCGCTCAGCGGCCGGCCGACTGTGCGAGAGAACTCGGAGCTGCTTCGCCAATTCCGCGGTGAGTCACCAGATAGACCGCGAAGCTCGCCAGCCAGTGGCCGCCCTCGTAGTGTTCTCCCGTCACCGCCGCCAGCCCCGCGGTGCGATGGGCGTCGACGTCTCTCGAGAGAATCCGCACCCGCGGATCACCCTTGGGCAGGCCCGAAGCGATTCCATCCAGCATCCAGGCGCGGCTGAGATTGAGTCCATCGATGTGCGCGAGCTTGGGGTCCGATGGGTCGGTGGACTTCAGAGGTTGGAGCCAGGGCCTGGCTTTGCCCGCGCAAATTTCCGGCAGGAACTGGCGCAACCACCTGGCGAACTTTTGCGGCGTCAAAAGACGCCTCATCACGTCCGCCTCGGCCAAGCAGGGCGACAGGAAGTCCTCTCCGGAGGGTTCGTAACCGATCGGGCAGCTCTTATTGGTCGAGTAGAACTCACGAGCCTTGGTGCGCAGCAGGGTCAAGAAATCAGGGTGTGCGGCAGCTTTTGCGTAATCCATCGCTAAACCCAGGGCGAACGCCGTCTGACTGTGTTCGCCCGAGCGCACCGCGTGAGACAGTTTGGGTAACCACGTTTTCAGTCGCTCGAGGGCTGCCTGCTCCAACGGCTGTAAATTCGCCGAGAGCTGACGCGCGAACGAGCTGTTCTCCCCTTCCGACCACTCGCGCAACTCGAGGCCAAGCTGCAACAGCCAGGCGAGCCCGTACGGGCGCTCGAAGCTGGCCCGCCCCGTCGCCTGCAAGTAGGAGACCTCCTGACGAATGTTGGGTTCGGTGAGGCTGCGCACCAAGGCTGCCCGGGCGTCCGCGGCGAATGACGCGTCCGGAAACATCCGGGCGAGTCGGGCGAGCAACCAATGCCCGTGCACCGATGAGTGCCAGTCGTAGCACCCGTAGAACGCGGGCGTGAGCTGCCGCGGGGGCTTCACGTCCGCGTCGCTGTTCAAAGTGTGGCTGAGCTTGTTCGGATATTCTTTTTCTACGCATGCCAGCGCCAATCGGGCGAAGCGCGTGGCCTCTTCCGGATTCAACTCATGGGTCTTCGAAGCCGCGCTCCAAATGCTGAGTTGAAACAGAACCAGAAGAGTATGGGCCGTCATATGTTTGTGTCTCCTGCCTTTCTAGCTCTGCCGCTTTCGCCGATACAGTTCTGCCAACGTCAACGCGGCATGCATTTCCTCATCCAACGCCCTGAATGCGAGTCGCGCTTCCCGGATCAGAAGAAGGCAGCCGTAGAAGAGAACCAACGCTCCAGACACTCCGAACACGTTCGGAAGCCAGCCGAGCCATGCCAGGTGAGGCAAGAAGGCGGTCGCGCCAATTGCCAAAGTCGTTGCTACGAACAGGCCCAGCGACGAGTAGAAGCTGGTCAAGGCCCTTTGAATCAAGCGGGCGCGGTCGGTGTAAAACGCGAGTTGCCGGTCCATCGCCATGCGGCGTTCCTGGTGAAACTCGATGGGCTCGGTCGCCAACCGTTCGATCGTCGCGCTGATGTCGCGCACCCGATCCACGATCCGCGCCACCCGGGTCGAGGTTGAAAAGATAAGAGTTCCGCAAGCCGAAATCAAAACCGCCGGCGTAATCATCGCGCTCAACAGCGCGAGGCCCGTGGACCGCTCCATGCCCGCCTTTTACTCGTCGCGGCGCAAACAGGCGATCAACTTTGTCACGCCCGATCCGAAGTTGCTTGACAGTCATTACCATGCAAAGCTAGATGACTTGTAATGCAAGACGTCGTGCAAAAGGACGTTCTGGGTTGGCGTTCGCAGCTGCGAAAGGGAAGCCTGGAGTTTGCGGTCTTACTGGCGCTGCGAAAGCAGCGGCGGTACGGATTGGAGCTGGCCGAGATTTTGAACAAAGCCAAGTTGGGAATGAGCGAAGGCAGCATTTATCCGCTGTTGTCCCGGCTGCGCGTTGAAAAGAAGGTTCGGACCGAGTGGGTGGAAAGCGAGGTCGGCCACGCCCACAAGTACTACGAGCTCACCGAGATCGGGCGCGCCACGCTCAAGGCGATGTCCGAAGCGTGGGAGGAGTTTAACAACGCCTTTGCCCGGCTCATGGCTCAGAATTGAGGAGCGCCGCAATGTCTCTACCGCAGGATGCCGAGCAATTCTTGAAGAGTGTTCGACAAGGGCTATCTCGAGTCGACGAGAAAGAACGCGAGGAGATCGTCAACGAGCTGCGCACGCACCTGCTCGATCGGCAGGCGCAAGGAAAGGCCGATCTGCTCGAGGGCTTCGACGCGCCGGAAGTTCTTGCGTCGGCGTTCGTGTCTGAATTGGCGCTGCGCGGCGCCCTGGCACGGGGCACCTCCTGGGCAATGGGAAGGGCGCTGCTGTTCGCGGCCCGTGACAGCGCATTGGTCTTGCTGATCGTATTCCCCTTGATCCTCCTTCAGCTTTGCGGCGCTGGTTTCATCGCGCTGGGTGTGCTCAAGCCGGTGATTCCCCAACGCATCGGGCTGTGGGTTGGCGCAGGAAATCTAACTCTCGGGTTTACCGATCCTTCGCCGGGCGTGCACGAGGTGCTTGGCTGGTGGGCAATTCCGGTATTGCTGGTGGTTGG
>Ga0126384_10000736_pt1 | contig 18606 bp, 19 predicted proteins | sample PanSoiMetPlot_36_FD_92543 | JGI IMG/M metagenome (GOLD analysis project Ga0126384, IMG submission 92543) | Tropical forest soil microbial communities from Panama - MetaG Plot_36 | ecosystem: Environmental > Terrestrial > Soil > Tropical forest > Bulk soil | place: Panama | collected 2016-02-17 | reverse complement strand
CTCGAGCCGCAACGGCAGCATCGCGCCGAGCCAGACTGCGTGCGCGGAATGATCCGTGTAGTCGTCGCCGGTTTCGGGATGCACCAGCACGGTCAGCCCGTCGCGGTTGAGCATTAACCACGGCAGCAAGGTGGCGAACAGTGCACGCGGAAACGCGACCTGATACATGGACTGCGGATGCGGACCGACCAGCGCGTCGTGCCAGCGCCCGAGCGTCGCTTCCGGGAAGTCGGTCGCGATGCGCGCGCGCAGGCGCTCGGCGCGGTCGCGGCTCGCCGCCGGATCGTAATAGACATGGGCGTGGTAGCCCTTGATGGTGCCGGGATCGGCTGCGGCAGCCTCGTCGCGCATCGCACGCTCCTGTGCCCGATCGACGTTCGGACCTGATTGACAATTTCTAGCAGGATTGCGGACAGTAGGAACGCGCAAACCGCGCGCCGTCCAACCGACCATCAGCACCAAACAGCGGGACGAGACACATGGCGAAATTCCTTCTGGTCAGCTTCAAGACCTGTCCGTGGGTGCAGCGCGCCGCGATCGTGCTGCGCGAGAAGAACGTCGATTTCGAGTTCCGCCATATCGAGCCCGACAACCGGCCGGACTGGTTCCTCGCCATCTCGCCGCACAAGAAGGTGCCGGTGCTGCGCGTCGACGACACGGTGTCGTTGTTCGAGTCGAATGCAATCGCCGAGTATCTCGACGAGACGGTCGCGCCGAGGCTGCACCCCGCGGATCCGGTCACGCGCGCCGTCAACCGCGCCTGGACCGACTACCTCCCGAGCTTCGCGGAGGGCACTACCGGATGCGCCTATGCGGACAGCGCGGCCGACTACGACAAGGCGGTGGCGAAGATTCCAGTCGCGTTCGAGCGGCTCGAGACCGCGCTCGCCAGGCAGGGCAGCGGCCCGTTCTTCAACGGCGCGGCCTACTCGCTGGTCGATGCCGGCTACGCGCCGTTCCTGCAGCGCTACTTCTTCCTCGACCGCATTCGGCCGATCGGCCTGATCGAGAACTACCCGCGCCTCAAGGCTTGGGGCGAGACGCTGATGGCGCGCCCATCGACCCATTCATTCCCGCCGGCCGAGTTCGAGGCGATGTATCGCGCCAACGTCAAGCGGCGCAACAAGTGGGTGTCGCAATTCGTGGCGGATGCCGCGGTCGCCGCGGAGTAGCGCCGGGCAGCTGCTGGATGTGAACTTTCAGGCGGGATCCTGAGCCGCCTACATCGGCGATTGCGACTCCCCCGCAACCACGTAGGACCACAGTGCCTCGATCTCGTCCGGCTTGAGCAGGTCGCCCCACGGCGGCATCTGGTTCTTGCCGCGCGTCACCGATGCGACAAAGCGATCGTGCGCCTCGTGGGGAAACTTGCGCAGATCGAAGGCGCTTTCCGGATCGCGCATGCGTGGGCCGTGGCAGGGCGAGCAGTTGCGCGCGAAGATTTTTGCGCCGGCCGCGATCTGCTGGGGAGGGAAGCCTGCGTCCTGCGCGACCGCCCAAGACCCGGACAGCACCGGCATGACGGCGAGCACCAGCGCGACGGTCCCTCGCCGCACGCCGTCAACCAACCGGGGAAGGCGCGCGCCCTCCCCGGCCGTCACCATGCCTTCCATGCGCACGCTCAGTCCTGCATCAGCGCGAAGGTCCACACCGACCCGCCCTGCGGCACATTCTTGAGCTGCTCCTTGGCGATGTTCCAGTAAAGCCCGCCAATGCCCGAGAGCACCGTCACGTACTGGCGGCCGTTGTGCGTATAGGTGACCGGCATCGCGTTGATGCCCGAACCGGTCTGGAACTTCCACAGCGGCTTGCCATTGTCGGCGTCGAGCGCCTCGAACTCGCCGGTCTCGCGGCCCGTGAACAGGAGCCCGGCGCCGGTTGCGAGCATCGCCGACCAGTTCTGGAAGTCGGTGAGCGGGACGCGCCACTTCTGCTGGCCGGTGATGGGATCGATCGCGTCGACATGCCCGATCGGCTCGCCCGGCGTGCGCGTCAGCGGCAGGTTCTCGATGAACATGTAGCGCTGGCCCTTGACGAAGGCTTCGGTCGGCAGGTGCTTGTACATCCGCCCTTCGTGCAGCGTGTTGGCGTAGAGCAGCCCGGTCTCCGGGTTATACGCGGCATGCGGCCAGTTCTTGGCGCCGCGGGTCGATGGCCAGTGCTCGACCGCCTCGCCGCCGGCGCGCAGCTTCTTGGCTGTCTCGGTCTCGACCGGCCGGCCGGTCTCGGGATCGATGTGGCTCGCCCAGTTCACCTTCTCGTACGGCTTGGCCGAGATCAGCCCGCCCTTCTCGCGGTCGAGCACGTAGACGAAGCCGTTGCGATTGAGCTGCATCGCGACCTTGCGCTTGGCGCCGTTCACCGTGATGTCGGCGAGGATCAGTTCCCAGCACGAATCGTAATCGTAGGCGTCATTCGGCGTGAACTGGTAGTGCCAGACGATCTCGCCGGTCTTCGGCCGCAGCGCCAGCACCGACGAGGTGTAAAGATTGTCGCCCGGCCGCGATTGGGACGCCCACGGCGCCGGATTGCCGATGCCCCAATAGGTGAGATCGAGCTCGGGATCGTACGAGCCGGTGATCCAGGCCGACCCGCCGCCGACCTCCCACGCGTTGGTGTCCTGCGGCCAGGTCTCGTTGCCCGGCTCGCCGCGCGCCGGAATGGTGTAGCGCCGCCACAGGTGCTCGCCGGTCTCCGGGTTCCAGCCGTCGATGAAGCCGCGGATGCCGAACTCGGCGCCCGAGATGCCGGTGATCAGCACGCCGTTGGCCACCAGCGGCGCAACCGTCATCGAATAGCCGTCGCGCCATTCGGCTGCCTTCTGCTTCCAGACCTCCTTGCCGGTCTTGGCGTCGAGCGCGACCACGAACGCATCGAGCGTGGTGCGGAAGATCTTGCCGTTGTAGATCGCGGCACCCTTGTTCGACACGCCGCAGCACACGACCCGCGGCGTCTCGGGCAGCCAGTCGACCGGCGTCTTCCAGATCTGCCGCCCGGTCTCGACGTCGATCGCGACCGTCGCCTTGGCATTGGTCACGTACATGACGCCGTTGTAGATGATCGGCTGCGCCTGCTCGCCCCACTGGTTGTCGAGGCTCAGATTCCACACCGGAACCAGGCGCTTGACGTTCGATTTGTCGATCTGCTTGAGCGGGCTGAAGCGGTTCTGGCTGTAGCCCATGCCGTAAGTGAGAATGTTGTCGGTGTTCTTGCCGTCGTTCTTGAGCTCGTCGAGCGTCTGCGCCGAGAGCGGGCCGCCGAGCGCAAGCAGCATGGCGGCCGCCGAGATGAGCAGCTTCATGATTGTCCTCCCGAGTCCGCATTGCCGAGACCGTGCGCGGCCTCCGCCGGCATTTTTAGCGCGGACCGCACTTCCCCGAATGACGCGCGCGCCGAACGCGCGTCGCAAGAGGTTAGCGCCGCCGCCTGATCCGGTACAGTGGCGTGAAGAGCAGCGGGGCGGCGTCCCACTGCCGACCCGCGTCTTCGATCAATACCGCGCGTTCAACCGGCTCTGCTCAAGCGTGCGCCGCGCCGAAGCGCTTGGGCCAGCCGGGACCAGGGCCGCCCGCCTGCGAGGATTCGGCCGACCGCATCGCCCGTGTCTTAACCTTAAAGTTCCGACGACGGCAGCGGCTGCCGCGGCCTTGCGCGACGAGGCGGTGCGCTCTTACTGCTTGTTCATACAATTCTGCTTCAGTCGCAGGTCTGAGAGCACGATGCGATAGGTAGAATCGCATCGTGCTCTCATCTCATTTGATGATTCTGGAGCATGGGGTCAGCCCTGTGCGGCTCGGGGCGCGCGAGGACATGCACCATGGCCGCAGCGGGCCTGCGCGCTGGTTTATGCCTGCGCGTTCGCGACCAATCTCGCGCTCTGCCTGATCCTCATCCCGCGGTTCGGCCTCATCGGCGCCGGCTGCTCGACCACCACCGCAATCGTGGGCGAGTCAGCACTGCTATCCGTGATCACCAAACGCTGGCTCGGGCTGCATATCTTCATTGTCGGGCGCTAGACCACGTTCCGTTCCTACGGAAAATCGGAACGTGCTCCAGATTCGTTGTTTGGCGATTCAGATTGAATAGATCAGACCTCTTGGTCGTTGGTCTGCAGTGGTCGTTTGTTTGCGCATGATCTTCCGAAAAAGTCCGTCAACTTTTCCGGATCATGAGCCGGCCGCCGCAGCCGACACCGCGCCGGCGACCGAAACCTCGGCGCGGGTCGCCGCGTTACCTGGGCGGGCGCCGATTGCCGACGAGAGGACATGCACGGTTCGATCAGGTCGAGGCTCGTGGTGCTGCCGGTCCTGCTGCTCGCCGCGCCGGCGGCCGCGCAGGAGGACGCGGCCACGCGTCCGCAACCCGCGGCAGGATCGGCGTCCGAGTCGATCTGCCTCCTGATGGAATCAGCCGCCGCCGCCAACGACCTGCCGCTCGAGTTCTTCATCCGGCTGATCTGGCGGGAGAGCCGGTTCGAGCCCAATGCGGTCGGCCCCGTGACCCGCAGCGGCAAGCGCGCGCACGGCATCGCGCAGTTCATGCCGGAGACGGCGGCCGAGCGCGGCCTGCTCGATCCGCTCGACCCGATCGCAGCGCTCCCGAAATCGGCCGAATTTCTGAAAGACCTGCGTCGCGAGTTCGGCAATCTCGGCCTTGCGGCGGCGGCCTACAATGCCGGGCCGCGACGCGTGCACGAGTGGCTTAACGGCTCCGGCAGCATGCCGGCGCAGACGCGTGCCTATGTGCGGGCGATCACCGGCCGCGAGGTCGAGGACTGGAAGGGCGCGCAGGACGGCAAGGCCGCGGCGCCCGTGAAATGTTCTGACCTGGTCGCAAGCCTCAGGAAGGCGCCCAGCACTTTCGTCGCGACGCTTGAGCGACGGATCACCGCCGGCGCCGCCAGGCCCTGGGGAGTCCAGCTCTTTGCCGGCTTCTCGCGCGATCAGGTGATGCGGACCTACGCGGCGATCGAGGCGAAGTACCGCACGACGCTCGCGGGCACCGACAGCGTCATCCTGCACGGCCAGCTGCGCAGTCGCGGCACGCGCGAATTCTATCAGGTGCGCGCCGGCACCGAGACCCGCGCCCAGGCCGAGCAGCTGTGCACACGGCTACGCACGGCCGGTGCCGCCTGCCTGGTGCTGCGCAACTTGCGCGGCTCGGCCGAGACGATCAACGGACCAACGTAGCACATCGAGCGACCGCGCGCTGCAGAGTCGTTTGTTTGCGCATGATCTTGTCCGAAAAGTCTGTCAACTTTCCGGGATCACGCGGTCGCGCGCCGTTCCATTCGAGCGCGCCGCCGGGCTCGCGGCCTGATTTCAATGCAGGCTGGGAGCCTTGAAGTAGCGGTTGCGATCGGAGGAAACGATCGTCTGCTCGAACGTTCTTCCGTCGCGGTAGATCGTCAGCGGAACGTCGACTCCGGCGGCGCCGCGCGACCAGATGTGACGGTAGAGGCCGGCAAGATCGCTGACGTCGGCGCCCCCGACCGAGAGCACCACGTCGCCGGTGTTCAGCCCGGCCTTCTGCGCCGGGCCGCCGCGCGCGAGACCGACGACCACGATCTTGTCCTCGATCTCCGTCGCATAAAGCCCGAGCCAGGGCCGTGCCGGCCGATTCGCCCGCCCGCTCTTGAGCATGTCCTCGAGGATCGGCTTCAGGAGGTCGATCGGGACGATCATGTTGAGGTCGCCACCCGGGCGGCCGCGCTCGGCCGCCTGCTGCATCTGCAGCGAGCCGATGCCCAGGAGCTCGCCGGCCGATCCGATCAAGGCCGTGCCGCCCCAATTGGGGTGCGCCGGCGACGTGAAGATCGCCTCGTCGAGCACGTATTCCCAGTAGCCGGCGAATTCCTGCTTGGCGGCGATGCGCGCCGCGACCGAGCGGGTGCGCCCGCCCGCGCCGCCGACGACCACCGCATCGCCGACCCGCGTGTCGGCCGACCGACCGAGCGGGAGCACCGGCAACTCGAGACGAGCGAGCGCCTGAACCAGTCCGAAGCCGGTCTCCTGGTCGTAGGCCAGCACGTGACCGGGCACCGGCGGACCTTCGGCCGGGCTCAGCCAGACCTCCTGCGCCTCGGTCACCAGATAGCCGATGGTGAGCACGACGCCGCGCTCGCGGATGAGCACGCCGTGCCCCATGCGTTCGGTGCCGAGCGTCTCGGCCGTGAAGGCGTCGTCCGGGATCTTGGTGTGGACGCCGACCACCGCGAGGAGCGCGCGGTCAAGATCGTAGTCGTAGTCCTCCTGCTTCGGACGGACCGAGGGCGGCACCTGCCAATCGCTCACCGATGCCATGCGGCAGCTCCTCTATTATTCTCAGCGACGGACCGGGGTCAGCTTCGCCGGACCATGCGCCGCGATCAGCCGGCGCGGATGGGTATCGGCGCCGCGCTGGGTATCCAACACCCAACGTGCGATCTCACCATATGATGCAAACCACACGTCCGGATACTGCGCCATGTATTTAAGTATCCTTTCCATAATTGCTGCGATCAGCGGCCGGCCACCAAAGTGACAATGCACCGACAGCGCCAACAGGGCGGGTGGCTCGCGCCAATATAGATAGTCGAAGGTCTCCTTGTAGACATCCCAGAGATCCATAGGGCTCGCGCGCAGCACGCGGTTGTCGGTGAAATCGCTCGCCGGGATATGGACGATGGCGCCGCCGCCGGTCTCCGACACGCTCGGCAGGTCGCTGTCGCGCCCGTCGCCGTGCCACAACATTTTCTCCTCGGCCAGGAAGCGCCGGGTGTGCTCCGTATAGGCCAGCACCGGGCTGAGCCAGCCGAGCGGACGCTGGCCCGATACCTGCTCGAGCAGGTCGAGGCATTTGCGGATGGTCGCCCGCTCCTCCTCGGGCGTCATGTAGGCGAGCAGTTGATCCTGCACGAAGCCGTGGCCCGCGACATCGTGGCCGGATTTGACGATCTGCGCGACCGCCTCGGGGAAGAGCTCGGCACAGCGCGCGTTGACGCAGAACGTCCCGCGCATCTTGTTGCGGCTCATCAGCTCGATGATCCGCCACACGCCGACCTTGCCGCCATAGCTGCCCCAAGCGATGCCGCCGTGATCGATGGTGCCGGGCTTCAGCGGCGTCGCCTGCACGCCATAGGGCGGCGCCTTGCCCTCCGACCAGGTTTCCAGCATCGCGGTCATCGTGACGGCGATGCGCTTGCCATCGGGCCAGGCGAACGGACTCGTGCTCATGGCCATCGCGCCGCACGTTGGCGCGTGTTCTTGTCGGCAAACCGCTGGCCATCCCGGATCGCCCCCGCGCCAGGTGTTCGCGGGGACATGCGTTTACGCCTTCGCGCTGGCATCGAGGAACGCCTTGGTCCAGGCCGCGTAGTCGGCCTGCCGCGTCGCCTGCTTCATCAGGTCGGACGGCGGCGAGATGTTCTGCAGCTCCCAGGACGGCTTGCCCTCGTGCAGCGCCTTGAGGGTCGCGTACACGGCATTGACCGCCGCCATGAACGGCGCATGCCCCTGCAGGCAGATCCGCACATTGCGGGCGGACAGATAGTCGAGGTCATAGAGCTCCTTGCCGGCGCCGCCGAGAAACAGCGGCAGCGTGACGGCAGATGCGACCTGATCGAGGTCGGCACGGGTTCTTCACGCCCGTCATGAACAGCATGTCGACACCGGCCGCCTCGTAGGCCTTGAGGCGGGCGATCGTATCGGCGACGCCCGTGATGGAGAGAGCGCTGGTGCGTCCGACGATGACGAGCCGCCGGTCCTGCCGCCCCGCCAGCGCGGCGCGCATCTTGCCGACGCCCTCGGCGATCGGAATGAGCGTCGTCTCGGTCGCGCCGCACGGCGTCGGCAGCAACGTGTCCTCGATCGTGATGGCGGCGACGCCCGCCGTCTCTAGTTCCTCGATCGTGCGCTTGACGCTGAGCGCGTTGCCGTAGCCGTGGTCGGCATCGACCAGGAGCGGCAGCTTGCCGGCGCGATTGATGCGATAGGCCTGATCGGCGAACTCCGTGAGGGTGAGCACCACCATGTCGGGCGCGCCCAGCACCGCGAGCGAGGCGACCGAGCCCGCCAGCATTCCGGCCTCGAAGCCGAGATCCTCGGCGATGCGCGCCGAAATCGGATCGTGCACGGAACCCGGATAAATGCAGCGCCTGCCAGCGATGATGGCGCGCAGGCGCTCGCGCCGGTCAGCCCAATCCATGTCTTGCGGTCCCCACTCGCCGCCCTGGCGCTGGTTTCATCATAACATGGCGGCGTCATAACATGGCGGCGTCCATGCCGTCCCAACTGCGGGATCGCGGCGCGGCAGACAAAGTTGGCGACTGCGACACCAAGGATTTACAAATCGTGACAAATGATTGATGCGGCTTGCGGCGGGACGGTCGAGGCGGCGCATGAGCCGCCTTCATCCTGCCCAAAGTCCGGCCCATAAGCAGCCGGGGGATAGCGGGAATTCATATGACAGCTCTGCGCGCCGCCACCGTGGTCCTGGCGACCGGCCTTGCCTTTGTCATGGGTGGGGCCACTGCACAATATTACCCGCCGGGGCCTCCGGGCGTGCGCATGGGACCGCCGATTCCGGTCGAGCAGGACGACGACATCTATGCGCCGCCGCCGCCCGCGAACTATCCGCGAGCGCCGCAGGCGGTGTATCCGGGCCAACAGGTGTATCCGGGCCAACAGCAGCCCCCATACGATTCGCGTGACCAGCGCCAGGCCATGCCGGCGCCCGCGCCGGGAACCAATTTCCCGCCGCCCGCCGATTATCAATGGCTGCGCGAGCGCGGCATCACTCCGCAGGGGTCGGTCGCGACCGCGCCGGCGACAGGTCCGTACTACGAGGACCAGCCGCAGGAACCGGACGGCCCGGTCTCTCTGCGTCCGCCGGGCGACATGAACCGAGGGAACGTGCCACCCCCGGCCGCCTCGCCGGGCGGTGCGCCGAACACCGCGGTAGCGGCGCTGCCACCCGACATCCGGCCGGAGGAAGGCCAACCGATGAGCCTGCCGCCGCAGTTCAAGCGTCAAGTCGTCAGCTATCAGACGCGCGAGCCGGCCGGCACCATCATCATCGACACGCCCAATACCTACCTCTACCTGATCCTCGGCAACGGCCAGGCGATGCGCTACGGCATCGGCGTCGGCCGCGAGGGCTTCACCTGGGCGGGCACGGAGCGCATCAGCAGGATGTCCGAGTGGCCCGACTGGCACCCGCCGAAGGAGATGATCGAGCGCCAGCCCTATCTGCCGCGCTTCATGGCGGGCGGCGCCTCGAACCCGCTCGGCGCGCGCGCGCTCTATCTCGGCAAGACGCTCTACCGCATCCACGGCACCAATCAGCCCTCCACCATCGGCTCGTTCGTGTCGTCGGGCTGCATCCGACTGGTCAACGAGGATATCGAGGACCTCTACAGCCGCGTGCAGGTCGGCACCCGGGTCGTGGTTCTGCCCGGTGCCAATCAGTCGCCGGCGGCGAGCACGAACGGCGGCGCAACCGCAATCCGCTGACGCACAGCCGGCCCAGTTGACGCCGCTGCTGCTTTGCGCCCACCATGCGGGCGCGAGGTCGCGAATCATGAAAAGCCGGACATGAAGAGCCTTGTCGCATTGACCTGTGCGGGCTGGCTCACGGTACCGGGTGCGGATCCGCCGAGCGTCGCCCCGCTCGCCTTCGGCATGACGCCGCAGGATGCGGCCAATGCGCTGCATGCGCCACTCGTCTATCACCACGGCCGCCGCGGCTCGGAGGTCTTCTACGCGGTGCGCCCGGCGCATATCCCGGGATTTTACTGGGTCGATCGCCACATCTTTCTTCAGTTCCGCCACGGCTGCCTGACCGGCTGGAAGAACGACTGGCTCGGGCCGCCCGGCAGCCTGCTCTGACGTCACATTTGGCGGGCGGGCGGATCAGGGTCGGGGCAGGCTTTCGCCGTGATATGCGCTAAATAGGCGCATGCCGCCGCTTTCCGTCCTCGATCTCTCCCCGATTACGACCGGCCACTCGGGCGCCACCGCGCTCCGCAACAGCCTCGACCTCGCGCGGCTTGCCGACCGGCTCGGCTATGCCCGCTACTGGGTTGCCGAGCATCACAATCTGCCGTCGGTCGCGAGTTCGGCGCCCGACATCATGATCGGCCAGATCGCCGCCTGCACGCAGCGCATCCGCGTCGGCTCGGGTGGCGTGATGCTGCCGAACCACGCGCCGCTCACGGTCGCAGAGCGCTTCAAGGTCCTCGAGGCCCTGTTTCCCGGACGCATCGATCTCGGCCTCGGCCGCGCGCCCGGCACCGACCCGATCACCTCGATCGCGCTGAGGCGACGGCAGGACGTGCGCGGCGACGACGACTTCCTCGAGCGGTTCCAGGAGCTGATCCTGATCGAGCAGAATGGCTTTCCGGAAGGCCATCCGTTCCGCAGCGTGCGCGCCATGCCGGCCGACGTTCCGTTGCCTCCGATCTATCTCCTCGGCTCGAGCGGCTACAGCGCCGAGCTCGCCGCCATGATCGGCGCCGGCTTCTCGTTCGCCCATCATTTCGCGACCCACGACGCGGTCGACGCGATGACGAGCTATCGTCGGCACTTCAAGCCGTCGCCGGCGCTGCCGCGGCCGCACGCGATCCTGGCGGTGGCGGCGGTCGCGGCCGACACCGATGCGGAGGCCGAGCGGCTCGCCGCGACCATCGATCTCAACACGGTGCGCCGGGCGAAGGGCGAGTACCTGCCGCTGGCAAGTCCCGAGGAGGCGGCCGCCCAAGACTATTCGCCGATCGACCGCGAACGCATCCGCCAGGCGCGCGGCCGCCTGTTCGCGGGCGCGCCCAAGACGATCCTCGATCTTCTCGTGCCGTTCATCGCCAAGACCCAGGCGGACGAGGTGATGATCACGACCATGATCTACGACCACGCGGCGCGCCGGCATTCCTATGAGCTGATGGCGCAGGCGTTCGGCCTCACCGCAATGTGACACGGGTGCGAGGATGACGGAGAGCGGCAACCTGTTCGCCGATATCCCGGCGCGGCTCACGCGCGAAGAGATCACGACGTTGTTATCAACGCCGGCGCTGCGCCTCGAGCGCATCGTATCGCGCGGCCAAGCGAGCCCACCGGGCTTCTGGTACGACCAGCCACAGGCCGAGTGGGTGATCGTGCTCGCCGGATCGGCGCGCCTGCGCTTTGCAGACGAGGCGGACGACCGGTCGCTGCAAGCCGGCGACTACGTGCACATTGCGGCGCACCGTCGCCATCGCGTCGCGTGGACCGACCCGGTGCAGGCGACGGTCTGGCTCGCCGTGCATCACGGCTGACGGCCGCAAGACATGAAACGAGGCATGAAACGAGGCATGAAAAAAGCCCCGGCACTCGGCCGGGGCTCTCGCATCCGTTCGGATTTTTTTCTGATCAGCGGACCTGCGGCGGCAGGTAGCCCTGCTGCTGCGGTGCGGTCATGTCGCTGCTCGCCGCGCCCGGATTCGCGGGCGGATTCATCGCCATTTCCTGGGTGCACAGATCCTTGAATACGACCGCACCTTCCTGCGTGTATTCCTTGGTCAGGCAGCTGCAACGGTTCCAGGTAGGCGCCGCCGCGTAGGTCGCAACGCCAGTCGCCACCACCGGGGCGACCCAGTACGGGCGCCGCCAGCCGAACCGCCAGTGCCAGTGCCAGTGAGGATGCACGCGGACGACGCGGCGGAAGGCGATGCCAGGGCCGTGCGGGACGTGCGGGCCGATGATGCGGGCGCCGCCGATGCCGCCGACGCGCATGCCGCCAAGGCCGGGCCCGTGCCCGGGGCCATGCCCGCCGAAGGCTGAAGCGCTGGTGGACGAGAACGCGATGCCGAGCGACGCGACGGCCGCGAGGGCCAGGAAGGTGGATTTACGGGACATCTTGAGTCTCCTAGAGGTTTGGTAACCGGGGTACGTTTGTTTCATCCTCTCGTTGGTCGATGTCCCGGCAAACTTGGTTCACTCCCGAATTCAACGGCTTATCCTGAATGCCCGTTCACCTCGCCGAACCGGGCGTGATATAACCCCAGCCCCGCCTGCGCGGCGGCCGCATGTCGACGACCGCGCTCGATCTCCCCAACCGGAATGGAGTGGAACCTTGGGCAGCAAAATCACACTCACGGCCTCGGACGGATTCAAGCTCGGCGGATATCGGGCGGAGCCGCAAGGAAAGCCGAAGGGCGGCATGGTGGTCATCCAGGAAATCTTCGGCGTCAATCATCACATTCGCGCGGTCTGCGACCGCGTCGCGGCGCTCGGCTATGTGGCGACCGCGCCCGCCGTATTCGACCGCGTCCAGCCCGACTTCGAGTGCGGCTACTCGCCCGACGAGATCGCGCATGCGCGCACGCTCATTCCCAAGGTCGACTGGGGCAAGATGCTGCTCGACACCAAAGCGGCGGTCGACAATGTCGCGCCGGCCGGCAAGGTCGGCATCGTCGGCTTCTGCATGGGCGGCAGCGTCGCGTTCCTCTCCGCCGCGAAGCTCGACGGGTTGTCGGCAGCGGTCGGTTATTACGGCGGCACGATCGCGAAGAACGCGGACGAGAAACCGAAGGTGCCGACCCTTCTGCATTTCGGCGATCAGGATCAATCGATCCCGATGTCCGACGTCGAGATCGTCAAGCAGAAGCGGCCGGATTGCGAAATTCACATCTATCACGCGGGCCACGGCTTCAGCTGCGACGAGCGCGGCAGCTACAACGAGGCCGCCCACAAAGCGGCCTGGGACCGCACGATCGCGTGGGTCGCCAAATACGTCGGATGAGCCGGGGCCGATTGACCGGTCCGGGCCGTGTCCGCCGAACGGCATGGGCTCCAGATTCGTTGTTTGCGCATATTCTCATCGGTGACCCGGCGCCCACCCCGGATCAAAGTCCGGGGCAGGCTTTCGCGGGAATTTGCGCTGGCTAGAACCTAGAACCAGCGTTCCGCCACCGTCACGGTGTCGCCGGGCCGTACCGGCGCGCCCTCCGGCGCACGGCCGCGGATCGTCTTCCCGCCACCGTGCGCCTGACGTCAACCTGCGTGTGCAGCGCGCGCGGCGTGAAGCCGCCCGCGATCGCGACCGCGGTCTCCGCCGTCAGTTGGCCACGTAGGGATACTGGCGCGGATCGATTACTTCGCCGAGGATGAAGATGGTTAACAAAATCTGACGGTCGGTCACGACCTACCGTTGATCGCCCCGCCGACGTCGCGGTCCGCGCGGGAAAAGTGCGCAACCGAATACGCGACCGTATCAATGGGCCGCCACGCCAGTTCCAATCGGACAGCTCACGCCGGTCCCGCCGAGGCCGCAATAACCCATGGGGTTCTTGGCAAGATACTGCTGATGGTAGTCCTCGGCGAAGTAGAACGGCGGCGCATCGAGGATCTCGGTCGTGATGGCACCATAGCCCTTCGCCTTGATCTCCCTTTCGTACATCGCCTTCGATGCCTCGGCCGCCGCGCGCTGCGCCGGCGACGCGACGTAGATGCCTGAGCGATACTGCGTGCCGACATCGTTGCCCTGGCGCATGCCCTGGGTCGGATCGTGACTCTCCCAAAACGTCTTCAACAGCCGATCATACGAGATCTTCTTCGGGTCGTAGACCACGAGCACGCCCTCGTTGTGCCCGGTGCGCCCGCTGCAGACCTCTTCATAGGTCGGATTGGGGGTGTGTCCCCCCGCATAGCCGGCCGCAGTGACGTAGATGCCGTCGCCGAGCTCCCAGAATTTGCGCTCCGCGCCCCAGAAGCAACCCAGTCCGAAGATCGCGGTGTCGAGGCCCTCCGGGTACGGACCCTTGAGCGGGTTGCGATTGATGAAATGGCGGGCGGCGGTCGGGATCGGCTGCGCGCGGCCCGGCAGCGCCTCGCTGGCGGTGGGCATTTCCAGCTTCTTCTTGAACATGAACATCGCGCGATCTCCCTTGGAACCTGGCCCATAATATAGGCGAGCGGGGCGAATCGCGCATCACTGGCCGCGATCACATCTCCCGCATGACGCCACCGCGCGGCGATCACGCGCGCGCGAGCCATGCGCCCAGGCTCGATGCGGAAGAAAAAATCCGCCGGGACCTTCATCCCGGCGGATGTCCTCGCGGAGGGCCTATTACTTGAGACCCGCGACGCCGGCCTGCGAGATCACGTCGTCCTGCGAACCGGTACCGCCGCTCACGCCGATCGCGCCGACGACCTTGCCGTCGACCACCAGCGGGTTGCCGCCACGCGAGGCCACGATGTCATCGAGGGTCGTCAGATAGTTGAAGAACGGCCCCTTGCCGATCAGCCGTTCGAACACCACGGTCGGCCGCCGATAGCGGGCAGCGGTGCGCGCCTTGTGCTGCGAAATCGCGATCGAGGCGTACTGACACCTGTCGTCGCGCTCGAAATAGACGAGCTCGCCATGCGTATCGACGACCGCTATGCACATGCCCTTCCAGTTGCGCTTGTTGAGCTCGGCGACCGCGGCGGCGGCGACCTTTTTGGCAGTCTCGTTGTTGATCGCCTCGCCATAGGGCGGTGGCGCCATCGCCTCCGGCACGTTCTCATTCGGGTTGTTCGGATCGGGCGGAACCTGGGCGAAAGCCACGGTGCCGGTCAGCAGCACGACGCACAGAGCAGCCATACCCATACTCAAACGCATTTATTCCTCCCTCTGCATGTGTTTCAGCCGGCGTTGCTCGCGTGGCTTCCCCGGCACGGATATCGCACCGCGGGAGCTTATCCGATCGACCGACGGCCGCCTACGGCGGAAACCGAGGATCGCGGCCGGCGGGCGCGCAAATGTCGCGGCGCCGCGCGTTCCGTCGGCTCAGCGGGCGTAGCCGATGAGCGGCTTCTTCTTGCGGCCGAGCAGCATCAGAATGGCGCCGAGCACCCCGAGCACGACCCAGGTCGGCGCGGTGAGAACCGACAACACCACGGGATCCCACAGCCACTGAGCAACGTGCCGCTCGATCGCGGGTTGCAGCAATTGCAGGCTGGTGGAATTGATCGCGTTCCAGGCATCGCCGAGTTTCGTGATGTAGAAATGATCGCCGGCGATCGACTTGGTGCCGTCGTAGACGAAGAACACAAAGCCGGCGGCGAGAATCCATAGGCCGAGAAAGCGCAAAAGGAAGCGGATCATGGTGCGTCCGTCACAGATAATGTCGGCATCGTCCCGCGCACGGACTTACTACCGCGGCCGATGCGGTTCAACCGCATCATTGTGCGGTGAGGCGGCAGCTCGCGGCGGCCGCCGGTCAATAGCCTGCCGGCGCGGGCAGAGGCAAGTTCCCGGCGAGCGTGGATCGAGGCCGCGACCGGCGCTGGTCGAAACATGCTATGCCTTGAGCAAGCCCCTGCCCTTCCTGTAATTTCCGCCTTCCGCCCCCGGTGGGCGCGCTCCAGGAGTCGCAATGTCTTCCCCGTCCCGAGGCCGCGGCAAACGTCCCACCTTCACGGATCAAGAGGCCTTGCTGTTTCACAGCCAGGGCCGGCCCGGCAAGCTGGAGGTGGTGGCGACCAAGCCGATGGCGACCCAGCGCGACCTCTCCCTCGCCTACTCGCCGGGCGTCGCCGTGCCGGTGCTTGCGATCGCGGAGGATGCGGCGCGCGCCTACGACTACACGACCAAGGGCAATTTCGTCGCCGTCATCACCAACGGCACCGCCATCCTCGGTCTCGGCAACCGCGGCGCGCTCGCCGCGAAGCCCGTGATGGAAGGCAAGGCGGTGCTGTTCAAGCGCTTCGCCGACATCGACTCGATCGATCTCGAAGTGTCGTCCGAGGATCCCGACGAGTTCATCAACTGCGTGAAGCTGCTGGGTCGCAGCTGGGGCGGGATCAACCTCGAGGACATCAAGGCGCCGGAATGCTTCATCATCGAGCAGAAGCTGCGCGAAGTGCTCGACGTGCCGGTCTTTCACGACGACCAGCACGGCACCGCCATCATCGCAGCGGCCGGCCTCATCAACGCGCTCGACCTCACCGGACGCGATATCGCCGACACCAAACTCGTCTGCAACGGCGCCGGCGCAGCCGGCATCGCGTGCCTCGAACTCCTGCGCGCCATCGGCTTCCGCCCCGAGAACCTCATCCTCGTCGACACCAAAGGCGTGATCTACGAGGGCCGCACGGAGGGCATGAACCAGTGGAAGTCCGGCTTTGCGGTGAAGACCCCGGCACGCACGCTCGCAGACGCGCTCGTCGGCGCCGACATCTTCTTCGGCCTTTCGGTCAAGGGCGCGATGACCCAGGAGATGGTGCGATCGATGGCGAAGAAGCCGATCATCTTCGCCATGGCCAATCCCGATCCGGAGATCACCGTCGAGGAGGTCGCGGCCATTCGCGACGACGCCATCATGGCGACCGGCCGCTCGGACTATCCGAACCAGATCAACAACGTGCTCGGCTTTCCCTACATCTTCCGCGGCGCGCTCGACGTGCGTGCCACCACGATCAACATGGAGATGAAGATCGCGGCGGCGCGCGCCCTCGCCGATCTCGCACGCGAGGACGTGCCGGACGAGGTCGCGGCCGCCTACGGGACGCGGCCGAAATACGGGCCCGACTACATCATTCCGGTGCCGTTCGACCCGCGGCTGATCTCGTTCGTGCCGCCCGCCGTCGCCAAGGCCGCCATGGACACCGGCGTCGCGCGCAAGCCGATCGTCGACACGGACGCCTACCGGTCAGCGCTGCGCTCGCGCCGCGACCCGATCGCGGGCGTGCTCGCGCGCGTGTTCCAGCGCCTGCGCCGTTCGCCCAAGCGCGTCGTTTTCGCCGAAGGTGAAGAGGAGCAGGTGATCCGCGCAGCGGCGAGCTTCGTCCACCAGGGTTTCGGCAGCGCGCTGCTGGTCGGCCGCGAGCAACGCGTGCGCGATACCGCCAATGCGGCCGGCATCGAGCTTGGCGGCGCCATCGAGATCATCAATGCCCAGCTGTCGAAGCGCAACGCGGTCTACGCCGCCTATCTCTACGAGCGGCTGCAACGCCAGGGCTTCCTCCAGCGCGACTGTCAGCGCCTCGTCAACCAGGACCGCAACCATTTCGCCGCCTGCATGGTGGCGCTCAATGACGCTGACGCGATGGTCACCGGCGTCACCCGCAACTTCTCGGTCGCGCTGTCGGACGTCATGCATTGCGTCGACGCCAAGCCAGGTCACCGCGTGATGGGCGTCTCGCTCGTGGTCGCGCGCGGCCGCACGGTGCTGGTCGCCGACACGGCGGTGACCGAGATGCCGGCGGCCGAGGAGATCGCCGAGATCGCGATCGAGGCAGCGGGCGTCGCCCGCAAGTTCGGCTACGAGCCGCGCCTGGCGCTGCTCGCGTTCTCGACCTTCGGCCATCCGCCAGGCGAGCGCGCCACGCGCGTGCAGGAGGCGGTGCGCATCCTCGACCAACGCCGTGTCGACTTCGAGTACGACGGTGAGATGGCGGCCGACGTCGCGCTCAACGCCGACCTGATGGCGGCCTATCCGTTCTGCCGCCTGTCGGGACCCGCCAACGTGCTGATCATGCCGGCGTTCCATTCGGCCGCGATCTCGACCAAGATGCTGCAGGAACTCGGCGGTGCGACCGTTATCGGCCCGCTGCTGGTCGGGCTCGACCGGCCGATTCAGATCGTCGGCCTGTCGGCCACCGACAGCGAACTGGTCAACATGGCCGGGCTTGCCGCGTACAACGTCAGCGGCTGATTCGAGCGCCGCAATAAAGGAGACCACCGATGCCCGCTCCCACGCTCGGCGGCGTGATCGCCGCAATCGCGACCCCGATCGACCCGACCGGTGAGCCCGATTGCGCGCGCGCCACCAGGCTCGCGCGCTTTCTCCTCGACAACGGCTGCGACGGCCTCAACGTGCTCGGCACCACCGGCGAGGCAACCTCGTTCTCGCTCGCGCAGCGCCAGACGGTCATGAACGCCTACCGCGACGCCGGCCTGCCGCTCGACCGCATGATGGTCGGCACCGGGGCCGCCTCGGTCGGCGACGCTGTAGCGCTCACCCGGCACGCTGCCGAGCTCGGCTTTGCGGGCGCGCTGGTGCTGCCGCCGTTCTACTACAAGGGCGTGCCGGACGACGGGCTCGCGGCCTATGTCGAGCGGATCGTCACCGCCACCGCGGCGAAGCCGATTCCGATCTATCTCTATCACTACCCGGCGCTCTCCGGCCTGCCGTGGCATCCTAAGCTGATCCGACGCCTGATCGATGCGTTCGGCTCGCGCCTCGCGGGCCTCAAGGATTCATCGGGCGACATGCCGTTCGCCCGCGAGGCAGCCGCGATCTCGCCCGCCTTCAAGGTCTTCCCCTCGACCGAGGCGGTGCTGCTGGAGGCCCGCGCCGGCGCCTTCGCGGGCTGCATCTCGGCGACCGCCAATCTCAACGCCGACCTCTGCGCCAAGGCCTGGCGCAGCGGCGACGCCAAGGCCCTCGATCAGGCGGTCGCGATCCGCAAGCTGTTCGACGGTAAACAACTCGTTCCCGGCGTGAAGGCGGTGCTGGCCCACATCCATGGCGATCCCGCCTGGGAACGGGTGCAGCCGCCGCTCGCGCCATTTCCCGCAGCCGACCGTGCGGTCGCGATCGCCGGCTATGACGGCGTGCGGGCGAAACCAGCCGGCTGAAGCATAATCCCGAAAAGTGAGTACCGGTTT
>Ga0126384_10000735_pt1 | contig 18624 bp, 14 predicted proteins | sample PanSoiMetPlot_36_FD_92543 | JGI IMG/M metagenome (GOLD analysis project Ga0126384, IMG submission 92543) | Tropical forest soil microbial communities from Panama - MetaG Plot_36 | ecosystem: Environmental > Terrestrial > Soil > Tropical forest > Bulk soil | place: Panama | collected 2016-02-17 | reverse complement strand
CAAATGCTTTTGTTTCAGCGCGCTCCCAAGCCGGCCGGTAACGAAAAGGTCATCACCCGATCTTCCGCCCCGGCGCGACGCCGCGCGGGTTTTCTCAACAAATCCGATTACACTCACCGAAATCGCGATTGGCCCCGGTGTGTTGCTGGTTTCCCCACCGATAATGGTCATTTCGAAGCGGTTCGCTGCTCGGCGCAGCCCCCGATAAAGTCCTCGCACCCACGCGACGTTGGTTTGCTGCGGAACGATAAGCGTGATCAACGAGAACTGAGGCACGGCTGAAGCCGCGGCGAAATCGCTTAACGGACGCATCATTGCTTTCCATCCGACGTCTGAGGCATTCGTTCCGTGCACAAAATGCACGCCTTCGACAACGCAGTCCGTTTTTAGCACGAGATATTTTTCGCTTCCCGGTATTTCGACAATCGCGCAGTCGTCGCCTGCCCCGGCAAGGACTTTTCGAGTTCTCCCACGCGGAAGATGAAGCAAGATTTGGCTGAGCAGTCGGTCTTCGCCCAGAGCACCGAGTTTCATTGAGAAATGATTTCTGGAAACGCGAGGGCAGTGAGAGTCAGTGAGTTGAAGAGGGAATGCATAGTCATCGAAACAAGAATCGAGCCGCTCCATTGGTAGGCAATCGCGAAACAGCTCCCCAAGACGAACAACGGTACGAACGAGGGAAAGTGTGCGTGGGCAGCGGCGAACAGCAGCGCACTAAGTATGACTCCTAGAAAAACGCCAACGTAGCGTTTGAGCACGCCGTAGATGAAAAATCGAAAAACAAACTCCTCGACGATCGGCGCGATCGCGACTGCGAAAACGATAATCATAATCCGCTCCTCGATGGTGCGGGATGCACTGAAGAACTCGACGATGCTCTGCTTGCTCGAGCCGCCACCGAAAAACCGCTGATTAATCGCCTCAGACAAACCGATCAATGGATAGGCGAAAAAGAGCAGGATGGCTCCAGTGCCTAACGTTCGGAAAAAACTGATTCTAAAAAATCCGGCCAATTCGCCGAGGTCAAAGCCGCGAAACTGTAGAAGAGTGACTATGACCAGCACCACGAAAGCGCTGAGGAGGAAATTGGCCAGAAGATTGCGTGGTTTAAATTGAAGTGACGGGTCCGGAACTGTTGAGCTAATGGTCAGCAGAAAGAAAAGGATCAGCACGCTGGCGAGGATTGCTTCCGGCAGTCCAAAGCCTCGCGTCGGTGCGTCAGCCCCGGAAGCGCCCCGAGTCCGTGTGCTGATCTGATAAATCAGCGACACATAGACACAAAGACTGGCAATGAAGTAAAGAGCGGAAAGCAAACCCAGGGCTAGGCTCGGGGCGGCTCCGACTGCTGCGAAAACGCTCCCCGATAGCATGGAGGGTGTGCTGTAGTGTGCGCTACCCTCAGCGCCTACGGAGCATAGTAACTCGGCAGGAAATACGCGCGGCCCGATTCCAGTTGCGGCACGAGTTGTTTGGGAAGTTGCAGTTCAATCTTCGACTCCGATCCTCCAAATATCCGGAGGAACCGAGCCAGACTAAATGGCGGACCGTACTTCACCACTTTCGCGTCCGGTGCGTTCGCCAGTTGTTTTGCTTTGGTGAAGGCGTCGTCCAATTCACCAAGACCGTCGATAAGTTTGTTTTGCAATGCTTCTTTGCCCGAGAGAATTCGGCCATCGGCGATGGTGTTGCGCAGAAGATCAGCCGGTAGACTTCGCTCCTTTGCAACGATGCCAAGAAACTTGTCGTACGTGCTCATGATGAAATTCTGCACGAGCTCCCGTTCCTCCGGTGTGATCGGTCGCGCTCCGTTGAGCATATCTTTAAATTTGCCGCTCTTAAAAACCACGGAGGCGAGCCCGACTTTGTTAAACAGCTGTTCGTAGTTAAACGTTTGAATGATTACGCCGATGCTGCCAGTGATCGTCGTTTCGTTCGCCATCAGGAATCTGCCACCACAGGAGACATAATATCCGCCTGACGCTGCCAGCGACTCCATATAGACCACTACCGGTTTCCGTGCGCGCGTCTTGACGAGTGCACTGTAGATTGCGTCTGAAGCGGTGACTTCTCCGCCCGGCGAATCGATCTCCAGCACAATTGCTTTGACTCGGCTGTCATCGCGAGCCTGTTGCAGGGCTGCGCGCAAGTCGTCGACCATCGAGTCGCTGACGTTCCCCGGGATTGAAGAACTGATCAGGCCGCGCATGGTGATAACCGCGATTTTGTCCGTGGTCGCGCGGGCACCTCTTTGAAGCAGGATCTCGCGAAAACGCGGGATTGGTTCTGCTTCCCTGATACCGCCGACGCGCTGAAAAACGGCGATCATCAACACGAAGTTCACGAACAGACTGGCGCAAAGCGCGATGAACAAAAAGATGCTTAGACAACCCAGTCTGCGATCGAATGCCATACGAGAACGAAACTGCCGGAGAACTGCCGCGGGCACAAGCGCTTTTCACGGCGCGCATGACACACACTATCATTGCAATGCGGTGCGCCGATGATGCGCTGCTGTCCAGCCGTTTAAGCTCCCGCGAAATAGCGTAACGCGCGTAAGCTTGGCAAAAAGAAGTAGGCGCCGCCGCGGACCGTCACAAATTGTGGCAGGCCGGACACGCGCCGCCGCGGCGTGCCGTCGCCAGGAATGGTAAAATTGCCAGTAACCGGGCACCCCGGTATTGATTCACGATTGCCTAGAAGCGGGTCGCTTTCTCCGGTTACGCCGGAAAACTTGGTGTTCGCGATCCAGGCGTTTTGGAGAAACCGAACTGGCGCGAAATATTCGCGTTCAAACAAAGAAAGGCAGATTGCGCGGCGACTCGTTAGGCGAAGCGGGCGCCAGCGCCTTCTCTGGCGCAAGCTCGTCGCCGTACTCGCGGCCCACCGCAGCCAAGAAATCATCATCGCGATTTGAGGGGCATTTTTTATTTTTTGGCTTGTGTTGTTTTGATCGAGGGAATTTTATCAATGACATGCCGCTTGGCATGCTTCCCCTCCGGTGCGAGTTCTCGTTCGCACCTAGCGAACGAGCTTGGCAAAGCGATTTTTCACGATGTCTTCTGTCGGGAGATGACTAAGTTGTGCACCGTCGCGTTCTAACAACTTTCGTTTGCAGTCTGTTTATCGCGTCGGTGATTTCGTTGCTGTCTGGTTGTGACAGACGCTCGGAGGATGTCGCCACTGTTTCGAATCGCGAAACAAACGAGGTCGGCAAGCCAGACATTTATAATTTGGAAGGGACGATTGTCCCTGGCGAAGCGCAGGATGAAGCTAAGAGCGGCAAGACTCTTCGCGGGACGCCGGTGACGCGGCGCACGGAGTACTGTTTTCCCGCCGAGCCGCGCGATTTGCTGTGGCAAATGGACATGGTTGCATCGGGAGACAAAGGAGAACTAAAACCGCTAAACTTCGACGAGAACGGCGATAACAAAGTGGACGTTGGCGAGCGCGACGCCATCCGGGGCAGGAACACATGGCTGCTTTGGGGTGCCGGGAACGAGGCGTTTTGGGGCTGGTTGCAAGAGAGCGCCTACGGCCTCACCGATTTCCTGATCCTGATGGATTCGCGGAAACGCGGGGACCGTTTCAAGACCGCCGGTCTGATCAATCAACCTGGTTTTGAAAGCTCGACGCAACCGATCCTCGGCCTCTATCTCGACCGGCCCAAGAACGGCGACTGGAAATCGGCGATGCTAAGGCCGCCGCCGAATCGCGATGAAGCAGGCAATCCGATCTCCTCCGATTACGAGGGCACTTATTATCAGGCCGAGCCTGAGCGATACGACGCGCAAGGGCGCAAGCTCGCGGAGCCGGTCTATCGGCCAAAGCTTTCGGCCGAGCAGGTATCAAAAGAGGATTGCCGGAAATGCCACGACCCGCGGCAGCCCAAGCTCGAGCTTTTCGAGCCATGGACCACAGCGGCGGAGCGCGCGCGGCAGTGGGCCAAGGAGGGCAAGCAGATCGATGATCCTTTTAAAGATTACGTCCCCGATCCGTCCCAACGCAGTGGACCTGGAAAGGATTGCCTTTTGGCTTGAATTTGATCGGATGCGTCTCATCAAACGGGTTGAAAAATTCAAGTTCGTCAACGGGCGATAGTTCCTTGTACGTGAGCGAGGAGAAGTTGTCCCAGATGTGATTGGCTTTTGCGTTTGTCGCGAACGCACGCGCCGAGTTGGTCTCGATCTTCGTCAATGGGTATCGCTTTTCGTTTGATAAAAAATTGTCCTTCAGAAAATCGGGGTCCATCACCGCTGCGCGGAACCAAGCTTTCGCTTCGCCCGAGCGCGGATCGACATTCGCCGGCGGCTGTTTGCTCGAATGACACGCCGCGCAGCTTTCAGCGAAAACTTCTCTTCCGCGCGTCATCACGGCAGCATCCGTGGTGATGTAAGCCTGTCCGCCCGGCACGTCAGCGAGGTGAAATGGTTGAAGCTTGCAGAAAAAGGCGGCGATATTTGCCAGACGCTCTTCGGTCGCGCGCCAGAAAACCGAATGCTTTTGCGCATAGGGAATCTCGAAAGGTTTTTGCGGCGTAAGGCCAATCAAACGGTTGTGACGTGTCAGCCAATACTCGGAAAACATACCGATATTGACGTAAACACGGATAGTCGCGCCAGCGACACCGATGGAATCCGCCCCATCTTTCAAAATGTGCGGGACCGGCCACATCTCTTCTTTTTCGCCGGGCAACGCCAGGGTGCCATCAGCGACTTTTTCCGTCGCCGCGATCCGTTTCCTTTCAGCGAGCAAAAAGATTGCATTGATTGCATTTGGATTATTAATGTGATCAGTTGCGATGCGCGATGTATCGGACGTGCCGCGCGGCTGCGCGGCGAGCATCTCGTAAAAGAAACCGCCTTTCTCCACATTACAGGCAAAGACTTTCCCCTCGTTGATGTACTGATTGCCAATCGCGGAAGCGAGATTCTCCCAGCGCGGATTTTCCGGGTCAGCAGGGGGATTACTCGGGTTCGGCGCGATGTGGCAGGACCCGCATGCAACACCGACGCGATACGGACGGATGAGCTTATTGTCGTTGTAGTAACTGGGATCGTTCATGAAACGATCGCCATTCCATTTCTTGCGCGCTTCCTCGCTGAAATCCGGATTCGGAAAAAGCCGAAAACCGAGCACCCCTGAAGGCTTGCCGTAAACGGTTCGGTCGATGCCTGCCGGTTCGGGCTCGACCTCTTCGTCGAGCCACAAGCCGAATTCGTCCGGTTTACTCGCGGAGCGGAATCCTGGCTCGTTCACCAGACCGAGCACTTTGAACCGTTCAGCGCGCGGAAATTTGCGGTTATCAAGCATCTTCAAAAGATCCATCAGGCCGTAGCTGTCCTGCGCGGCATGATTCCAAAACTGCTGGTTGCCACCGCTCCAGAGGTTCCAGGTATTTCGGCCCAGGATTTCTTCCGGCGAAAGATCAATGCCGCCATCCATCGGCTTGAAAATGTCGGCGGTGATCTGCGGAAAATCGGCCGTGTTTTTTCCCGCAGCTTTCGCTTCGTCGATCGGCTCGTTATCTTTGCAGCCGGGTAGCGCGAGTAACGCGCACGCAGCGACGCAGGGTCCGACTCGATTGAGACGAAGGAGGTGGCCCCTCGCTGCCAGCAGTACCTTCACCGAGCCATCATTGATATGTCGATTGCAAAGCGTGTAGCAAGAAAATTCTTAAGGCAGATTCCCTAGAAAATGTTGAACACACGCTGGCCGACCGCGAGCAAACCGAGGGTCGCGCCGGGAAAAAGCATGGCGCGAATGAAAGGCTGATCGCTTAGTGGTGCGAACGCACCAGTTTTGAGGTCGCGGATTTCGGCGATGAGCTCATCGAGCATCTGCCGTTTGGCTTCCACCTCGCGGCCCAAAAGGCGAAACCGTCGCAGGTCATTGAGCGCAGTTTCGCGCAACTGCTCGGCTGCGCGCCTAAGCAAAATCGCGCTGCCCACCGCCCACGCAGCCGTGATTGCAAAGATGAGAACTAGGCCGGGCGGCCAGGTCCAACAATCAAAAAGCGAAGCGCGGGCCACAACAATCAAGGTGAGTACGACGAGCGGATACCAGATCAGCGGCGCTATTACCTGCGTGCGCTGTGCGACGAAAAAGATTTCGTTATACGCAGAAAGTTCCTCTTCCGTTAAGGGTGGCCGGCGATGAGAGCGATCAACGACATCGCGCCCCCATTCAGTGACTTCTCGGCCAAACATGCGAATAAAATTGCTGTTCAACTGAATCGCATCGACCACATAGAACGAGAGAAGTAGCAGACCGATACCGGCAAGATAAAAGACAATGTTGTCGATCTTGAAAGCCATCTCGCCTCGCGCGGGAGGCGGTGGTTGGGGGAACAGGTGCAAAATCATGAACGCAAAAATCGAGTACAAGCCAAAGAGAATCCCGATCCGGATGAACCGCGGCCAAAACTTGTGCCGGCAAAGATAAGCGTGCCAAGCTTCTTCTGCGGAAAAGCGAGAAGTTCCCGCATGCTGTTTTATCTGCCAATGTTCAAAACCGATGCCTAGATCTCGCCACCGAAATGGCGTCAACCGCAACGGGGCAAACGAAAACTCCGCCTCGATCTTTTTTGCGTTCGCGCGAAGATCGAAGCTCGCTTTGAACATGAAAAAGATCGCGAGCATGAACGCGATCAGGCGGAGCATTTCAGTTGGCCAAATGCTGACGCCTGAAAAAAAGGCCAGCGGTTCTTCAGGTGCCCAGTATTGCGCAACCAGAGCAACCGAGAAAATAATGAGTGGCCCGCAACAGACCAACCAAAAGGTTGTGCTTACGAGCGCGCGTTTTAGGCGCTCAATAGCAGTACCTCCTCCGTGCAACGTGCGCCGGGCGATGGTCACGCTTATCCAGCCAGCCGTGGCCAGCACTGTTAGCGCGATGATGATTAGCCACCAGATAACGCCGGGCGATAGCCAATCGCGAAACCACCTGTTCGCATTTTCACTTTTGCCGTAGCGTGACTCGAAAACGGTTTTCCATTTGCCGGAATCCCAGCGATACTCGGGCGGACTAAGGCCATACGCTCCCTGGCGGCCGATCTCGAAGATCCGCGGTTGCCACGAAAGATATCTCACGTCTTCCTCTGTCATCCGCCCGGTCCCGACCAGCGTGCCGACGTACATTGAGGTTTGATTATTGTCGCGAAACGGGGGGATTTGAGGGATGTTTCTTTTTTGCCCGATGAAAATTTGCGGCACCGTGCTGCCAAAGGGCGATGCGATAACCAGATTATGTGTAACATCCCAATCATCGCGGCGCTCAAAATGCGCGTCGTAGTTGTTAGTAAAAAATACGGCATCAGGAAACTGAGGACGTAGCGCTCGCAAAATCATCAGCTTGTCGTAAATATCTGACCCCAGCAGACCAATAGCGCGAATACCTAAGCCGTCCTCTCGCAACTGCGTGTTGCGCTCTTTCATCCGGCGCGCCAGTCGCCGTAAATAATCCGATTGATTCAACCCTTCAGTCGCCTCAACCGCGACTGCGTTCTGGCCAAGCTGCGTCTTTTGCTCTTGCTCGCGTTGGGTGTCCTTGCTCTGGTCGCCTGGTAATCGGCCGTCAATTCCGCGAAGATAAACGTAAGGATGAACCCGTGGTCGCACCTCACCATCACCAGCACTCTTCCCTAAGGCTTTGGCTTCGAAACTCGCCCTCAAAGATCGCCCATAGGGAGTGTCCCATTCTGTGAGAATCACAATGTCCGAGAGTTTTGGGTGAATCGGGCGACCCGATATCATTTGAGGTCTGACATAGATTTCGCGTCGCGCTAATTCGTCGATCAATTTATCCAAGACCCAGTCGTCTGGCGCGATCGTGCGAACAAACTTCAGGCCACCACGAGGAGTGAAGTTTTCGGATTCTTTTTCCAAAAAGTCTTTTACCGATTTGTAAGGAGTCCCCTGAGGGGATGGAGAGGGGGTTGGGCTATCTGCTGCAGAGAGAATCGTATCATCTGAGGCAGTCGCCCTAGGCGATATGATTGAGACCCCACTGAGTGCTTGTCGCAGCGGCCCGGTTACGCAGTCCAAGTCCCACCGCACTTCGCGAGCCATGTCCTGCAAGCCCGTAGAATTTGCTGGGCCGACCAACTTCACGTCGATCTTATCGCGGATGTCTTCAGGTGCGAGTTGACCGATCAAAGCGGCGAAGTAGCGCAGGGGGTAGGGATCAAAATTTACAGCGGGCAGCCAAACGACAACAACCCTCTTTGTGCCCGGGGGAAAAACATTTTGTGGAGCATCTATCGCTTCACATTCTTCCCACGGAAGTAGCAACGCGCGCTCAACGGGGGCTGACAGCGCACATGCCGCTGGCGCCGGCAACCAAGGCGACGGCGCATTGTCGGTTTCTGGAGGCCAATTCGCCGTCACGAATCCGATGTGCTCGCCATCGACCGGGGTGAATCCGCTCTCGCTCAATCCATCGAGCACCGCCTGCCGCGTGCGCAACCGCGATTCGGCTTGCTCGCTGTACGGGCCAGCGTCGAGCATGACAGCAAGCAAAAGGACACTCTTATCATTCTTGAAGGTGTTGACGCGTTCGCGAAGTAGCTGCGCCAATGCCGTGACCTGGTGCAATTTGGCGACGCCCGTTTTAGCTACACCTTGCTCCATTTGCGCGTCCAGCAACGCCTTTTGTTTTTGAGCAACGCCAATTGGGTCTTGCCATAAGCGTGCGTCCACGTCCTGTTCGGCAATCAGCGGGGTAGTTTTTTCGCTCGGAATGGATGGCCGTTCGCTAACGAGTGGCTTATACGTGGCGATCACCCCGGCGAGGACTGCCAACAGCGGCAACAGGGTCCCCCAAGGTAAATCAAACTTTGGTTTGTTGTTGTCTGCCATGCTCGGTTCCGATCTTTGCTTCTTTGACGGGCTCGTTGTTTCGAGAGCCGCCAAGCGCGCGAAACGTGCCTTTATGAAGCCAACATTCGACTTGCGCGAGAGGGAGAAAATCGCCCCCGGCTGGCAACAACGCCTTCACTGAGCCCTTCTTGATACCTCGTTCGCCAACCTAATGGCAAGCAGATTAGAAAATCGATCACGACTGACGGACCGTCGCTGCTCGAGTTATTCGACAAATTCCAGTTCAATCGGAGCGTCGATGTAGCCTTTGTGGTGCGCCGTACTCAAAAATTTGCGGATGGCCGCGCGCCCGATGTCACCGTAGTCCCGGGTGAATTCATTCACGTACATCCCGATGAACTTGCTTGCGAGCTGAGCGTTCATGTCGCGCGCGTATGCGAGTGAGTATGCCACGGCTTCGTCCCGGTGGGTGAGACCGTACTCGATGCTTTCGCGAATGATCTCGCTGAGATCGCGGCGAACTGGTGGCGGGATATCTTTGCGCACTACGTTTCCGCCCAGAGGCAATGGTAAGCTGGTCTGACGCTTCCACCATTCACCAAGATCGACGATCTTCTCAAAACCAGATCGCTCGTACGTGAGTTGGCCCTCGTGAATGATCAGACCGACATCTGCGTGCACGTTTACCATCGCGTCAAAAATTTTGTCGAACGGGACGACCGTGAACTCGAATTCGCCGAGAAAAAGCTGAAGACCAAGGAACGCGCTGGTCATCTTACCGGGCACGGCGATTTTCTTGCGTTTCAAAAATGCACGCGCTCCCGAATAGTCCATTGACTCTTCATTGGACGTTGGCAGTTCGGAGCGTTTTCGCACTACAACGGGTCCGTATCCATCGCCCATACTGGCTCCGCAAGGCAACAGTGCGTACTTGTGCGCCACATACGCATATGCGTGAATCGAGATGGCGGAAATGTGCAGCTCTCCCCGCCGCGCCCGTTCATTCAATGTCTGAATGTCTTGCAGCCGATGTTCGAACCGGTAACCTCGCAGATCGATCTTGTGTTTCGCCATTGCGTAGAACATGAAGGCGTCGTCCGGATCGGGCGAGTGGCCGAGGGTAAAGACTTCACTGCGGTTCTGGCGATGCATGAAAGTTTCCGCAACTTACGCGAATTCTCGTTCTCCGTCCTCCTCTTCGGTCCACTGCATTTCCATTTCGAGGACGAGAACGACTGCGAGGGCGATACTGACAGCTTGGTATGCCGAATCAGCTAAGGTCGCCACGACGAATCCGCGCGCGCCGGACCGGATGACATCCAAGTTGCTTTGATCAGTCTGTACCGGTAGCCTCAGGCGCATGGCACGCTCTGGTTTGGGTAAAGGTCTTGGCGCGCTGATAAGCACGCCTATGGTCGCAACGCCCAGAGATGGAGGCGATGCGGGCGAGAGAGTGCACCAGATCAATTTGGCGAGCGTTGTCCCGAGTGCGCTGCAGCCCCGGAAGGATTTTGGACGCGAAGCGCTGCAAGAACTAGTCGAGTCGATTCGGCAGCACGGGATCATTCAACCGCTGATCGTGCGCCAGGTCGGCCCGCGATTTGAATTGATCGCCGGCGAGCGCCGGTGGCGTGCAGCGCAGGAAATCGGCCTTACCACGGTTCCCGTCATAATTCGCACGGCTAACGACCTGGAGGTGTTGGAGCTTTCGTTGATTGAAAATCTGCAACGCGCCGATCTCAACCCAATCGAAGAAGCCCAGGGGTACGCGAGACTCGCCAATGAATTTGGCATGCGGCAGGAAGACATCGCCCTCAAAGTGGGGCGTAGCCGAGCGGCCGTGGCCAACGCCCTGCGGCTTTTAGATCTCCATCCGCAGGTGCAAATATGGCTGGCTCAGGATTTGATATCCGTCGGACACGCGAAGGTGTTGCTGGCATTGAAAGCGCCCGAAGAACAACTGCTCGCTGCGGAAACAGTTTTGCGCCGCAACGCGACGGTACGTTCCACCGAGCGGATGGTTGCTCGCCTGCTTGGCATTGGCCGCGCACGACGAAAACCCCGGCGCGCGCCCGCCGACCCCGGCGTTACGGCTACGGCAGTAGAAGATTTACAGAATCGGCTGCAACAACATCTGGCCACCCACGTCACCATTCATCACAGTGATAAACGTGGTCGAATCGAGATCGAATATTACGGAACAGACGATCTCCAGCGCATCGTTACTGCTCTGGGCCTGCCAGAGCAGCAGTGATGGAGTGGTGGAGTATTGGAGGAATGCGTTCGGGGCGGAAATTACTCCAGCACTCCATTACTCCATTGGTTTTGCTAGGCTTGATCTGGGGCGGCTTCGCGGAGCCATCACGCGCGGCAGAGAGAAAGATGTGGGAAGAATTCTCGGGCGAGAAGGCTTTCGCTCATGTTCAACGGCTCGTTGATTTTGGGCCGCACCCCGCCGGCTCGAATGCGATCGAAAAAGCCCGGGGCTATATAGAGGAGCAACTGCGGCATTCGGGCTGGCAGGTAACACGCCAAGCGTTTACGGAGGACACGCGGCGAGGGAAAATTGAGTTCGTAAACTTGATTGCCCGATTTTCCGGCGATGGCAACGCGGCGCCCCCCTCGTTCTTGTTATGCTCGCATTACGACACGAAACTGTTTGAGGCCATTCGCTTTGTTGGAGCGAACGACGGCGGTTCAAGCACCGGTCTGCTGTTGGAGTTAGCCCGCGTGATCGGCCAACACCCGAATCTGGCTAGAAATATTGAGCTGGTGTTTTTCGACGGGGAAGAGGCATACGAAAATTTTTCCGGCACGGACGGTCTTCATGGAAGCCGTTACTTTGCCAGACAGCTCCAAAGCGGCGGCACGAAACAGTTCCGCGCCGGAATCTTGTTCGACATGGTTGGTGACCGTTCGCTCGGCATTACGCTTCCCGCAGATTCACCTGCGGCACTGGCCCGCGATATCTTTGCTGCGGCCGAAGCGCTGAAACTACGAAATTATTTCAGCTACCTTGACCGCGACCTGATCGACGATCATGCGCCGCTGAATGCGATTGGGATTCCGACAATCGACATAATTGATTTCGATTATCCCTGGTGGCACACCGCCGATGATACCATCGACAAAATCAGCGCGCAGAGTCTCCAAATCGTCGGCTCCGTTGCTCTGTATTATCTGTCTGAATTCGCGTTGAAGTGATATGCGGGTGCCCCATTCGTTCAACTTGGGATGCCCCGTTGGGAGCATCACGTCTCCGCAGCTTCATCGGATTATCGGGAAATCCTATAGATAATGCCGCGCCTACGGCGATCGGCCGCGGCTCTGCTCCTTAGCCAAATTTCAGCATTGCCTCTCGGCGTGTTTCCCGGCACTTTGATTGTGAATCGCCGTCTTTATGGAGCGTCCTGGATCTAAGTCTCAGCCAAAGCACATAAACATTGGCGTGGTTGGGCTTGGGATAATCGGTGGGGGAATCGCCTGCCATCTACGCCGAAAAGGATTTTCCGTCTTCGTTTGGAACCGATCGCCGCGGCCCGTTCCAAATTTCGTCGGTTCATTAGGGGAATTGGCGGGGCTGTGCAATTATATCCAGATTTTTGTGTCTGATGATGACGCTCTCCTGCAGACCGTCGAGCAGTTAAGCGAGAAGCTCACTCCGCGTCACGTGGTTCTTGCGCATTCCACGGTCGCGCCGGATTCCATGCGTGCCGCGGCGGAACTTGTGGAACGCCGAAGGGCGCGGTTTGTCGAAGCATGCTTTACCGGCAGCAAAGGCGCAGCGGAAAAAGGCGAACTCGTTTACTACGTCAGTGGAACAGAGGAAGCATTACGTAAAGGGCGCCCCATTCTTGAGGCTAGCAGCAAAGAGATCCTTCAAATCGGAGCGGTTGGCCAGGCCAGCGCAATCAAGGTTGCGACCAACATGGTCACTGCTGCAAGCGTCGAGGCTGCGGCGGAGGCTTTGGCACTGGTCCAGACGCAGGGATTACCGCCGGAAAAATTCGTCGAAGCAATGCGAGCCAATGCAAGTTATTCCGGCACGCTGGCCATGAAACTCCCAAAAATGCTCGGCGGCGACTTTGAACCGCACTTTTCCGTCAAACACATGTTGAAAGACATGCAGATCGTCAGTGAAATCGCTTTGTCGCACTATCTGGACCTGGGAGTCACTGCTGCGGCGCGCGAGCAATTGGTGGAGCAAATGCAATGGGGGCACGGCGAGGACGATTATTCCGCCGTGTTGCGTAAATATTTGCATGAGCCTGGGCCGGGACTCTACGAAGAGCCACAAATCCAGCAGCCGCACGAGCCTTCCGGCGCCGAAGAATCGGTTACCGGTACAGCAGAAGCGGAAACGCAAAACCTCGAAGCTCAAGAGACGGGCGTTGTGGTGTCGCAGGAGTCTTTACTCAGCGTGAGTGAAACCGCGACCGCCACGACTCCCGCTGCAGCGCCGGTGCGGCGTGGGTTTCTAAGACAGCTGCTGAGCCGACTCTCGTCCGGACAAGAATGACACAGGGGTCAGAAACGGGGCGAGTTTTCTTTCTCGACCTCTCGGCACGGGCCAAGTTTCGCGTCACGGGAGCTGACCGGTTCCGATTTCTCAACGGGCAAATCACAAACGATTTGCGCAAGGCGAGCGAAACGACAGCTATCGAAGCCTGCCTGCTCAATGCGAAAGGCAAACTGAACGCGCACATTTTTATCGCTGCGTTCGAGGAAAGTTTGCTGATTGATGCCGAGCCGGAGCTTCGCGAAACGCTGCGCGCACGCCTGGAGCGCTACGTCATTGGCGACGACGTTCAGATTGAGGACGTCACGGACGAATTCTCGTTGTTTCACGTTCTTACGGAGGAGCCGCCAGCACCCGGGTCGGGCCGGATCGTCTCGGCGCGGCGCTTTGCCGCGACGGGTTGGGACGTTTGGAGTGACCCATCACGCCACGATGCTTTGCGACGTGAATTGGCCTCAGCATATCTGTTTATCGATTCTGCAGCCGCCGATGTGATGCGAATCGAACAAGGTCTGCCGCGCTGGGGCCGCGAACTTACCGACGAGATTATTCCCATCGAAGCAAATCTCGAACAACGCACGATCGATTACCAAAAAGGTTGCTACATCGGCCAGGAAGTGATCTCGCGAATGAAAATGTCCGGACAAACCAACAAACGATTGTGCGGATTAATCTCGTTGAACAACACGCCACTCCAGCCTGGGATGAAACTCGTCGCTCCCTCAGCATCTGGAAAAGAAGCCGGCTGGATCACGAGCGCGACACAAAGTCAGCAGCTCGATAAACAAATCGCGCTCGGGTACGTGAGACGCGGTTTCAACGACCCCGAGGCGACCTTGAATGCGCTGTCGTTGGATACAGCTGGAGCAATTCCGGTCGAAGTCGTTTCGCTTCCGTTTCTCTGAAGAATTTCGCAGCTTTCAGAATTCCTCTCGCAATCTCAATGAGCGAGCCGGTAATGAAATTGGAAAAAGAAATTTTGTTTTGCCCTCAGGCTGTGAATTTATAGAATCCTCGTTGCTCTCCAGGCAACGATTAACCTTAACCATTTGCAGCGTCTGAACGAAGCATATTCCGAGCACAGTTTTCATTCATTGGTAGCTTCGCGGCTGCGCAGCGTCGACGCGGAGGCCGTCTAGCAACCATGGCCAATTTCTTTCCACGCTGGACGAATTGGATACCCCTCAAGCTGCTCGTCTGCGTGATTGTGATCGCTTGTGCCTTGAGCGGGGCCACATGGTATTACGCTACGCCCAAGTACACCAAAGTCGGATACCAGCCGATTCAGCCGGTCCCTTTTCCGCACGATATTCATGTGACCCAACTGGGGATGGATTGCCGGTACTGCCACAGCTTCGTGGAAGTGGCCGCGCAATCGAACGTGCCCAACACTGCGACATGCATGAACTGCCACACGCAAGTGGCAAAAGACAATCCCAAGCTGCAGCCCGTCCAGGAGAGCTGGAAAACTGATCAGCCCGTCGAGTGGGTGTGGCTCTATCGCACGGTCGATTACGTTTACTACAACCACGCTGCGCATGTGAACCGGGGCATCAGTTGTTTCAGTTGCCACGGACCCGTCAATCACATGTCGGTGGTGCACATCGCCCAACCCCACAGCATGGCGTGGTGCTTGGATTGCCATCTGCACCCCGAGAATTATCTGCGGCCGGACGATCAGGTTTTCAATCTCGATTGGAAACCTGAGGACGTTAAGCCTGCAGATTTTGTCGCGAAGTACGGTCAGGCAAGCGGCACGCGCGAAGATTTTTCGAAGAAGAAACAGCTCACTCAATCCGAGATCGGCCAGACGTTGAAAGAGCGCTGGAAGATCACTCCGCCAACAAATTGCCAGGGGTGCCACCGATGATACCCACCCGACCCCGATGAAACGCGTTTTCCATCATCCGCCGGAGACGTCTGCCGGCACAAAATATTGGCGCAGCCTCGGCGAGTTGAATGATACGCCCGAATTTCGTCAGTGGTTGGAACGTGAATTTCCCGCAGGCGTGGCGGAACTGAATGGCGACGAATGGTCGCGGCGCGATTTTCTGAAATTGATGGGCGCATCAATGGCGTTGGCAGGAGTTGGCCTAACGAGTTGCCGTCGCCCGGAGTTGCATCTGGTTCCGTTCACGAAAAATGTGGAGTGGACGATCCCGGGAAAATTCCTTTACTACGCCACCGCAATGCCGCGCCGCACCGGCGGCATTCCGCTGATTGCCACGACGGTTGATGGCCGGCCGATCAAACTCGAAGGGAATCCGCTGCACCCAGCAAGCGGAGGCGGCACTGACACGTTCGTTCAGGCGTCGATTCTCGATCTTTACGATCCGACACGCTCGAAACGTTTTGTTCAGAAGGGAAAGGGGAGCACGCGCGAGGAATTCGAGAAATTCTTCGGAGAATTTGGTAAAAGCATTCTGAATGATCACGGCGATGGTCTCGCCTTCCTCGTCGAGGAGACGAATTCGCCGACGCGAGAGCGCCTTCGCACAGAATTAGAGAAAAAATTCCCCGGAATGCGGTGGTGCGTTTACGAGCCGCGCCTTGGTCAGGAAGCGAACGTGGCGATGCACACAGCTTTCGGCCCCGACGCGCGGGTGTTGCCTAAATTAGATCGCGCCGACGTGATTCTGGCGCTGGAAAGTGATTTTCTCGATTGCGGTCAGGGCGATCTCGAAACAGTGCGTGGTTTCACTTCGCGCCGGCGCGTAAGTGCTTCCAAAGACAGCATGAACCGGCTGTATGTGGTCGAACACCGTTTCACCCTTACAGGCGCGATGGCCGATCATCGGCTGCCTTGTCCAGCCAGTCAGATTCCTGCATTCACGCATGCGCTTGCGACGAAAATTCTCGCGGGAACGAATGACGCGGGTCTGGGCTCGTTGCTTGGAAATTTCCAAGGCGTGTCACACACTTTCGACCAGCAATGGATTGATGGGGTTGCCGCTGATTTGATGGCAAAACCAGGAGCAAGTTTGGTGCTCGCCGGCCCGACGCAACCGGTCGGGGTGCAGATGCTGGTCTATGGAATTAACGCTGCGCTGAAAAATGTCGGACAGACGCTCATCGTGCGTCGGACTCGGCGCAACCCGAAGGCAATCGACATCGCTCAGCTTGCAACGGACATAAACGAAGGTCGCATCAAACAGCTATTCATTTTCGGCGGTGACCCCGTCTATAACGCGCCGCGCGGGTTGGTAGAAGATTTACAAACAAAAGTGCCGCTCGATTGGGGCGAAGTGCAAAAGAAAGTCCCGAACATTGTCCGGCTTGGTTATCACGAGGACGCTACATCCGCGCTGAGCCGGTGGCACATTCCGCTTGCCCATTATCTCGAATCGTGGGGCGACGCGCTCACAGCCGGTGGCGATTACTTGTCGATTCAACCGATGATCCTGCCGCTTTTCGGTGGCCTGAGTGAGATAGAGCTGATGAACATGCTACTTGGCGGCCCGAAGGTGCAAGGCCCCGAACTGGTGCAGGAAACTTTTCGCCTAACGAATCCGTCCGGCGATTTTCAAACCGTGTGGTCGCGCTTCTTGCACGACGGTTTTGCTGGGCACGTTCAACGCGCTGATCAGCCGGCCGCATTCAACGCTGGCGCAGCCGCAACTCTGGCGCGCGATTCCTGGTCGGTATCCACCGCGCCGTCACCAGAGTCGCCGGAAATTGTGTTGACCGGCAGCTACGGCATGGACGACGGCCGCTACGCAAATAATGGCCGGCTCCAGGAACTACCGGACCCAGTCACAAAGCTGAGCTGGGACAACGCGGCGTTAATCAGTCCTGCTTACGCGAAAAAGCTTCGCGTCGAAACGGGCGATTTGTTGCAGATCGCGATCAATGAAAAGAGCGCTGCCGGAACTGCGATGAAACGAGAGCTCGTCATTGCAGCGCTTGTGTCCCCGGGTCACGCCGACAATTCCGTGACGGTCACCTTGGGTTGGGGGCGAAAGATGCCGCAATTTGTCGAACTTCCGTATGCCGGCGGCAACCTGAAAGAAAAGCCGGGACTTACGGAGCAGGCGGGTTTCAACGGCTATTTTTTGCGAACAGCCGCGAATCCGCATGTTGCTGTTGCTGGCGCGAAGGGCATTGAGACCGTGCAGGTGACCAAAGTCGGCCGCCGCTACCCGTTCTCGATCACACAGGAACATTTCAGCATCGAAGGTCGCGGCCTTGTTCGTGAAGGAACACTGGAGGGTTATCGCAAAAACAACGATTTCGCGAAAGAGGTTCCGGGAGCAGAAGAATTGCCGCATCCGCCGCCGAGTCTCTACAGCCATCCACCGTTAGACGCGCCGCAGCAGTGGGGAATGAGCATCGACTTGAATGTGTGCACCGGCTGCAACGCCTGCGTGATCGCCTGCCAGGCGGAAAACAACATTCCGGTTGTCGGAAAACTACAAGTCGCGCATGGCCGCATCATGCACTGGCTTCGTATTGACCGTTACTACGCCAGTCGCGAGCCGTTCAACCAGCACCGTGGCCACTGGCCGGAGCATCCCGAGATGGTGTTCCAACCGATGCCCTGCCAGCATTGCGAGAACGCGCCATGTGAAACGGTTTGCCCGGTCAACGCGACAGTTCACAGCGAGGACGGGCTCAACGTGATGGCTTACAACCGCTGCATCGGCACGCGATTTTGCTCGAACAACTGCCCTTACAAGGTGCGGCGGTTTAATTATTTCGATTACAACCAGCGACCCGTCGGCAAGAGAAAGGTCGTCGGTGCGTTGAACATCTACGAAGAATACTTTGCGCCGCTTACCACCAAGGGCGCGCCCGACACGATGAAGATGCAGAAGAATCCTAACGTGACTGTGCGCATGCGCGGCGTGATGGAGAAATGCACCTACTGCGTGCAACGCATCGAGGAAGCGAAAATCGCAGCGCTTGCGCGTGCAGGCGCTTCGCCGAACACGCGCATCTCGCGCGATTCGTTTACCACTGCGTGCGCACAAGCCTGTCCTACCGAGGCAATTGTTTTCGGCGATATCAAGGACCCGGAGAGCCGCGTCTCGAAGATGAAACAACAGGACCGCAATTACCGGATCCTCGATTATTTGAACGTTATTCCGCGAACGAGTTATCTCGCCCGCCTTCGCAATCCAAACCCGAAAATGCCTGACGCGAAAGATGTCGGCATCGCCAGCCGGGTCGAGGCATTACCGGAGTAAACGCGATTTAGTATGGACGGAGCACCAGCAGCACCACCAGAAGAGGTTCGAGAGGCTGAACAGCGAATTGCGCATATGCCGCTGGTGTTAAACCGGCGCAATT